>Ga0209367_1013501_pt1 | contig 10493 bp, 4 predicted proteins | sample WorMetLIZISLAND2_FD_187412 | JGI IMG/M metagenome (GOLD analysis project Ga0209367, IMG submission 187412) | Marine gutless worms symbiont microbial communities from Max Planck institute for Marine Microbiology, Germany - Olavius geniculatus... ...
ACCTTACAGCCATGCATCTCTCCTGATGCAGTCCATCGCATTTCAGCCAATCCTAGTATATCGAAGCGATATCTTTCCATCTCATTCTCCAGCAGTTCAAGTTTGCCTGGTGCCCACATGTTGCGCACATTCAGGCTCAGAAATGATTGACTGAAAAGCGACAAACACGATTGGCAACTATTGTATCCCAAAAAACACGCGTGTTACATCACATCGTTTTTATTACAGCATGTGTTCAAAATGTCCTCCTCCAGCGCGAATGCAAGTGGCAAACGTTGACACAACTCGCAAACAGCAGGCTCAACAACCTGCATTTCACAAGGTATTGTAGCGACAGTATTAAAGTAAGGTGGCCAAAAGTATAGTCGTTTGCGTCGAGTTTCTTCCTAATGTTGCACGCCAAAAATTATTATAATCGGTCCATGCTGCACGGAGCTATTCAAAAAATAAAAGTGGCACGTTTTTATGGACTAGGGTGTAGTGGGAACAAAAAATTACACCGAAGTTAGCCTACATCTGCTTTATCACAATGCGCCGTTTTCTGACATGTTAGCTTACATGTGATACGACGTCAAAGACTTCGTGGATTGCTAACTTCAGAAGGCGCCTAAACGTGCAACAAAGTTTTGTTTTTGTTTTGTCGTTCGTATTGAGCCGGAAAAGGCTCGATGTATTTTTTCTAAATGGCTCATTATGTAGGCTTTATGCCACGATAAATAGCTTACAGTTAAAAGTGGGGATCAAGAAATTAAGTTACTTTGCGTCTTTGCTGGTTTATTTTTTTACATAATGTAGTGCTATTTATTAAAATGCAAATTAATACGAGTATTCATTATATTGTCACGGTGAGCAGCATTGTAGCCTCTTCTTCGGACTATGAGTACATTGAGCAGGTCAAGGTGCGATATGTCGGCCAACTGTCTTAACAATAATCTGTGGTGTTCAGCGCTTATGGTTGCAGTCTGGCAAAAAATAGGAACGGGGAAAATTTTTTGTATTGTTATTACACAAAAACTTATAAAAACAAAGTGACACACTGAAGAGTACGCATGAACACTAAAAATACTGCAGCATAACAGACTAGATGCAGACTAGATGTTTTCCAGTAAATATTTGAAAGCAAATGGGAAAAATGCACCAATATTGTTGAAAATACGACAAAAATTTCAAGGGACAAAGGTTCTTTTCGGGCGGACAACAACCGAATGTACAAAGATTTTTGACGCCCAAAAACATCAAGTATTACCTGTGACGGAACCGATATTAATTCAAACGAATCCGATCACCTGATCATCCAGGAAACGGTTTCACCAAGCAGCGTCAGTAGCAGCGTCAGCTTCAGAACCAACAATTGGCCGCAGAGCTGCATGCATCAGTTATTCATAATCTACTAGAGCTATTAAAATTTTCTCTGCAGATCTAAAATTAAAAAATAAAAAGTGCTCTTTGACATCGCATCGCATTGATCTAGTCCAACAAGTCTTTTCTACCGTTTTTGACGAAATCTTTAATGGTCACTTTTAGGAGCAGTAAAGCAATTATCAATTACCTTGAACATTTCATTACACCTCATTAAATATTGAGATTAGTACTTAATATTAATATTTTTACAAAGTAGTGATGCGAATCACTTAAGGCATGGTGTGATATTTAATTTTCATGTAAATCTATTCATTCATTTGCAATTGTATGGATGTGAAACTTGGAAAATTTCAAAAGCGATGAAGGATAGGGTGATGGCGGCTAATTTTTGGCAGAGGATATTAAAGATATCATGAACTAAAAAAAGGTAATGCGGAAACGCTAAAAGCTTGGTCTTTTACTGCAAACTGTAAACTTTTGTCCATGTTATTCTCTGAAATACACTTTGAACAAAAGCCATTGCGATCACTTAGAAAAACTAAACCCATTGTGATAAGTAGCATAACTAAACGATTAATTAGTAATTAAAAGCGTTAAGATAATTGATTGATATTAATATAAATGACAAAGTAACAATACTCTTCCACAAAAATTAACCGAATTCAAGCACCGTCCTATATTTCCCCGAAAAAGCATTAGCTACACGCTTACGGTCACCCTAGAGTGCTGAGGCATCAGTAGCTAATTACCGCCTGTTGGCTCGACTTTTGAGTTTTGACCATATTACTCCATTGCACTTAGTTTATACGATGCTCGTTCACTTTATCATAAATACATGTTAATGCAGCTTAAAACAAGTGAAAAACAAACCAATGTTTTACTGAAAATGTTCTAAATAACCGATTTTTCAGCGAGCAGCGATACGCAAGAGATTTTGAATCACGTTAAGACGTGCATTTGTTCGTGTTGCAGCGTAAGTTCGTACAGCCGTTTAAGCAAGACCAGTCAATATGATGAGCTGATGACATACAATCAAGAAACTTGTACAAGAAATAATGCGCAGTAAAGAAAGCAATTCATCAGACAGTCACAATTTTTTCAGCAAGCAAACATTACTGTTTTTCGGGTAAGTGAGTCAGCAACAGTAGTGTTCGCTTTATCTGGAGATTGCGCAAAATGGCTCAGAAAATATCCATATCGCATCTTCGCATAATTATAGTCGGTGTATTCAACGTACTGTACAACCTAAAGATAAGTTCACGTATTCCATAAATACAATCTTAACTTACTGGGTGGCCCAAAAAACGTCCCAAACATTTGCTTGCGTTATGCAGCGGAGTAGTCAAAATAAATCAGCAGAACAGCATGTAGGCGCCTATGTAATGAGCAAACATCCTCGAATATGTGTATAAATTTTCGCTTAAAACAATTCCATATCAGCCGAGATAAAAAAACAAAATAATGTTACACACCATAAAGCAAATTATGCAAGCGGCTCATCATTTACGTTGCCGCTTGTACGCAGGCTAAAACCAGAACGTCACAGGAGGTCGAATCATCAATCAACTGATCAGCAGAAAATGCGCTGAATAGGTCTTCCATTTTCTTTTGCCACTGCTGCTAGATGTTTTTTCACTGCTATGTGTCCAGTGTCGACATCAAGCCATTTGTCTCTGATAACATTCTGAAAATCTTTGAAGTTCGCAAACGGTTTACGCCTTTCTTCAGCGACAAGTTCTTGCAAGACATCCCAAACTAAGTAAGCTAGCGCAGTCAAATCTGACGAACGCGGTGTCCATTCTTGTGAGGTGATTGAATCTGGCATGTTGTCTCAAAGAAAATTTAGAGTTGTTTTGATCCGGTGTGATGGAATGCTATCTTTACATAAATCGATTTTAATGTGCCTTACGTCATTAAGCAACATTCAGTGGTGTCATTAAAGTCGTCTCTAAAATTTATAAGTAAGTAAGAGTACACATTGATCTACAAAGGCGCCAAATGATATTTATTTTTATGTAGTATACGCACTGTTATAATTATGCAAAGTTCGGGACGTTTTTATGGGCCATCCTGTATGAGTACATCCAAAATGTTTCGACTTCAGATCAAACACCACAAGAACCAATGTATAATGTTATCATGCCGCTGTCTTAATAAGCCGCATTATGCATCCTGCCCGTCCGTCCTCGACCTCTCTCTGTCCGAAGGTCAAGTACAGGCTCCTAACTCAAAAACGAAAAGGTGCAGAAAAAAACAAAAACTGGTGCCAACGTTCCGCCGAGGAAGGATTAGCCGGTGTGCCGATTTTCAGCTCAAAATTTAAAGGCCAGGCGGACGGCCGCACAATGTCTGCATTGACCGATATGTTTTTCTAGTGATATCGTGCGTCATCGTAGTCATCAGACAAACCACTCCTTGACATCTCGTCTGGGTAACGTAGCGGTGGCGTCAGTGAGGGGTGGTCGTGTCGCGGCGGCGGCCGTCTGTGCGCGGTGGTTGACAACTATCAGCGGTCGTCCTGGATCGACGGCGACTGGTGTAGGCGGAGGCAGCATGTTGCACGTCTCGTACGCGTAGCCGGCCGCGGCAGCCTTGTCTGCGGCAGAGCGTTGTCGTCGGCCACCCACGACGACGCCGCCTGCAGTGCGGTAGCGGTAGATGACCAACACTAGCGTCAGTAGCAGCAGTGAGAAGCAGACGGCGACGCCAATAATCAGAGCCACGTTCAGTTTGAGTTGATCCAACTCGTCCAGTCTGGTCGCTCCGACATCGTGCGGGTACGCCGACGGCCGGGCAAGAACGTGGTCGGTGAGGTCGGGTGACGTTGGTTGATCGGGATAGTATGTGACTGCTGACGCTGCTGCTGACGTTGATGTCGTCGTCGAAGACGACGTGGTGGTCGTCAAACTGGTCGTTGACGTCGACCTCGTGGTCAGCGGCGGCCGACTGGCGGTCGACGTCTTGCGGCGTGGATGTGGTCCAGGCACGGAGCTGGTGATGTGGAGAGGCTGGTCTGGCGTAATTGATGCGTCTGGATCGCCGCTGTAGAACTCATCGCAATCCTCGTCGTCAGATGAACACGGCAGCAGATCGTCGTCTCCCTCGCCGAACGTCGTCGTCGATCTAACTCTGCTGCAATGCGCAGACAGATACGGTAACTATATGCGTCGGTGTTTAACTCTTCATTACAAATCTGTACATAAAAACTCTCTAAAAAGAAGTCAGCTACAAATACACAGCAGTGACGATACACCGGAAAGTCAAAATTGTGCTTACAATCTTTTTTTCCGCAAATTCATGACTCGTACGCCCCACGGGCAATAAATATTGGTGCCGCTGTGGTGTTCATAGTGCGGCAAGCGTTTTGGAACGAAAATACAAGACGCAAGCCGACTATACAATACTGATCTTTTGCTGCAAAAAAATCGCTCACTACAGTGATTGTTCCTTAAAAACTAAAACTACTAGAAAGGTTAATTGCAGTCGGCCTCCGGTACTTGACTATGGCATCTGCTGCCCGAGGACGTCGTACAATATGCAACGCTGCATGTCCGATTGCAGCCAGAACTCGTTGGAAATTCGGGATCGCGTCCACGCGACACTTTGGAGACAATTTTGCCTTTAGATGTCTTTCGCTTAGACGACGGTATAAAATACTGTGCAAATAAATTAGCAACAAATCAAATGTATGCGGCAATCATGAGCAAACTTAGGTGGCGGATCACGACTGTACATTTCTTATTATAAAAGACCTGAAGCTTGAGGCTTTTGGCTTATTGACGTACCACGAAAGCGGCACATTTTGCCTATTCTCTGTAGTTTGCTGAATAACGTGCTAAACTTTTGTCAATCAAGTCATGGGGATTTAAACCCTCACCAACCCACCCCCTTAAATACGCCACTGGACTGACAGTAACTTGACGTCGGCTGAGCTAACGAGCACTTAGCACTGACCTCGGGTCTGTCTTGATAAAGGCTGACGGAATGAGGAATGCATCAGTGTGTGAGGACAGATCATGCTGGTTACAGTCCCACTGAGCAATGTCGGTGTCGTCATAGGGACAGTCGACCAGAGCGTGTGACACGATCAGCTCATCCGATACACCGCGAGTTGTCAGTGGTGACAGACGTGTCGGCCGCGGCCTCTGTCACAACAAACCAGCCAGCCAGCCAGCAATCAACTTACGCTTAAACCACGAAAACGTCAGAACAGCGTCGACAGCATTAAGCGTTCGAAAGCCCGGAACTGAAAGCAAAACGAACTTCTAGCAAGTAATTCGAGAAAAGCTCACGTGACGCGCCACAGCATCGGTCATGCCACCTGGGCAATCAATGTACAGCGTGCAAAAAAACAAAATATCTGAGCTAAGCTATTAAGACGCGCGACAGCATCGGTCAAAAATTATTTAGGCACTGAGTCAAATAAAATGAATGAATGACTGGTGTGTTAACATGCGCGCCTATAACTTTTTTGTCAATATACCAAAATTTACCATTTTTTCGTTCAACGCAGGAGAGGCTGTAGTTAATTACCTACTATTTCGATTTTTGATTTCTCCGCCCGTTTCATAGATATTCGCGGTCAAAGTCTGAAGTTGTCCGAAATCGCACCATTTATTGCATGTTTTTTGCCCTCTCAATTTTTGGAGTACTTGCCCCACCCCCAAAAATGTATTCAAGTTATCATACCTGCCTAGTAGCACATCACGTGGCAAAGTTTCGTGCGGTTACTCCTTCTACTGTAAAAGTTATAGTCGCGCATTCGCTGAATTTTTAGGCATTTTGGACCCTTTTGCAAAAATTTGTTGAGAACTTTCCTACCTCACAAAAGCTTACATACATAATGAAATTAAAGCTATGACCTACGAAAGACACATCATTTATTCACTCAACGAGTCGTCAGCTTTTTGGAATGATTTCAAATCACACAAAGACAGTACAAGTACAGTAAATACTTTCAAAGCCAAAAATGGCGAAAATTAGCAGCAAAGGCCATTCGTTCATTAGACAGTAAGCTACTTGTCTCAATAAGTGCGAAGGCCAAGCCGGCCCCTGGGGATTGTCGTCTAGTGAGTTATGGGCGAGTAAATGCACAAAAGTTCCTGCACTTTTTAACATTTTCGAAACTGTACTTTATACTAACTTAAACTATAAAGCACTTCGTGAATACAGTCTTTCCAATACTGACTACAGACTTATCTACACGCTATTTTTAGCAGACATTTAGACCCAGTAATTCTTACGCACGACTGAGATTGTCCACCAGCTCCTCTGAAATCTTTTCGACATACTGACACCCGGACCATTGTTGTTTTTTTACTTGTGACCCTCGATAAATATAATGTCAAAGGAGTGTAACAAATGAGTACGCAACACAAATGTGTGTACCATCTTCAGTCCGTGCATTCAGCGGACGGCAAACTGTCGTCCAACAAAACAGTATTAAACTGCTGCACCAAAACAGAATAGACTATCTACCCGCGCCCGTGTTGTTGGAAATAGGCCTAACTTCTTCTGAGCTCAGCCAAATAACTGGTTGACACACAGACCGAAAAACCAACAAAACAACAAAAAAATAAAATCAAAGCAAACAATATAATCTCAGCGCCAGAAATTATCTGAACCGCAAGAAAGTGATCAGTGCAAACGACAATGAAGATGATGCATTTCATCGACGTTTTGGTACAAAACAACAAGTTCATTCAACAGCCAAAGTAATGTCGATAGATATGGGCATTAACAGCTTTCGTACCAATTTAGCAGTTAAGCCAACAACTGTTTTAACGACTAAAAGATAAAATGTTAATAAATCGTCTGTAAGCCTATACGTCTGCAAGATAATGAACAATAGTTGCCAAGTAGTTGTAACTGAGGTATAATTAAAAGTGCCCATCACTGGACAGATCGTGTCATCATGTGCAGGTTAAAACAGTTGGTGCTGTTGAAGCATCCAACGTCATCATCATCATCATCATCATCAGCAGCAGCAGCAGCAGCAGCTGTACGGTCTGTCTGAGCATCACTCGAGACGATCGATCGACGCCGGACGAACGACGCACGCAGCTATACGGCGAGTCGTCAACGTGAAAAATATCCGGACAGACGATGGAGGAAATCAATTTTCCGTCCGTCCGGCGCGCATAGGCCGACTGTCTGGAGGAAGACGGGGAGAGAAGAGTCGGAGGAGGAAGAGGAAGGGGGTACATCGAAGAACCGTCCGTATATACGTCCAGCTAATGGCTTATATCTCAAGCTGCAATGAACGACGAACGATGTGTCTGCGTCGGATTGCCTGCACCGGTGAACGTATACCGTCTCGACCGCCACCATTACCAGTCTGGCGTTGCAGTGATGTCGTGTCTGTAGGTCAAGTTTTGATGGCTATATTATGGTGAATGTGTGCAGACGTGAGATAAACCCGTATCATCGCTCATCCACTTCGTCAATATAGTCAACGAGACATATCTATTTCGAGGCTCGGTTAATTCCCCGACCGCGCAGTCGATTTTTTTAATTTATTGGTTAATTATAGCTGTAATTCTCACACAAAGCAGTTGGCACCGTTATTCGCACATGTCTCCACCTAACGTTTTACTGCGTCATAATTTCGTCTGAATCGACCGTGAGAGATTTGACTTCATACGTTTCTTTGCGTCCCGTTACGCTTCAATTACTGTATTTATTATTCAATAGGTCATACTTCAACAAAGCGCGTTTTGTAAAAACGAAAAGTCTGAACTGGCGGTTGTAAATTGTAGCGAATATGGGCGTCAGGCGCCAACTTCATTATTTCGGCTTGCTGTGGACTTGCTGCGCAGCATTCTCCGCAGGTTTGCCGTGGATATGGATATCCATGGATATATCCATGAATATTATACTGGCGCACTTGCTGAATACTTATATGCTTTGTGTTTCTATGATATTTTCTTGTCTGTCGTTTTTACTCTGCATTTCCTCTTTATTTACGTTACTGAGTCAAATGAATAATCAGTCACATCAGCACGCTATTATTTAATCAGCCTAAATTAATTTATTAGCACCATAACAGCAACGAATTTCAATTTTCGGTGCTTTAATACTGTTCGTTGGGCAACAAAAGGTTTATCCGTTTGAGAGTTTATTTATAATTTTTTATCAAACGTTTTTCTGCTTACTAACATATTTAATGCTATTAGGAAGCACAAACCAAGAGCGCTTCAAAAACGTCCACTCCACCCTGAATTTGTAGTCGTACATAAATGCAACCTGCGTCTTTGAAAACAAGAATCCCAGCTGTTGCTGGAGTGTGCCGACCGTAGGCTCTCCCTTATATCCGAAGGTCAGCGTCCGACTTCAGGTCGCGGAAAGAAAGCAATTTTTTCAGAGTGACTACAGTCTTATTCACGCCATGGTGACATTGTTTTAGTGAACGCTAGAATCAACATAGGGATACGATACGGTGGGTGACGGCTGCAAGCAGCAATGTTGCATTCAAAATTGCAGCCAAACCGCTGCAGGTAGAAACGTGGTTACTTTTGACAGCCTATATAAAGTCGCCGTCGCCCTATCCAATGGTATCATCGCCGACCCCTACGACGTACCGTTTAGCCACATTACATGTGTTACGGACAGACAGACGACAGACACACGACATATCGTACCCCCAAAACAGGGGCAATAAAATTATGTAAATTTTCACGAAACTTGGGAAATACTAAACTAAGATGATGCTAATGTGTGTTTGTTTATTTTTATTTTTATTTATTTTTTAACAATTTAAAGTGAAAAATATTTGTGTCATGTTTTTCAGAGGGGGAATAAACGCTTTTGCACTGCTGTATTTTGCAAAAATTGGGGGCTGCATGTATACAGGTTAGGCGTCTGATGATATGGATATATCTAAGGATATCCACGGCAAATCTGTGGATATGGATATGGATGGGAAATTTCATATCCACGGCAAGCCTGATTCTCCGGCGTGAGTAAAAAAACATGCCACAAGATTTCGAGGATTTTTTTTGCAAAATATCGATTGATTTTTAAATTGTTTTACTGGTACACTCCGTCAGACAAAAACGTTTAAAACATTCATATTTTACAAGATACGGTTCAAGATGTGGTGAGACCTGACACTTTTGTCACAAATTCTGAGCAGAGTGTTCCGGTAAAAGAATTTTCAAAAGTAATCTATATTTAGCAAATATATGAACAAACGTTTGGTGCATGTTTTTGACTCGGGGTGTAGATATACATCGTGGTCCATAAAAACGTGCCACGTTTATTTTACGCGCGAAAGCAGCTACTGCTTTCAGCGCGTCTTAGCCATCGCAATTCTGTCTGTCCGTCTGTCCGTCCGACACACGGGTGGATCAGTCAAAAACGGTGCAAGCTAGGATCACCAAATCTACACCGTCGGCTGCCAGAAAAACTCTAGTTTCAGGAACCGTAAAGCTTTTCCATAAATTCGAAGGGGGTCACCTCGAACGAGAGCGCTAAATGAGAGGGGGTAGGCAAAATTTGCAATTTTCGGCCAATAAGTCGCTGTATCTCAATAACGGTGCGAGATAGGGCCTAGGTTACTATTAATCACTAATAGGAAGTCGTATACACTGGCTCTCGACTGGCGCCAAATTCAATGACCTTAAATGACATTGAACGCCAAAATAGGGTTTTTTTAAATAATTTTTTGGTGATTTTGGGCTGTGACACGTCTATATCATTCACAAGGTGGCGCCACAGAACTATCGTTATGCGATCCAGATAGAGAACTTTGTATTTGTATATTAACTTAGCGTGATCACCCCAATTTTCAGCTAAACTACTGAATCGGAACTGCTATAAACTTTCGCGCGTCTCGTGAGCATTAGCTCAATTTTTTTGTTTTGAATACATGTAGCTCCGTGCAGCATTGGCCGATTTTAAGAATTTTTGGCTTGCAACATCAGGAAAAAAACTCGACTCAACTGATGGTACCTTTGGCCACCTCACTTTAGTACTGTCGCTACACTACCTTGTGAAATGCAGGTTGTTGAGTCTCCTGTTTGTGAGTGGTGTTGACGTTTGCCGTGGGGGCGCTGAAAACGCGAGACTGGAAAACGCGGAACTGGAAAACCCGGCACCAAATCACAGGGGTGGAAAACGCGGGACCGGAA
>Ga0209367_1013502_pt1 | contig 10493 bp, 6 predicted proteins | sample WorMetLIZISLAND2_FD_187412 | JGI IMG/M metagenome (GOLD analysis project Ga0209367, IMG submission 187412) | Marine gutless worms symbiont microbial communities from Max Planck institute for Marine Microbiology, Germany - Olavius geniculatus... ...
CTATAATAGAATTGATGTTTTACTCACACATTTAATTGAATATGGTAAAAAAACAAAAAAAAAACAAGAGAAGACAACTTAATCAGATTTTCTTAGCTATTACATATTAACTTTATACACCATCTGTTTTACGTTACAACATTGTACTAATGTATATTTTTTTCTTTACAGCTTTTTACACGTTCATTCAACATAAAACTGAAGAAAAGGCAAGTACGTACTGTATTTTACTGCTGTACAAACGCATGTCTAATAATATTAATATCATATTTTATTTTTTTTAAATAGCCTAGGCTATTGGTAATTTTGCAACTTTACTTTTGTGTTACAGTCTAACAAACTATTGCATTAGGTCGACAGTCTGTCTTTGAATAGGGCTACTGAAAATTCAGGATATCAAAATGCAGCTTAGGAGAATTATCATACACTATCATATTTCGATGTACCGCATATGTTTGAATATCTATAGCAGCTTATAGGATCTTGTGGCGGATTAAATCTTTTCAATGCGCTCGGATGGGCGGATGAGTAGGTTATTATACGAGTACGTACGACGTTGGTGCGTGCAAGCCATTGTAGTCTTTCGTTCGATGGGTAAACACGTGCGCGCGCTCGCTGTAATTAAAGGCACAACATCAATTTAGCGGCGCGGCGTGTGGGTCCTTTGCCGAGCGGATGGATGATCACCGAGCTCGTCGTTTAATAGGCCAAGGACCCGGACCCGCGCGACTACAAAGTCGACTCAGGATAATCTATTTTGTGTGATCGGCGACGAGGACAAATGAACGGAACGACGACGACGTAAAGACTCCCGTCGGTCTCGGCTCAATTTCCTCGCAACAACACACACAGCAGGTGCCCTTCAATAGTCCGACAACTTGAAGCCGCAGGCGACAAGCTCAGCACGCATGGTGCTCGCTGGTCTTTCTTGCTGTAGACACGAAAGACATCGATGAGAACTTCTTGTGTTCTTGCCTGCAAAAGGCACAATCAATGCGGGTGGATATGTAACGCAGCATTATTTTACCATACATGCTTGTATAAAGTGAACAAAATTAGAAACATAAATTTTCCTTTAAGAAGCTTTCGTGTACAAAAGTTAAAAACAACTTGTTTACATATACAAAATAAAACATGAAAAGCAAAACATGCATGCCTCACGATGGGGCAGTCTTGAAAATGTGTTCCACTTTATAATTTACCACCCTATATTAAACAGCAAAAATAAAAATAGTTACATAAACTGGGCAAACTAGTTTTGCCACGAAACATTAGTAACATGGCAAAACTTTACTAAAAAATGTTTGGCATAACAACTGATACTCGACGAACATTTACGTTAGAGTGATCTTTTGATAAATCATTTATACAATGAGTAGGCCTACATTTTGTCATTTAGATAAAATTAAATTCAAAGCGCTCGACGACATTCGATAGTTAACGGTAATGTTTGTTTTGTTAAATTTTACTCTAACTGTCGTCTGTCAATTACAATATTATTTACGGATTGTATTTTTCAACAAACTCAGAAGGTTTAAGTTCTATAACTTGTCTTCTAGTTTCGTTCAGTTTTGAATCACTTTTTAAAGTTTTTCCTACTTTTCGTTTACAAAATCGTTTTAGCGTAGGTTTTTGTGGTTTTGGGCGAAAAATAACATTGTCAAATGTAGACTATATAGCCTACTGCAGAGTCCATTGATGTTATCGAGTCAGTCTTGCGTATAGCAGCGCGTTTCGTAACCGCTGGTCGTGAGAACGTTTGACGTCGGCGAGGACTACAGCACGAACACAACATGCATGCAGAGCAGATTGATCCTCAGAACTCGTTGCGTACCCCGCGGCCACCCAGCAGTCACCGCCACAGACTTACAGGACTAAACCATGGACAACTAGCCTACATAATAGCATGACTTCACTGAGCACAGGTTGTTGCGAGGAGACTTGCGAAGCGCGGTGAATGGAGGTGAAATGTGTATATACGTAGTACAGATGTAATCAAGGCCCACGGCCTGCCCGGGGCGGTGGCTTCTCATCCGCCAATGATCGGCGTCACCGCGGCGTGACGGCGTCCGGCCTGCTGGCCGCTACTCGCTTATGTTGGAATCACACGACATCATTGCAGTCGTCGCGCTTCATCATTCCATCCTTCCACCCAGAGCAGCGTCTCATGTAGCCTAGTCATCGACCTGTGATCATTCCGCGACGCCGCTGCATCACCAACCGATGCCCGAGGCCTTATTACGCGCTCAGTCAAACGGACTCGATCGCTTCGTTTCTGTATACACACTACAGCAGTATACGGTAGGCCCACATGTATATGAACAAATGGCCTGACGCGTTAACTGTAGCCTCCAATCTTCGTACGAAGTTACGAACTGCAGCTCATGATGGGTGTTTATTTGCCGAAACTTAGGCTGTATGTGACTAGCCAACAAAAAAATGTACATGATGCGTATCGTTATTATGTTATCAACACTGTCTTTGTTATCACCGCTATCATACAACGTATCAACTTTTTTTCGCAGTGAAATATGCAATAAAAATCGTATTTACTAATGATTTGGCAATTATTGTAATCAAGATTAAACAATCGTTTTTGTTTCCTACTGCTTAAGCCTGCTGCTTAGGTCTACTGAAAGCAATAATATTGGTCGTTGTTATCTAGGAATGTCAGTCAATGTTTGGCAAAGCATGCAAATCCTTTTCACTTACGTTGTAGTAGTTTTTTTCCCTGCCAAAAATTAATTGAAAAGTCTACAAGCCGACTTAAATGACGTGAACTGTATGTTCTGTTAAATGCAATATTTTTAAATAAAATATTTGAGTCTCCGGCAATACTGATCACATGAGAATTTCGTAGATAATATACTTCTCGTAAAGACAAAAGCGTTCACGAAACGGTAAAAATTTAGGTAGACCATCTTTACATTGATAATGTTTGATGCTAAAAATATTTCATTATGGCTGATGTCTTGTCAGTTTTTTTCTATATTGTTACCACCCTTTCGAATTGTTTCAACATTTTCAGCTTATCATCATGTCAAATCTACAGCTACGAAAACTGAGTTTAATGTCGATGCCATCACTTATCAGAAGCTGGAAGATCAGCTGAGGCAGTGCAACAAAACAGGTGCGCGAGGCCGCATGGCCAATCACGTGGCCGAATGAACGGTTGTCGTGACAACGAGTTGCTGATTGACAGCAGGCTAATGCGTGCTGATGACGCCATGCAACTCAGACGACGTCGACATCAAACGCACGCCTGCCCGCCGAGCTGTATGCATTGCTCGAGCTTGATGACGAGTTGATCTACCTGTAACAGGTGTTAGAGTCAGCCGATCTGTAATCCACGACACGACAACTAGGACGAGTTTTAATGCTGACAACAAAGAATACTGCTGACAAAAACAACTTGCGCCGGTGACACCAGCCGCGCACGTGGCTGGGTAAGTTTGCAGCGTCGACTTCCGCAAATCGTAAGCAGCGAATTCTCTCGCGTGCTGCTGAGGCTGCTGCTGCTGCTGCTACGTGGCCTGTGATTGGCCAGCGCTAGACGTGACGTCATCGCACCAGTGCTCTCTCGCTTCGTCGCCGGAATGGGAAGACGTCAGGTACTTGTTGCCATTCTTAGCAGCGATCTACGTCAGTTGCTTGTCCACAATCACTCATATTACATCGTCAGCACGAAAATTAAATATATCATCCAGCATTCGCTATGCTGCGTTGGCTGTCAATTATAACAGCAAACATTTTTATTCCAACAAAAACAGGAGCTGTGTAGGCATTGACGTCGACTTATCAGTAGCCCCCCCCCCCTATCAACATATAATAGCGTGTTGGCGTTCTCGTTCTTCTGTGAAGCGGAAGTAGGGTCGCTCGGTGTCGCGATGGTGCTAGTGTGTGCTGGATGCCAGCTGCCGATCGTAGACAAGTTCCTGCTGAACGTGCTCGACCGGACATGGCACAGCACGTGTGTCCAATGCGCCGACTGCCACTGCTTCCTGCGAGACAAATGCTTCACACGCGACGGTCAGCTGCTCTGTCGCGAAGACTTCTTCCGGTTCGTTTCTGCATCTTTTTACATACAGACACGTAAATAATTGATTTAACCCAGTTGTTACTGGTGACTAAAAATGTAATTTTTCCTAGTCATTTCGTTTGTAAAAGGTGCATGCAGCTGAAGATTGCAGGTTAAACATGGACTTGCCCGGCTGTCCATCGTTCTGTCTATCTGTCTTGAAAACCAAAAGCCCAGAGAAACCGAAATTGTTATTTTTTACGCCTAATTCACTGTTGGTGCATAAAACTGTCGGTAACTGGTCAAACGGCCGCATACATGTAGCCACTATGCGCTGGCCTGTTTGCTCGTTCTCATATGTATTCCTCGGTTTCAATCACAGAGATATAAATAGCTATTTTATAGTTCTTACTAATAGGTGGCGGTTTGTTTAGTGGGTGACGTCGTTGGTCGCATCAGCGAAGTTAGTCAACGCCGGGCCTGGTTAATTCTCGGATTGGTGACCGTCGGCCGGCGAGTAAACCATCCCGGTATGTAACCAGCCACCCAGGTTAACTCAACCTGGCCATCCCTCCGTAAGTAGGCGCAATGAGTAACATCGAAAGCTACGACGTAAACAGGTACACTGCGCGATGCATGCATGCACTAGCCCCGCATCCGTGGTCTCGCAGTGTAAACTGGTGTGTATAGCTGAGGGAGGGAGGGCTAAAGGAACGGAGATCAGCGCCGCCGCCCTATGCTCCTTATACAGCTCGAACAGAACTTTTCGTTTTTACCACTAACAGCTTAGTGAGTTGCATGTGGTGTATGTGCAGGCGGCACGGCGTAAAATGTGCGGGTTGTTGTCGCGTTATCTCGCCTCGTGAGCTGGTACGTCGACCAGTGGGTGATGTTGTCTACCATGTCGACTGTTTCGTCTGCGTCGTGTGTGGTCGTCAGCTGGGTACGGGTGACGCGTTGTACGCACTGCCTGACGGTCGACTGGTCTGTCGACACGACTGGCTGCAAGGCGCCGCGCCCGGTACTGTCATCGACCAAGACGCTACGGACGGTATGTGTCTCCGTACACTTTTCATTCATTTCTCTGTTTATAGGCACATGTCGCACAATGAGGGGCAGAGAGCCCGCGCCACGCCGCAGAGGGCGAATATTATGCTTACTGCGGTAGGGTGCTCGTCGTACCGCGACAGAGACACGGCCTTAGCGGGTACGGTGCTCGTATACGCACCGGCTAAGGCTGTTCATTGTCCAAGACGGCTGTCGGATAGGACCGGGCCGGGTAGGACCGGATATTTATCCGACAACGTATCCATACGGCTGCCGTATAAATATTCCGTGCCATTCTACAGATATCTTTTATTGGTTAATAGTGGAATGAAATTAGATACGTCTTTTTCATTCAAACACCTTGTTTAGGCCTAAATTTACAAAGTATCGTCAGCATGACATTGCATCGAATCCAACGGTGCGACGGCGGGGGCTCGAAATGACGTAAACAGGTAAATTGGTATGATAGGTGGACTGGGCGAGTGAGCCGGGATCACGTGTTATAACAATAATCCGGCGGCGTCGACCCCTGGCGAGTGACAATCCCTCGGTGTATTGCTGGCTCGTGTCAACACTGCTGTAATGTGAGACCGGACACGCACTGTCTGTCTGGAGACCTCCTAGAGGGAGCCGCAATGCACCTGCGCCAGTGTAGGCCCGCCTAGGCGTGACACGGCGCGCGCGCCTTCCTGGTGAGAATGTACCGTTGTCTCACCTGCCGCGACGTCGCATTTGCATACGGCGTTCCGTCGATGCCATTCGATCAGTTATTCAACAGCTTCGTGCGTCTAGAAGCGTGACTTGACGTGGCCGATTACCCTAAATATTAATTCCCAAACATGATCTTAATTGGTACATTTCTGCAACTTTTTCGTTTTTCTTTACTGTCTTATTTTGCTAGACGAATTACACATCAAACTGATACTTCACATAATAAAAAATCGACGCACCAAAACAGAACAAAAATGCAACTGGGGAGTTCCATATAATCACTATATCGTCAGTCCATTAAGTACTGCTATTTAATATTCTCGCATTTTGCTATTGATAAACCTTAACCTAACGGTGTTTCGCAAGTTCGCTTTTTATACGATAGTAAAAGCAATTAACGACGTTGCTGAATGGCAAGCGAGTGAATTACGGCTAAGAGATGAAGTCGGTCGTCGATATGATGCGTATGATAGCATCACGAGTGCATCGAGGCGCATGAAGGAGGCTTCGATGCGTGTAAACGACGAGTTAAACGATAGTAGAATCGACTCCCCCTAGGACAGAACTCTCTCTCTCTACCGCTGGGGTAGAACAAAACAATTCAAACAAAAAATATTCGACACAAGATCTGCAAACTGTGATGAAAGTGGTAGTTTTAGTCTATCTGGGACACGTATTGCCGGCAGAGGGTAAAGAGTTTTGTCTTACGGGAGGTTGTGTTCTATGGTGTAGGATATTTCCCCCTGAACATGTTCCCCCCCGGACGTTTCCCCCTGGTCGGTGGCACCCTGGACGTTTTCCCCTCCCGGTTTTTGCGATACCCGGACGTCCTCCCTCCCTGTACTGTTACATGTAAATCGATCGAGCGCTAGATAATGGCATAATTTTCAGTGTCAGCATGGTGAAAGAATGCAGCAAACATCAAATACTTTCGTGTTATCATTAATAGGCCTAAATAATACGTCGAACAAAGGGCAAGTCTTAAGAAGTCTCAATTCTCAACTTCTCAAGAAACAGTTGCGGATGGCGACGTCAAAATGCCACTCAAAGCGCAGTGTTTGCCACAGCAAGCAGAGTGTCTGCAATCTATCAAATTTTGTTTTCTTTATGTAGCCTACGTAAAAAAATATGTGCGTTAACTATTTTTGCTCACCCGGTTCAGTCTATATCGAGTCAAGTTTAATCTTCTCGTGGGCGCGTAGGCCTGCTTACATCCCTAATTGCTGTTAGTTGTCTGGCACTCTCGCCTACTAAGACTCATTGTGTTTGAAAAATACTCCACGGCGACGAGACTTCAAAGGCGAAGTTGCCTTTGATGTTGCAAGAAATTTCTGCTCAGGCTTGGTGCTGACTCTGATAATAGGCTATGTTGTTACTGGCCTAGAAGGCGGAAACGTCCTAGGCACTCGAAAAGCAGGGGAAAAGTCCGGGCGGGGGAAATGTCCGAGGGGAAACGTCCGCGGTTGACAGACCCAGGAGAAAATGTCCGGTTCTCGTGTTCTAGAGGGTTTCGTCTTATTTCGGCGGTAGAGGGGGATTTCATTTTAGGGGGTTGTGTCCGGGCACTCAGTTAAACAGGTTCACATCTTCACGCCACGTCAATCGACGTCGTCGCGCCGCTGAGTTGCAGATGACGCGCTTCAGCGCTTACTGCTCGGAGATGCACATCATCCTCACACATCTTCATCTTTATCTTCATCAGCCGCATCATCAACTTGTCGTCTGATACCTGCTGATGCTGCAGCAGCTGCGGCAATTTCACGACAGCTTTTTCCACGACTGTAATCACTAACGGGATAGCAGAACATTTCCAGACACATAGAATTCCTCAGTGGAATTTCGCCTGAAATGTTAATTGTAATCTTAACTAAAAATACGAGTACACACCCGAACATAGTATTTATAGTCTTTGCTTTGACAAAGGGCTACATGAAATTATGTGCATTAAAATCATATTATATTATGTTATATATTCGGAATGGTAGGTCTTAACCGGTTGTGTTTTGTCATCAAACATTGTGACGTGAAATGTACTGCTGTTTTCTATAGAACAGGCCTAGAATAAACTTAAAAATTGCTCATGCTTATACGACTTGTACATATTAAAACATTAATTTTGACAAAATATAATAGTGTGACTTTTGACATGCGTTAAAAAATTGGTAATGAGATTTAAAAGTTGGTTACATTTTTATTTTAATTCCTTAGTTTTACGTCTGTGTTAAATTGATATGAAGATTTTTCTTTTAATTTTTGTGGTAATACTGTAACAACAACTAATTGGACAATAAGTAACTTTTCAATGGACCTAGTCGTTGGTCAATTGACTGATTGATTTCACTCTACTTGATTTGTTTTAAGTTCTGTATACGTGTCGGTGTTGTGTGACGGTGAAGACACAGTTGTTGGTTGTAGACGAGTCAGCGACGGCACAAGACGAGGACGGCGTGTGTGGTGCAGTAATCTCATCAGCGCCCGGGCGTGGTCGAGTGGATGACATCTGCGACGACGACGACTCTGACGTCGCACGCGCCACGACGAACAAGTATCAGTCATCGACGTCGACGTCTGTCGCCGAGAGGAGGCAAGTGACGACAGACGATTGGACGCCCGGGGCGCCGGACGACGCGTTGTTGGAGACCGCCCGCTGTGAGGTCGCTGAGCGTCACCCAGTGACGTCACACGTAGACCATCGGCGGACGGCCGCACACGTCGACCTTCACGCTCGCACCCCCACCTCACCCTGTTCCTCCTCCGCCTCCTCGTCCTCCACCGTCAACAACAACAACAAAAGTAACGGCTCGGGCGACAAAGACAACTCGGGCGCGGCGCCGGAAGACAAAGCTAGCGGTGGTGGAAATGTCGCGGCGGGGAGCCCGGTCTCACACGCGGCCATGCCTCTGGGCGGCGCCGGGGCCAAGCGACGAGGTCCGCGCACGACCATCAAAGCGAAACAGCTGGACACGCTGAAAGCGGCGTTCGCGGCGACACCGAAACCGACGCGTCACATCCGCGAGCAGCTGGCCAAGGAGACCGGCCTCAACATGCGCGTCATTCAGGTGAGGAACAATTGACGATCACAGCACGATCACTGATCACAACAGCCTCAAACATATGCTACAACTGATTCTGTCGTTACGCCGCCGTCCTATAGCTGGCCCCACTACATGTTTTGCCTGTCCGTCTATTCGTCGTACGTCCGTTCGTTTCTCGTCTGTTTCCCCGAAACTCGAAAACGAGAAAATAAACCAAAATAGTGTGAACGCGGGCAGGAATTACATGTACCAGTTTTTAGTGTAACCGATCAAAGATCAAGGTCGTCAGACGTCGAGAACTTTGATAAATGACGAATGTCACGCGTACACGTTTGATTGGAACTTTTATGCGTAATATAGGTTATTTATACGACGTAACTTCTTTTTATTAATTTCGTTGCTATATAGCCGGTATATGTGATTTACAAAGATATCAACACGTCGCTGATGAAACGCATGAAGATAAGCTTTTTAACAGTCGGCGAAACGGCAATGACAAATTGTTCTCATAGCGCAGATGAATTTTTTTTCGGAAAAAAACTATAACTTCTTTGCGAACGTGCAATCATTTAAGTGCTACGTGGCATGGCTTTAGAAGACAGCTTTATGAGTTAGTTGAAACAATCGCGAACGGCGTTATAATAAGCGGCTTAAGGCGAGATAAAGTACATCAAAGACTGGATTAGCCAGATGAGTCTTTGTTTAGAGACGTCTCACTTACAAGATGCTTAAGAGATTTGATTTTTGCATGCAGTGACGACTTCGCAAATCGCCGAGGAATTAAATGAGTATTTGCTGTAATCAGTGAGAATGAGGTTTCGTCGGTTTGATGTCAAGTTTGATGAGGACAAATATATATATACACCTTTATTCGTCAAATGACAGCCATGAAAGAAACATAACTAATAACGATAAATAATAATAATAATAATAAATAATAATGCTGACAAAAAATACAGTTCGTCAAATGTCCATTTCACAACAAGCATGAGCCTATTTTCTACTAACCGAGATTAATTTCACTCTTGTGACAAATTGCTCGTCGCTTGAAAACATTGCACAATAAATTTTCAGAACAAATAAAACGTTCAAGTAAACGCGAAGTACGAATAGCGATACGTTGGCTCACTGGCAAAAAGCCAAAGAAATTCTGACACTCCAGCACAGTGTCATTATTCTTAGTACAGACTATCTTCATAAAAACACGTGTAACTGTAAAGTCCAATGAATGTTTGTGGCGCGATGTAACCGGGCACGCCTCGATTAGTTATGCAGTCCTATACAATTCTTACGTGCACATCGCACATTGGACAAAGATCGAGACATGCACGCGTCATACGATGATTCATCGTAATAAAATATCCATGACACTATGATGGAAATCTTTGATTACCACATGCATTTAACAAAAAAATGTAAAAAAGCCTATAACTGTTTTAAACGTGATATATTCAACTTGACTGACTCGGCATTTATTTATGCGGCACACTTTCCAGCAAAGTTAACTATAAACCTATAGATTTATGCCCAACAAAAAAGACAGTTTTCCGACAAACTAAATTTTAAAAAAGCAACAGCCTCCATGCATGCCCTTGCCACGACGCCACTGATAATTGATAAACGACCTATAGTCCGTCGAAAGGGGGAAGGGTTAAGTTACCGCAGGCCCCGCGGTGTTTGGG
>Ga0209367_1013503_pt1 | contig 10493 bp, 10 predicted proteins | sample WorMetLIZISLAND2_FD_187412 | JGI IMG/M metagenome (GOLD analysis project Ga0209367, IMG submission 187412) | Marine gutless worms symbiont microbial communities from Max Planck institute for Marine Microbiology, Germany - Olavius geniculatus... ...
GTCGGTGGACACTTCGAACATTCACAGTGACAATGGAATTTTAGCATCTGATCATTAGTTAACTGTGTTGTTTGACTTGTTTCAACGATGTTATTGAACTGGTGTTGTAGCTTGAACATTTTTTCACGCTGAAAAATCGGTAAGCGTTCATGTTAGAAAATCTATAACTTCGCCATTTTTCAATGGAATCAAATTTTATTTACCACTTAGCCGTAAAACAATTTCATAAATAAATCTGTAAATTTTCAGACTAAAATGCTAAACGGTTGCTGAGAAAACAGTGAAAAACTTTAGAAGGCTACTTTTTTCTGCCGCACCCTGTATAGTGGTTCAGCCGAGTGGTTTAGCAGTTTTTCGGAACATTGGGCCACTTTAAATAACTATTACGTATCATATGTATGTATGCATGTAGAAACATGCATGCATATGTCGGCCCAGTGTCGACATATTGCGCGGCCGTCGGCCTAACTATACACACCGAGTGCAGAAGCTTCACTCTAACCGTAACCATGACCTTTGACCTTTTGAGTTAAAATTGGCACACCGGATACTTGTGCATGGGAAAACGTTCGCGCGAATTCTGGTTGTTCGGTGCCTGTTTCTTTTTGTGTTAGAAGCCCATAAATCGTTACAGAAAATTACGATTGATATACTGAACACGGTGAGTGAGCTGTCACTCCTCACATCAGATAGAACTCAAAGTGTGTTATAGAATTTGATAGCAGCTAGAGGCGTGAAGCTCAAAGCGGGGTTTAGTTTAAGTAGGACTTAATATCTGACAGAGGGGAGGTTCGGAGTTCCATTTGGCCCATGCCTATACGTCTCTGAACATTATACTAAGCCTATACACACGAAAACAGACACAGTATGGTGACTAGCTTACTACGATACGAAACCAAGCATCCAACGCGCCCTGTGAGCTATTAGGAGTTAACAGGTAAGGAAGCTGAGTGGGGTACATGTTGTACGAAAGTTGGGGCGCAGAAAACTCATCAGTATGAATTGGAGTAAACGTTCGTCTACTGCCAACCTGAACTAGGCACAGTGACCTCCACGATGACCTTGGGTTGTCCTCTGCCGGCGGCTGTGAGCGCCCATATTGTGATCTCGTACTCAGTGTCGTCTTTGAGGTCGAAGATCTTCTTCGACGTTCGTTCCGGATCAGCGATCATCGCCTCGAAGACATCGCTACGAACTCCGCGAGTGGCTGCACAGCACAACATCACTTTCGCCATTGTAATCAATCAACCAATAAATTAATCCCGTTGTGTCGTGGCAAGGCAGCAAAGGCAACTGCCCTTTCTCCCCGAAATTTCAGCCTGTCGTAAATTTTTTCGTGTCAGGAAATTTTTTAAGATATGAAATTTTAGGCCGAAAATTTCCCATTTTACATTTACAAACAACATTAAAATTATGAGTATCCATATTTCTTGTGTCGAAAATATGCAGCTGTTGATCAAAAAATCTACTCGCTCACTCATTCAAAGTCACTTATTCGCTTGTTACAAGTCAAGGAAGAAACACTCTGAAGCAGCCTATCCGGAGCTAAAAACTTTTTAAAAACTTCTTGTCGATCAATTTCTCAAACAAAACAATTAAATTACAAATTGCAAGTCATATCAATAAATTATCTACATCTTCAACTTTCGCACAATTACAGTTTGGTTAGTTAGCATTAGTTCGAAGATTATGCCGGACACAAAGATGTAATTATTGCATCGAACCGTCGCGATGACTGATGATGTAGCCCATGAGAACTCCATTGATTTTAAACGGCGACATCCACGACAATTTGAGATGATGCGAGCCGCGCTCAGACACCCAAAACATCGGTACCATCTCTGGTACTACAAACACAGCCATGCAGAGATACACACGTTATATGATTGTTCACAGCATGGGCACTGTCTAATCATTAGACCGCTTCTTTTCTGCTCACGTTTTCATCGTTATGTGGTCCATAATTTCATCAAAATATAACAAAAACCTTAATATATTTTAATTTACTTTACTGCTTTTCATCTCAAATTACCTACATTGCCTTGAGGCAAGTAGAAACTTTGTCCAGTTGAGATCAATGATTGTCCTTAATGCGCCCTTATTCTCCTGTAAGGTTTTGGCTTGATACAAATTGCTACTTACTTACTTCCTTATTTACTTACTCACTCACTTACATACGCAAACCGTAAAAGAATTGCTCGTGTTAGCTGTCCGAACAGTAATTGATTTACAGCAGTTGTATAAGATTATTTACAGAGTTATTTAGTTTTTTACGTTATCGTAAGCAGACCAACTATGAGACACTATTTTCCTCAAAAAAGTTTATTCAATATTCGAATATCGACTCATATCATAATGCCGTTGGTTTTTGTGGAATCGCAACGCGGCGAGCAACGGATCGGAATCACAGACCTCCCTCGGACGTGTTGAAGACGACCGGGAAGCTAGGTGGACCGCGGTGGGCGCCGTTTATCACCCGTACGACAGCCGTGATAGACGCGTACGGCCAGAGATGACTTGCGACGCCGGTCACCATCTGACGACCTCCCAGCTGCTGCAACTGTTGGTCGTCGTCGTCGGCCGCGGCGGCACTGTGCACAGGACGGCACGGCTGCCACCGGCGCAACACGACGTCCGACGTGCGGCGCTCTTTCGGATGATCACTTCTCCAGACCTCGATCTACATTAAACAAGGAGGTGTGTACTGCGTTTCACGGTAACCCATCTCAGAGCTACAAACTGAGCGTCACCTGCCATATGGGATCAAACGGTGTTACACGCCGCCCGACACAGGTGAACGAACACGCCCCACCTTAACCCCAGCCAGTCAGGCTGGTCGATTTACCCACTACCCCAGAAGAAACAAAAGACTAAGTTGACCTTGGCGTTAGTTATGGACCTGGATGGTTTACTTGTCAGTGGACAGTCACCCATCCAAGTAGTAACCTCTTGATAGCAAGTTGACGACCCGATCTGGAGTTTAACTCACGACATCTTGATTTCAAGTTTAACGCCGTAATGTTTACGCCCCCAAGCTAGTGACGACCTACTTCAAGCATTGTCGCGCGGTCGGCCTAGCAAATATTTTAATGTTCTTACCAGCAGTTGTCAGTGTCTTTAGACTTTTCTGCTTAGCCCAATGTACTGCATTTCATTGCAAATAAAGATGTGCGTATGTACACGTGGGTAAAACAGCCGATCGAAATATAATTTGAACAATGGAAAAAGTTCGACTAGCGATGCAGTTGTACCAGGTACCTGGTATCCGCGAAAGAACCCTCGAATGTTGTGAAGGCTCGTGTCGACGGCGTCCCAGCTGAGAAGTGCGTGTGTTGCGTTGATCGAGTCGCTGATGTAATCGACGTTCATCACCACGACCAGAGGCACTGACCCATTCATTCACACAACAAACCTGCACTAGCTCTGATATCTCTATCCGTTCCGAAGACATAAGCGATCAGTCTGAAGTCATCCAAAACTGCGCCGAAATTGCATGTTTTGGCTCACCATTTTTTTCGGTACGGCCCACGAACTGGACCTGGATTATAAAATTAAACATACTTCCCACCATGTGTGAACTTTTCGTGGCGATCGACCGTCGACCGGGGGAGCTCGGAGATCTCGCGCCGAAATTAAAAAAACGCCAGCAAAGTATAAGCCAGCCGGGCGGACTAATGAAACAGCAACTGAAGACGGTCGCCGTCGACTCCGTTTATTGTTTATGCCAATTTTTATCACAGAGCAGTATGTGGCGCTACAGACTTGCAGAGAACTTACATTTTGCTGCAGTGATTCACAATATATGCTGCAGTGCAACGAAATAACTTGTTTCACTGCAGTTTTGTCGTATCGCGATGCAATTTATTCTTCTAAACACGGACAAACTAACTATCGGAATATACGCATACGATGCTCGGCGGAGTGTCCAATGCGACGTTGGACGGTGTCCTCTGGCGCTGGTCCGACACTGTTAGCCGCCTGCACTGCGACCACGTACTCAGCGTAGGTCTCGACGTCGTCCACTACCAGCTGACTCTGCCGCCAGTCTGTCACGTTTGACCGCACCTCTTCTGACCCCGCCGCCGCCAGGACCGACTCATGACGTCGGTATGTGACGATGTAGTGAAACCCGTCACCGTTGTGCTCCACAGGCATCATCAGCTGCACACGCACCACGGTTGCATCCGTCGACATAATTCAGTTCGGTCTGTGTTCAGTTACGGTGTTATTCGCTTTAGTTATTTATTTTCACGTTCTCGTTGGCTCAAAGTTACTTAGTTGACGCAATTAGAAACAAGTAATTTGAGCAAAGCTCATGAGACGCGCGACAGCCTTAGCAGTTATTATTCGCAAATTGTCTTGATTTAACTCTATCCATTTTGACGCAATTCACTCTTGAAATCTACGCCGCAGCCACAAATTGCAAAAAAACACTAGAACCCCTATTTTTAAAATTCAAGGTCATTTAAGGTCATCGATGTCTACACCAATAAAAAGCTTGTCACTATATTGCTTGTTATGATAAGCAGTATGTCTCTGCCGATCAGCAACCGTTTTCAAGCTACACGAGCCAATGGCGGTAAAATAACTACTTGTAGATTCATAAAAATGTATGTTCTATGCTAAAAAATGTCACGCGCAAAATGTCCAGGTCTATCTCCAGCCACTTTGGCGCAATTCACTCTTAAAATGTGTGTCACAGCCAAAAATCGCACAAAAATTCACTAAAAACCCCTATTTTGAGGGTTCAAGGTCATTCAAGGTCTTCGACGTTGACAGCAATAAAAAGCCTGTTATTAGTGCTTGTTATGATAAGCAGCATGTCTGTGCCTATCTGCAACCGTGTTCACGCTACACGTGATAATTGTGGTAAAATAACCACTTTTTAGGGGGGTAGCTGTCTTTGACGCCCGCCTGCGCCGGCCTCCTTGAACCTAGGGGGTCGAGACTGGAACTGCTAAAATCTGCGTTGAATGCTGAAAATTTCCTGTGCAGGTTGTCTTGGTCTATCTCCAGCCATTTCGTCGCAATTCAGTGTTGAAATGTGCGCTGCATCCAAAAATTGCGAAAAATTCACTAAAAACCTCTTTTTGAGGGGTTCAAGGTCGTTCAAGGTCATCGATGTTGATAAATCCAAAAAGCCTGTCACTAGTGCTTGTTATGATAGGCAGCACGTATGTACCTATCTGCAACCGTTTTCACATTATTCGAGCCAATAACGGCAAAATGACGTCTTTTTAAGGGGATACCCCTCTTTGACGCCCTCGTTCGAGAGGAACCCCTGCACCCAGTGGCACGAAATTTTGTCACGATAAACTAGAGACCTTGGGGCAGCCCACAGTGAAGATTTCGTGGTCCTAGCTTGCACCGTTTTGATACAGATCACGAGTGTGACAGACAGACGGACGGACAGACAGACGGACAGACGCCCAGATGATAGCTAAGACGCGCGAAGCATTCTGCTGTCGCGCGTAAAAAAATGCAAAACATTGTTTCTGTCCGATGCAGAGCATAGCATTCGACAGAATATAAAATCACTTGAAAGTCCGTGCGTGCGTGCCTCCGTCTGTCCGTCCAGCGCCTGTGCACAAGATTGTGATGAAAGTCAAGAACCGATTTTTACCAAATTTAGAACATAGCTTATTTGTAACGTATACGAAAAAAATTTTTTTCCAAGCAGTATAATCGGAAGTACTGTGTGCGCATGCGCGACTATTAACGCACCGAAACTTGCAACGTGTCGAACGTTTGAGACTTTATATCTCCATAACCGTGCCACATAGTTGCGTCGTCATAATAGAACACCTATAGAAAATCACTGTGGCAAGTGGAATATACGTGAACGATGACGTCACGTGACCCCAAAAGGTCAAGGTCGTGACCCCAAAATCTTCCAAACGCCATATTTCCATAACAGTGCAAGATAGACGCATGGTCACTACTGACTACCTAAAGGAAACCACTGGTGACACAAAGCCAGAAAACGTAACCCCAGCGTTCTTCGTCGAAGATGATGACGATGATGATGATTGCAGAATCGACAGTTAGAATAAAACGTGCATGTGAGAGTGCGTGCGAACCTCCCAGACGATGACGAGCTGATGTGGTCGCCTACTGTCGGTGCAGACATCGCGTGGACTGCGCTTAGGCACGGCTGGCGGCGTCCGACACACTTTACCCTGGGTGACCGCGGCCATGTCTCCTTCACCGGCCGAGTTGATCGCTACCACTCCGAACCTGTACTCGGTCCACGGTATCAGCGACCGGACGCGAGCTGACCTACTCCTGCCGTCCACACGAGCGCCTTCTGAGCAGCAAAAATCAACGTCAACAACAAACATCCGTCAATGTTGCACCTCACCATCACACACGTCGTCATGTAGAGGTTTCTTCGACCAACTGAATAAACGAATACATGATTTATTGACCGATTTATTAATTAACCAAGCCGTCAGTGTTCTCGATGAAAACTGGTGTATGCGGAAAGCTATTCTTCGATATTTTATCTGATGTCCGTAAACATTATATCCGAAGAATATGAGATAAATCAAAGTAAATCTTTGTAGAACAGTACTGAGAAATAGCCGGTAATATTTCTGAAAAAAATTGATATAACCGTTTCAAGATCAATGCATTGTAATGTAAAACATTTACCGGGCCGGCCTCAGCAAATCGGCGGCCCGGTTCCAACTGTGCATAAGTAAAATGAAAGTCAATTCCTCGCCCCTTTCCCTACCTCTTTGCTTTGCACTTTTCTCCTTTTTTAGCCCACCGTACTTAAGTAACGGTCGAGCTATTGGCATAATTGTCGTCCGTTTGTCTGTCCATCCGTCTGTCCGTCTGTAACAAGTGTATTGTTGCTAAGCTTTAGGTCGTAGGGAAAAACTTTTTACACAAATACTTAGCCCTGTGTTTTACACTTGGGCATGCAAAATTTCAGCCATTTAGTGAAAGAGGAACATTTTCAAATTGGGGGTTAAATGAAAGGGGTAGAAAAGCGTGCGTCGGAAAACTGGCGACAACTCGGAAATGTTGAAAGATACGGTTGTAAAATGTAGAAGTTTTCACAGGAGGGCGCCAACATTGTTGCCACTGCCCTGCTTTCAATTAATTAACTTTTAGCATAGCTTCTTGTTTAAACATTTCAAATTAATACAATCAAGTTTAGTCAGTTTTCTAAATGTTACAAGTAATAGTTTGCGTACCTTTTGTCGTCTAGAAAACCTACAGCATATTTACCTTAGTGGTCGAGCCGGAATGCCATAGCAGTTCACGAGAGGGCACCGTCATTCTCGGTTCTTTTCAGTAATTAATTAATAACTCATCACATTGCTAAGGCTGGCCCTGAACAGTTATTTTAATAACTAAATAAAAATATTTTGTTGTTGGAGTAGAAAAGGCCGGAAGTATATCAGGTCAAAATCACATTGAGAACAATTAAAAATCATAATCAGAAGCCCAACAGGCACCTGTTTGTGTGACGTCATCGTGCGACGAGTTGTAGTAGACGACGTAAGCGCTGATTGGATCGTTGTTGTCACGTGCCGCAGACCACGTGATCACCGCCATGCCGGACACACAGCGCGATATTCGCACGTTCGTCGGTAACCCCGGCTTCGCTGTGAACAAAATGTGCCGAGATTAGCCTCTTCTGAGGAGAACAACAACCAACCGTTTTCAGGCCAGCGGGGGGGACAGCAACGTACTTCATAAAAAGACTACAGCTACAATCAAGCACGGATTAAGAGTAAGCAAACCCAGTCGCGTCCAAGACCAAATACCCGATGAATGGGCACTTGCTTCATTTCTTTTATTAATCAAATGTTTGTCTCAACAAATTGTCTTAATTAACCAGATAAAATGCGACCATTTTACTCTAAGCCATCCACCAATATTCACATTTGGTGCAAAAAGTACTATGCCCAATACGGACCGTGAAAAATTGCCGTGACTGCGCCCACTGGGCTGAAACTGGCGAGATTCTGACATCGTTATATTACATACTTATACGAAACATGACCGCCGGACCGAGCTAGCTAATTCGGCCAGTCCGTGTCCTGCAATACGACATCCCCATTAAATATCTCGGATCCGGAGATACTTCATCTCTATAAAGTCGCTCCGGGGACACATTGGCTGTCAGTAATGTCATTAAACAACTGACTTACGCAGTCTACAGAACGCCAGTGGACAACTATAGTGGACGCCCCGCAGTCGGCGTTTCGAAAGCAGATGGATGGATATGCGCATTATGGGATACGCTGTCGGTGTAAACTTGACACATGAGCGCAGGTTGAAGTGATAACCTTCACGCCTACTGTGGTCATGCGCAAATACTATTCTAGCTTGGAGAAGACCAATAATATCTCACTCTCTGATTCCCTCATCATCCGATCAGAGGCTCTCGATTATGGCTAAGTGTCCTTCCAAAACGGTTCGGTCGTTATCGAGTAATGGAATGAAACTACTAAAGTCTTCCCGTGTGTAATACCATAGCTATAGCCTGTGTGTTGTTTTAGTATGTCCTGCATGGCGTACTGTTTATTTTAAACAACGTACAGTGAAGGCGGCAAATAAATAAATAAAACTAGATTTTAAAAATACACCAGCTTCTACTTTCGGTGGTCATGTGGCAAAGTTTCTCGGCGATCAGCCAAAAAAGCTCCAGATTTCGCGTTGAAAAAAAGACATCAACGGTCGCTATCAAGTGGTGGTTACTACTTAGATGGGTGACTTTCTGCGGACAGTTAAACCATCTCGGTATACAACCAACCACCAAAATCAACTCAGCCTTCCATCCCTTCGGGGCAGGTAAATCGATTACCGGCCATGCCTGTCTGGCTAGGGTTGAGGCGCAGCGCGTTGACCTGTGTCAGGTGGCAGGTAACACGACACTCTGTGGATCCATATGGCAGGTGAATCTCCGTAGCTTTGAGATGGGTTTTCCATGAAAAGCTATAACCTTTAAACCTTAAACCTTTAAACGCCGGGCGGCCTTAATGAATAGATCATACCTTTGACGGTAACGCTAACGGTGACGGAATCTTCATCAATGCCGTTGGACGCCGTGCAGCGGTAGACACCACCATCACTCACCTCTGAGTTCTCAATCACCAGCCCTGATCCATCGTCCGTCACCCGCATTCGGCCTGCCTCGTCCTCGCCGACCAATGGCCGCTCGTTGCGATACCACGTGACTCGCAGGTGCGCCGTGCGCCGGGCGTCGGTCGTCGCTTGGCAACGCAGCGTGACGTCATCGGTCGACGACGCCACCAGCTCGCCAGGTGGCGCTGACACTATCCGCGTCCGATCTGAAACGCATCGGACACAGCGGAGTATTTGTGCGAGGCAAACAGAACGCGGTCTGTCCGAGCACAGACATCGTACCGCAATGACGACATAACGCAATACGCAGCCTCTCACCCTCAGCCGGATCGAAAATGAGTTGTAACTTATGGGCTACGCGGTGAAGACCTAATATGGCTGATTGGGGCGGATGGAATGTTTGCTAGCTGCTCCGCGGGTCCAACGTTTGCAGACGCGGGCATGGTTGGCCGCACAGTGCGCTGCTGCGGCGTCACTAGCTCATGCCAAGCAGCAATGTTTGAATTGTGAGAAATTAGTTGGGGTTGAACTTTTCGACTGTTGGAGCCCGACCAAAATTATGATGTAAATACCATGTATATAGTATATGGCTGACTCCCCAAAAATAATTTGACAGGGAGGGTTGAGAAAACAGTTGCGGGATTCAACCCCCCCAACTTCCCAGCAATTGAAACACTGCCAAGCAGCTGCTATTTCCGAGATTGTGAAGTGGTCCTGGTCACGAGTTTTATTCATCCGGTATATTGTAAAAATATAAAACAGCAGGTTTAGTAATATTTAGTCAATAAAAGAGCTGCAATTTTGCCAGCCTACAAAGCAACCTCTGCACGTGTGCAACATTGCATGCTTATTCTTTTTCTCGTTATTATTGCATCGTCAAGAACAAGAAATGCAGCAAAGTCCAGTACTTAGAACGACGAGCTGTCCCTTGGCGCTGTTTCTGCCGAACTTGTTGAACGCGTAACATTGGTAGATTTCAGAGTCAGCCGCAACGACCCGCTGAAATACCGTAACCACAGCGTAACAGTAACAACAACAACAACAACGACAACGACTACTACTACAACTTACAACTACAGCGACATCAGTTAATAGCAACAATGCAAAACAGTGATAAATGCGGCTTCTAATAATGTTAATAATAATAATAATACTGTTTGAAAAGTGTTTACCGAAATACTAGACAGATATCTTAAAATACACGTAACAGACGTACATGCATGATGCATTTTATTATTATAAATGTAAAAAACTTACCAGTCTAAAACTCAGTGTAAGGACGACGTGACGATATATCAGTCCACTAAAACAGCAAAAATCTTTTGATTAACTACATGGTGCTATACATGCGGCGTCCTTACAAGCTGACTCTAGTTGATAATAACTAA
>Ga0209367_1013505_pt1 | contig 10490 bp, 5 predicted proteins | sample WorMetLIZISLAND2_FD_187412 | JGI IMG/M metagenome (GOLD analysis project Ga0209367, IMG submission 187412) | Marine gutless worms symbiont microbial communities from Max Planck institute for Marine Microbiology, Germany - Olavius geniculatus... ...
GAAAACTGGATTTCTGAATAATTAGAAACCGATGCCTTTGTTTACGTTTGAGTGAAAGCCCGTACGAAAGTGTCGTTAAAGTTGTAAAATGCGAATATTTTGATATTTGGACTTGACGAACAGTGAATAGGACATATTAGCAAAGGTCAGTAAAGGTCTTATTGCAGTCTAATAAAAAGAAAGAGTACTGCATAATGTTGGTAGATAACGAAAATTTGCTACAAGAAAATAAAATTTAAACTACACGTAACTAAAAACTATTAAACTATTAAAATATACTGTAAGTAACTGTTAAAGTTTAGACGTGAGAGAAAAGCTCGAAAACTTATCTTTGTCGTGCGAAAGCTATGTAAACAACTAATCTAGCCATACCAAAGCTAGCGGCAATCATCCACAAATGCTCATACGGTATAACAGCAATAAGAAAACGTAAAGTTGTAGCAACGTGCTGTACTAACATTTATTGATGTTCTATTTTGATGAAAAATGGTTACAGTTCGGCTGATGTTACAATGCGGCTTTAAACTGTCTCCCCAGCATATCAGTAACAGGCGTACAAATAGGCTCAATACGTAGGTCATAAAATTCTAGCATTCGCTTACTTTGTATTTGTGCATTGCATTTTTGCATTCTATGCGAGCTTTATGTAATTGCATTTTAAAATTTTTAACGAGTTACGGTTTGAGATTATTAGGAAATCGATGGTGACCGAATTTCTCTTTCAAAATATGTCGACGGACGCTGCATAGGCGCTAATTGCGTATAAATTCCAGTGAATTTCAATCATATGTTTTTGAAATCGGCTAAGTAGACTGGGGCTAACGTTCTGTGACAGGATCACCATGCAATGAGATGGATGTAGACAGGGCGCGGTCGTGACACACGCTGTCACTGACTGTACAGTATGAGACGGCATCAGTCGTCGTGGGTGGTCTGTTGGGGGTCGGGCGTCTAATGGACTGAAAACCGTCGCTCGGTCGTAGCTTTCTCGATGAATGAACGACTGAATGATCGGCGATGATGTGAAAATGGATAAAATGCATCATCGTTTTGTGAACACGGCATGCCTGGCTGACTAGCTTCCAGTTTGACAGTTTCTTTTCCTGTGTATCTGCGCACAGGGGCATCGTGGCCGGAGGGGCAGGGGAGAGGGGACTCCCTTTCTCTAAATTTTGGGTTGTAACATTGTCGCAAAATTTTGTTGTTGTAAAGATTCAGTCCAAGAAAACAAAATTTGAGATTAAAAAATCCCATTTTTAAAAAAATTAGGGAAAAAATAGGGGAAAAATTGAAATTTTAAGCGCTCTCATTCATCATAATTATCGTGACGCGAAGCATTCAGCCGTAGCATTCTGCCGTTTCGATTTGTCGCCAAAACGATTTGTCCTCTGCCAGTTCCAAAGCATCGGTCACCGGTACTCCCGTGTCCGGACAGATCTGTTGAATCCAGGTGGTGGGAGGTCGACCTCGAGCAGTCAGGTGATGGCCACACACCATCTTGAGCCTCGCAATATGTCCGAAGAATCTGTTTTGTTGGTTAATCATCAGCGAGTCTCGCAACGTGTCTGAATAATCCAAGCCTTCGTTTGCGGATTAGATGAGGCCGCTAGCAGATCGGTGAGTCGAATTTGTCGTTGGAGATGTGATTATAGCCTACCATCTGATGTGAAGAATCTGTCGTTGACACAGTGTGTGGAAAAAATCCAATCGCCTCCAGTCGAGTTGAGTATTAAAGGGTCCACGTTTTGGAGCCAGACAGAAGTACCGTTAACACGCATGTGGAATATATATGAATTTTCGTTGACGTGCTGAGGTTCATACACGGTCCAGGCGTTTCATTAGTCCGACAGCAAGTCTCGTCGGAAATTTGCATTGGTTGTCGTAAAATGCAACTTCATGCGCCGATTACTCTTTTAACCAACGACGCTGCTGTCTGCTTATATGGATCTCTGTGAGACAAGCTACGAGTATACTTCTACAGCGGTCCTACAGTACCACGTGTATGCTTAATAGGGTGTTCACACGATCGAGCAAACATCGAGCAGCTAGCTCGACGTTCTATAATAATTAGGACGTTAATTAGGAGGGCGAGCGGGTTGTAACTGGAAAGCCTATATAACACGTGATCAGCTGTGGGCTAAAAGCCTAAGTCTAGGCCTACATTTGAGTCAGGGGGCTGGGCTCCAACAGACCTGCTTGAGCCAGCTCGATGTTTGCTCGATGTCTGCTCGATGTCTGCTCGACGTTTGCTCGATGTTTGCTCGATGTTTGCTCGATTGTGTAAATACCCTATAACTCTTTCGCAAAAACAGCCGTTGTTCACTGATATTTCACTTAAATTAAATTTTGAAAATTTAGCCAAACAACAAAAACACAAAACTAGCTGTACTCTGCAGAACTTGCACAATAAGCAATGTCTTGCATAACTTATAGTTTACTAACGGGCCGTGGTTAGTGTAAATTGAGTCAACGGCGTAGTGCGTTAAAAAGTATGCTGGGTAAGAAGTTGAAATTTTCTGACCGACACTGCAACTTTTCGACAGAGGAGATTACGGGTGCTTGAAATTATAATTTTGCCCCAGAATTTTTCAAAAATTTTTAAATAAGGGTTTTAGCTTTAAATATTACATTTTTTGACAACAATTTTTTTTGACAAAAAGAGGATTTTTTGGCAATTTTCTGACAACCACATTTTTTGGAGGGGAGGAAGGGAATTTGCCGCTTTGCTCCCTTGGCCATGACGCCACTGAATTGAACGTGTTGCGATGTGGTACGAATGCAGGAGACGGTAACGACGGTGTCGGTAGAGCGCCGTGACGAGCAACATTACGCCGAGTTAACAACCGTTCGACCACAGACCGTTCCTGCAGTAGCAGCTTCTGCAGCAGTTGTCAACGCGGCGCCATTAACATCTTCGTCACATCCTGCACCGCCGTCATCATCATCATCAGCAACAGCAGCCGCCGCTAGTCACGATGCTTCCAAACACCGTTCATTTAACGCGACCGAAAGCATCCATCAAGCTGTAAGTGTACGTTTCATCATAGTCTAAAGTGCATTATGCGAGTGTAAACTTTAGACAGTGTTGAAACGTGCTTATTACTGCCCGCGGTAGCGACGGCAGCATTGTATCTCTAGCGAGTTCATTTTTGCTTTTCTGTTAACACTATAACTCATGAACCACTGCACTTAGCTTGGCGGATTTTTGCAAGAGCATTTACTTCGACAGCTTATAAAACTCTATTGACTTTCAAGGCCATATTCAGAAGTCAAGGTCGCATAAATCCAAAAAAATGTTTTGGTGTACATATTACTACGGCAGTCCGTGGGCAATACTTAGCCTTGAAGAAGGCTTGACGTTTTTCTTGGAACGTGCGTGTGCCGATGCCCTGTAAAAACTAAGACATAATAACGCTAAGCATTTTGTTTCCAGTAAATGATGCTAATTTTAATACAAATTGCGGATAGTTTTAGTCCTCGATAAGTGAGGTTTTAAATTAAAAGTGTAAGGAAAAGTTTCTAATATGGCAAAATGTCATTCATATTAATTTCACACTTTGTGTTCTAAATGACCAACGTTTGAACGTAGACACCCTGGCTGCAAAATACAGTGTTACAAATATTTTCAAAGACTAAAATTGCGCTAAGCTTTTTATGATGCAACATCGTTTTTCATCATCATTATCATTTATTTCGTTTAAGATATAGAACATGACATTTTCAAGGTCACAAGTAATGAACAGGAACGACAAGGTTGAAACAACACTGACAGCCGCCCGTGAGTCTAAATAATACAGAACACAAACAAAAATAAACGAGCAATTTAAAAACACTTCAAAAATACTGTAAAATCAACAGAATTTATGGACTGTTTAAAAGTATTGAGACTTTTGAAATTAACACTACTCGGAAGTGAATTCCAAACGTTTATAATGCGCTCGCAGAAGAACGACGAGCGCTCTTTTTAGGCCGCCCGGAACGGTAGTTCCCGGAAAGCCTTATGTTTTACTGCTCCTTATGTTTTACTGCTGTTTCTTTCTTTATTTTTTTATCAACGCGAGATCTCTGAGGTCCGTGGGCCGATCTCTGCGAAATTTTGCCACACGTTCGGAAGCATGTTCAATTTATAAATGCTGGTCCAAAAATTTGGGGGTCTGCCCCCCAAAAGAAAAAAATTGGGGGGGGGGGCAAAAACATGCTAAATTTGGCGCGATTTCGGCCACCTTCTCACTTTGAGCGCAAATGTTTCCGAAACGGATGGAGATATCCAAAATCTGAAAACCTAGTGCACTACAGCGTTCCTTCCCGCGTTCAACGAATAAAGGTCGGTAAATTTTGGTGTACTAACCACGGAGATTTAGAAGTGCAACTGTACCCCCAAAATCGAATTTTTTGGAATACCATATTTCGGCCCCTAGGGGGTGCTCCGCCCTAAAATTTTTACACGCGTTATAGAATGTCCAAGTCTTGTTAGCTTACACTCCACCGGGGATGGGGCTCCCTCAACAATTTTTTTTTCAAAGGGGAGGGGGTCAAAAATTGGCTTATAATTCAGCGTATGAGCCAACAGAACTTTGGCGCTAAAGGGATTAGCCTAATAAAACTTTACCACGTGATGTGGCGCTGGATGGGGGTATTAACCCGTGTACAAAATTTGGGGGGGCACTGTCCCCTTAAAATTTGGGAAGGCAATAAACGTCCACACTTTGGCACGATTTAGAACAACTTTTGAATTTGACCGCAAATATCTCTGGAACTGGTTAAGATATCGACAAGCGGTTCAACGGTGTTATAAACTACTGTCCTTTCTGCGTTGAACAAAAGAAATTTTATGAACTTTGGTCTACTAACCACGAAGTCGTGTTTGCTCATTTCGACTTACTCAAAATCGACAGTGCGCGCGTTTTCCGACAACTTTCGAGTTTGACTGCAAATATCTCTGGAATGAATAAATATATCGACAGTCGGTTAACGGCGTTTTTAACCACTATCGATTCTACGTTAAAAACAGTAAAATTGGTGGTCTTGGGTTCACTAGCCACAAAGTTGTGTTTGTTCATTTCGACCTACCAAACATCGACAGTTTACGTGTTTTCGGACAACTTTAGACTTTAATCGCATATATCTCGAGAACGGATAGAGATATCGATAAACGAAAAACGGCGTTCACAACTACGATCAGTTTCACGTCGAACGAGAAAATATTGGTGAACTTGGGTTTACAAACAACAAAGTTCTGTTGTCTTATTTCGAACCACCCGAGTTTGACATTGTGCTTGCTATACATGTATATAATAATGAAGTTGCGTTCGGGCCACGTGACTTTGCTGCGAACGAAATTTCAACCCGTTAACTGTCCCCAAATCGGACTTACGTCGCCGGGCGGCTTCACGTTGGGCTCTGCCCCATATTTTTAGTGTTGATTATGTTTTGCTACAGTTTTTTTTTCAACGCGAGATCTCTTAGGTCCGTGGGCCGATTACCGCGAAATTTTGCCACATGTTCGAAAGCATGTTTAGTTTATAAATGCCGGTCCAAAAGTTTGGAAGTCTGCTCCTAAAAAAATTTGGAGGGCAAAAAACATGCTAAATTTGACGCGATTTTTGACATCTTTTTAGTTTGAGCGCGAATATCTCCGAAACTGATAGAGATATTTAAAATCTGAAAACTTGATGCACTACTGCGTTCCCTCCCGCGTTTAATGAAAAAAGTTCGGTGAACTTTGTTCTACTTGTTACGGAGATTTAGAAGTGTAATTGTACGTAAAAAATCGACTTTTTTGGAAGACCATATTTCGACCCCTAGAAGGTGCAGCGTTCCAAAATTTTTACACATGCCGCCACAAAATGGTCACATCTTGCTAGCCCGCACCCCGCAGGGCATGCAAATTTCTTCAACAGTTTTTTTACAAAGGGGGAGGGTCAAAAATTGACTTAAAATGTAGGGTATGAGCCTGAAGATCTTTGGAGCTAAGGGAAGTAACCCCACGAAACTTCAGCCTGTTATGTACCGGTATTTAGGCGTAATAACGCGCATACAACTTTGGGGGGGGCACCGCCCCCTTAAAATTTGGGAAGGCAAAAACGTCCAAAATTCGCTGCTATTTATGACAACTTCCGCGTTTAAGCGCAAATATCTCTGAAAGGGAAAAAGATATCGACAAGCGATAAAAGGCGTTATCAACTACTATTTCTTCCGCGTTGAACAAAAAATATTTAGTAAACTTTCGTCCAGTAACCACAAAGTTGCGTTTGTACATTTTGACCTACTCAACATTGACAGTTCGTGCGTTTACGGACAACTTAAAATTTTGATCGCGTATATCTCGAGAAGAGATAGAGATATGGATAAACGAAAAAAAAACATTTATAACCATGATCGATTCCACGTCGAACGCAGAAAAATTGGTGAAATTCGGTTTACAAACAACAAAGTTCTGTTGTCTTATTTCGAACCATTCAAGTTTAACATTGCGCTTGCGATACATGTATATGATAATGCATTGCGATCTGGCCACGTGACTTTGCTGTAAACGAAATTTCAACCCCTTAACTGTCTTCAAATCGGACTTACGGCGTCGGGTGGTTATACGTTGGGCTTTGCCCCATATTTTTAGTTAAATTATTTTTTTCTTGGTCATTTCCTGTAACGTTTTTGTCACTGATAGTGTGCGTCTGTCACATTTATTAATAAATACTGTGTTACTTTTACTGAGTGTCTCTGAACGTATGCCAGGTGAATGCGAATGATACGAAAGCGGTCAGCGACGTCGACAGGAACCCACTTTCACCCAAAGGCTTCTACGCAGCTTGGGACCACTACCTCAGCCCCGAGCTACAAGGCTGTCTTTCTTACGAGGCAATAAGTTCTTATTTATCATTGCTCATAGGCGTACTTCAATTAGCCAGCTGTCAGATGACTTGGACTTGCTCCGGCCGCACTGCAGTCAGATCACGCCGGCTCAGACCAAGTTGCTTATACCCAAGCCGCCAAATCTGAACGACGAACCAATTTTTTTCAGCATTAGCGTACATAGTATACACACGCTGTTAATTCTGTCTGCGACACTCAAAACTTCTTAAATACGACAGCAGTATGTTGCATAACGAGCAACTTAAGTTTTAGCGATAAATTTGGCAATTGCTGCAATTTTCAGGTTCAATTTTTTTAGTTACCATTTTTCGGCTTAGCCGAAAAGCAGCTATTAATTTTAACAAACCAGCCATAATGTGAAAAAATCGGTTTGCGATTGACTTATACACAATGTTTGTCATTTAGAACTCATCCGAAGAAGATCAGCAACTTTCAGAGATCGAGAAGGTCGCCAAGGGCATCGTCGACGTCAATTTATTTATCACGTCTCAGGTTTCTGTTATTTCTCTTTTCTCTCTTTTCTGCCTCTAGGTTAATCCTCAATTTGTGCCGTTTTAGCGGCTGTCATCTTTCGTGGATTATAAGCTGGTTACCCGTCACTTCTCGAGCACGTGTTAGCATCGTAATTTGTTGTGATATTTGTCGCTCGTTTAATTGTTGCTTGCACGTGTCTTCTTTTAGTCGAACCTGCAATTGTAGGCCTATATCTAAAATTGTAGGCCTATGTCTAAAAGATTTTCTATGACACAGGCGTGCAAGCCAAGAATATTCTCCAAGCGTACATGTAAATCTGTGTTTCGTTGAAATACTGCTTTCTACGGTTTACAAAATATGACTTTCTGAATTGTGATCGGAGAGCAGCTTGCTTATACGTAACATTGCATTACGCATTACGCATTTATAAGTACTCGTATTACTCTCCGTCGCGTTGCAATAAGCGGAATGAATCTACATGTTTGCATTTTCCCAGCAGTTAAATCAATTGCTTGTCTAAGTGTCAAGTTGTACACAGCATCGTCTTGTATATGCTGGAGTGTTGTAGTATCGCCTTGTCTCAGGCTGAGTCTATATTTGATCGAAACATGTGTAACATGTGTGTCATTAATATCAAATCATTTTACATTTGTTAATATGGACGTAGCATAACAGATCGTTAAAGGATAGAACAAACTTTCTGTCACTAAATATGTTTTTTCAAGCTTTTGACTCCGCTCTGAAGCTTGCAATTCTCCATCAAACCTTCATTCAGAAGGCGAGTGGACGTTTCCTCTCTATTTTCTTCTCCTTTCGACGCTTTCGGCATAGGTCACAAAAGCGCCGTTAGTTACTCGCTTTCTAGCGCAAGGCTCTCCATCGGTATACGTTCGTGCATCTTTAGAAGTTCCTTAAAATAACCCACGCAGCACGGCGTTGTTATGACAGGTCGTTATGCCTGCGCTGGAGCGCTACCTGCACGAGGTGAATAATGATCTACGTCATCATCATCATCAGCAGCAGCAGCAGTCGAACGGTAATGACGTCGTAGCAAATGTACATCACGCCAACGATGACGACCGTCACAAGCATAAACTAGACATGCGTCATAACGACGGTTCGTTCAACCAATAATGTTCTCACCTTTTCGGACTACAATGTAGTTTGTCAAGTACCATGATCGGAAGCGGTGATGACAAACAAAACATGTGCATTTACTTAATAGCTACAGCAAGATAGCTTGTGGTTTTTCGTTATTTTATTTTACAGTTTTCAAGTGCGGTTCGTGTAACTGAAGCGTCCTAATCGAACAATTCGATTAACTTTTGGATAAGATCCGAATTCTGTCGTGGATCCTACAAATTAAAGACATACTATACGGACAATTTAAATAAATCTTGGCAATAGGGTAAAAAGTACGCAGTTTATGTGATTTTGAGAGAGATTTGTAATATGTTGCACAAATACGATCTGATTTTCCAGCATTATGTACATAATAGAGAATAGAACCTAAGCTGCTATTCCACATATTATGTTTTACAGATTTATGGTTAAAACTTTTATGGAACACTGGCAATGTTAGTGCTGGCTGGGATGTAACCAGGGCACCAGATGTGTCTATCGTGTAGGGAAAGGACAGGAACTGTGCGCTTTACTGATTATGATGGGTCTTATTGCGCTGCACACTCGGCGGCAAGCTGCCCGCGTAATCTAGCACATGAGGTAAAAAACTAAAATTGTTTTAAACGGAACTGAAATGAGAGAAGTAAAACAGGAGTTGCTATGTAATCAAGAAACAGACAAGCAATAGAACAGATACGAGCACAGAATATAAAATTTTTAAAAAAGATAGAAAATAACGAGAACGAGAACGTAGACGAAAACAAATAAAGTTAAGGTCTGGTTCTCCATGTAGTTTGATGTTTGGTGTGTGTTGCTGCAGGGCTGACGATATTTGTCGATAATGGCGCAGGAATTTATCTTATTGACCGAGTGACGATGTACTGAACTGAACTGAATCTAGTCCCTATAGCCACAGCCTTCCTTCTGACCTACAACTTGACGTCACGTTGGCAGGCGCATAGACAGACCAGCGTCCCCACTCTGCGTGGGGAAAATGTCTTTCTTATTGCCAAAACGCACCAAACTATACGCAGTTTTCGTGTTTTATGTTTTTTTGGCCTAACAGCGGTTTATAGCCTTCTCCCCTTAGAAGAATTCAGTCTGCGCACCTGCATAGCACTGAGCCTTTTGTTCGAATTTCCTCGTACCTATTGGTCAATTCTAGGATTGTGATTCTAACAACGTGGTCCGTCGTCAGCTCGCGTGCACCTGCGTCACGCAAATATATTTAAAGCCTCCTGTTCTTGTAGATCCGTTTTTTTCAATTCGTTTATTGTTGTCGCCTTTAGCCGTGTTCCGAGGGTGAAACTTCTAGAACGGTTTTGAGCCAGTGGCATTCGATCACATAGCGCACAAATTCAAGCAATGTTTAATTGTTTATGCAGTCTCTGGCTGAAAAATTGCAAGCAAGAGCCCCGGTGTCTTTAAGAATATTCACAATATTATCGTTTATCGTTTTAAATTATATATTGTTATAACATTTTATATTGAATAGCTATAATGTGTGGAAGTTTTGTCGCAGATCATGACGAGAACTATGGTAAATACGCTAAACATCAATTTTAATCTTAAGATGTCTGCACACAGGCTTCATGCAATTTAACATAGGCAATTCCGGTACAAGACCAACGTTACATTTGCTTATTTTTTGCAACTTAATTTTACTGTTTCTGCTAATTTGTTTTAAACGACCGTACTTATTTAATAGTCGAGCTTATAAAGTAAAAGGTAAAGGTCGTCAATTTGTATAGCGCATCGTCGCGAAACACGCCTCTAATGCGCTTTAGTCACTAACCAGAGCCTCACGGCCACCGTGTGCAGCCTGCAGACATAGGCTGGCGCAGCGGCCGGCTAGGCAACCCCAGTCAGCTGCACCAAAGTCCCCACCTTCCGTTACCCATGTAAATGAGTTACTACTCATTTTACCGTCCCACGGAGGGTAGAAGGCTGAGTCGACCTAGCTGGCAGGCTTCGCACCGAGATGGTTTACCTGCCCGCAGGCAGTCACCCATCGCAGTACT
>Ga0209367_1013506_pt1 | contig 10490 bp, 9 predicted proteins | sample WorMetLIZISLAND2_FD_187412 | JGI IMG/M metagenome (GOLD analysis project Ga0209367, IMG submission 187412) | Marine gutless worms symbiont microbial communities from Max Planck institute for Marine Microbiology, Germany - Olavius geniculatus... ...
GGTGGAGTTGAACACTGGCGTGGCCATGGCACGAGTCGTACTCCAGTAATCTTCCACACATGGCTTCTTGACAACACCCATCAGAAACACAAGTCCCAAGAATTGTTTCATTTCTGCCATATTTGTCGGAGACCAGCTGTGTGCTCTGGCTTTTCTTTTTAGTGACGCCGCGTGAAGAAACTGTTCTGCATATCTGTTCGTCTCCGTGACAATTTTGCTCATAATTTCTTCTGTGAAAAATAAATTGACAAACTCAATCGGTACGGACTCAGCAGTAAGATTGAGAGCTGAAGATACTCCTGTGTCATCAGTGTATGGGAAATCATCTTGTTGCACGTAGTCATCAGCAACAGGGTCCCAAACAACAGAAGATAAAGCAGACGGCGACTGAGGACAAACAGCAGGCGCATCGGCTTCAGCGTCTGAATGAGACTGGCTAGTAGCAGCATCTCCAGTGTCAGCAACATCAGCAGACATTCCATCGTCATTTTCGACATCATCATCGTCTGGTTCTACGTCTCCTAGTTCATAGTTGCTGTCTCTGTCACTGTCGTCGTCGTCAAAGTGTTCCTCATCAGACTGACTAAGTTTATCGATCACTTCACGGACACTAAAGCGCTTACGGCTAGACGCCATAGTCAGCTTAGCATAGCTGATGTGAGAGAAAGGTACCTTCCCATCACTCGCCAGATGGCGTAGCAGTGCTCTGTATTGCTACAGCGCGGCAGCGTGAATTTGTCTGGCGCTGGGCACATACTGGGTCTGCTGCAGTGCAGTACGAGTTATCTCGTACGTCGCACACAGCTAATACCAGTATTGTACGAGATAACTCGTACCTCGCGCTGAACGTGTTAAAGAAACTGTCAGCTGCAGCCTGAATCAAAATCTGTGCTTCAGGGCTACCTAGTTCAGGGCCTTCCTTCTTCAGGTGAACAAGATGTTCCACTTCTTTCTCACCAAGTCTATTCCGCCAGTCAGTCTTTACTTTACCCATTGTGCTGAAGCATCTCTCCAAAACTGCATTTGACACCGGAACGATGCATAGCAAATTGATCACTTTCATGACATTGCCAAAGGTTTTGCCTTGGCTGAGGGATGACCAGCAATCATGAGCCTTCAAATGCTGCATGTGTGAGTGCACATACAGCTTTAGCTGCAGCCATTCACCGTCAACTTCACCACGATCAATTTTGTCCTGCAGTACATCTGCAAAATGACTCATCACAACAGCCAGTTCCTCACACCCAAACTCAGTCAACTCCTTTTGCACATTTGGCCATGACTTTCTGTCCAAAACTATCAGGGACTTGAGGACACAACTGCCTAGAAGACAAAGTGGATTTCAGAAGAACATCACCGAATCTCCCTGACAAAGTCTGTGTTAACTTCTGCACAATACTTGTGACATTTCTCTCCAAATTATGTACCCCCCTCTTATTATCTGTTAGTGGCACAGACTGAAATTCCTATTTTAGCTTTAGCAGAATTCACAAGTGTGGCCAGTTGCTGACTGTAAGTGTGTTATTCTGTGTGTCTGAGGGTGACAAGAGTTGCCTCCAATGCGACTTGTGCATGAAGGAGGTTAATGCTGTCCCCTTGCAATTGCTCACTGAATGAAGCAGTAGGATTCAGGAGGTCCAGAAACAGCTGGAAGAACAAAATAGTTTTGAAGGAAGTCATTTGTGCCACATATCCTTTGATTTTCACATCATCAGTTATACTGGACAGTGACACAATAATCAAACCATACTGCTTTAGCAGAATTTTGGCAGCACATACTTTATGCTGAATCCAGCATGTGCCATTAGTTCTTGCAGGTTTCTGGACATCCTCTCCCATCACATCTGCAAGTTCCTCGAGTCCACGCAAGCGCTTAGGGCTTTGTTCAAAAACTGAATGGATGTTGGACAACAAAGTGCAAATTTCATAGAACACAGTTTCTGAAAATGCATCCTTCATTACCAATTCCAACCTGTGGTTTAAGCAGTGGATGCCAACCAGCCATGGCATTTCAGCCGGTAATTTAGTCAGTAACCCAGCCTTAGCTCTAAAATTCACATTCGACCCATCCGACATGAAGCCAACCAAATGCTTTTGGTAGTGGTACTATGCTAGTTCTGCATTGAGGCTTGCAATCAGGACGTCCCTCAAACCATCCGCATTAGCATGAGATACTGCCTTTAGTGACAGCAGCCTAGTGGCAACTTTTCCATCATACGTCATGAACTGTACAAAAATCAATTCTTTCTCAACAACAGTAACATCTGTGGAACCATCAACAAGAACAGTGAAAAAATCTGAGCGAGTTCTTTGCATAGCTTCTGTTCCATTGTATCTCCCAGAATCATGGTGAACTCCTTTGCAGCATGCTTGTTGATGTAAGAATCGCCCAGCTGCACACCAGCACGCTTCTCTGCTTCAGCCAGTGATGCAAACTTGAGGAATGCGATTTCCTCCTTGGCAAGCGTGTACGCCAAGTCCACGAGAAGAATAACACGTCTCATCTCCTCGGCACTTGTGTGAACAAAAGCCTTGCCTACAAGGTTTACAGCCAAAAAAATTAATATCAGCTCCTTACTGAAGAAACTCTTATGCTCACAAAGCTATTGCATTGCTAAGTAGTAATTACTAATACTGTCAGACAAAAAAAACAAGAATAGAATAATTGCCACATGTGCAGTTTATATAATGGGTATCTGCCACCCTGGTATGTTGTGAAGTAATTATTTTTTCGTTGTGGTTAATGCTGCAGTTTAGAGTATAAAACTTGTGAGCTAACCAAAAGCGATAAAATCGTGCAAAGTATTTGGTTCACATGTCACACTTGTCAGAAGAAATTCAACCACAGTGGTAATCTTAATGCATGTTTACATTGCCATGGAAATGTAAAGCGGTATGTGTGCAGTGAATGTCATATTTAAGTTTCTTTACTGCCAGCAATGTGAAACGTCGTCAGCTGAAACACTCGGATTATAAACTGTTTTGCTGTGGTTCATTTGGTAAATATTTCAAACCTAATGACTGCGTTGTTAGTCACTTCAGTAGATGTTCTTTAAAACTGGGATATTTCCATAACTAGGATATTTCCATATCTTTGCCAGGACAGACTGAGACAGAGAACAAACAATCTGCCTACATTGTTGGACAGAGATGCTACTGTTTACTCAAGAATTGTCAGTGAGGTCATTCTGTGTATTCGGTAGTAGGTGGCTGCATTGTGGTTGTCTTTGAGTTATTCTCAGTGGTGGTAGACTGAATCAGTTTCTGATGTGCTTTTCTCGATGAAATCTAGCCATCCTGTGTTTCTTACTGATTTCTGGAGCACAGCTTAAGTGCAGTTCCTCTTATATGCACGGCTTCCTATTTGTCTTTTGTATACCTGCATTCTTTCTAGTGCACAAAAACAACAAATACAAATTAAAAGCAACACATGTATGACAGTGTAATGTCTAGTTAATGTGTGTAGCCTGCTATTTATACCTGAAATTTAAGACATCCTAAACTTGTAATGCAGCAATTGCTCAATGAAAATGATAATGCTAGAAAATAATAAGCCTACAAATATAGCTGGCAGACAAAAAAGTTAAGAGTGATGTTGTGCATCCACCGTAGCCTCATCCATGTCTTGACAATGCACGGATTACATTCGAGCGATATGCCTAGACTCCTCTCTCATTGAGATGAACACTGTCTCCACACAGCTGTCTATTTTCTAACACACGATGCTGATGATGCCTCTTAAAGTGCATTGATCAACTGCAGTGCTCTGGATCTGGGTCTGGATAGTTAGTCGGCAGGGCCCCAGGACTGGGGCATCACACCGACGGGGTGATGACTATGGTGCAGCATGACTGGACAGTCAGCTCTTAAACAGTGCTAAAGAGCCGGCTGACACGACAGACTGAGGCAAAGTGTTCCAGACTTTCACTGTTCTGATACTGTAAGACTGTCTGTAGTTCTCAGTATAAGACCTCACAGTAACCAGCTTCTGTTGATTAGCATCAGCGCCGCGAGAAGGTCTGGATGATAAAGTGAGATCGACCGAGGTTGCTGGAACTGCAACTTGGTCGTTTAATATTTTATACATGAAGGCCAGTCTTTGGATTTTGCGCCTTTCTTCCAGAGATTCTAGCTGCAACTGTTGTAGCAATGATGTTACGCTAGTCTTGTAGGAGTATGAAGACAGTATCCATCTGGCTGCTGTGCGCTGTATCTTTTCTAACTTGTTTGAGTCTGCTTTGGTGTATGGATCCCATATTACTGATGGATATTCCATGCCAGAATGGACTAGAGTAACATATGCTAGTTTCTTACAGTTAACAGGAGCACCTCTGAGGTTGCGTCTCACGAATCCTAGCTTCCTCGCTGCCTTGGCAGCTACCTGATCAATATGATGTGACCACTTGAGGTCGTGGTTGAGATAAACTCCAAGATATTTTTCACTGGTGACCAATGACAACACAATACCACGGAATTGATACGTGTATTGATGCGGGTAGGATGACTGACGGCTAATGTGCATGATGTGACACTTGGATGCATTGAACACCGTGCCCCAGGTACTGGCCCATTGTTCCAGTCAGCCAGATCCCGCTGCAGCACCACTTGGTCTTCCATGCTATGTATCACTCTGTAGATCAGTGTGTCATCGGCAAACAGACGAACCGATGTTCCAGGGTCAACAACTGATGGCATGTCATTAATGTGAAGTAGAAATAGGAGTGGCCCCATAACAGTTCCTTGTGGAACTCCTGAGGCTACTGCAGAGTGATCCGACCTAGCTCCATCACATAGTACAAGCTGTTGCCGGCATGATAGGAAGGATTCGATCCAGGACAGGAACTCACCATGTATACCATAAATGTGTAGCTTGTTGATCAAACGTTTGTGTGGCACCGTGTTGAATGCCTTACTAAAATCTAGTATTCCGATGTCGATGCTGTGGCCTTGGTCATGATGCTTCAGTAGATCATGCGTAGTTAATAACAACTGTGATTCACAAGAATGCTTAGAATGAAATCTGTGATTAGCAGGTGTAAGGATGCCGAACCGGTCCAAGTGTCCACGAATGTGTGTACTTAAAACATGTTCTGTCAGTTTACATACCAAACTGGTCAGCGAAATGGGACGGTAGTTGGCTGGGTCGCATCAAGCACCACCCTTAAAGACTGGCGTAATCCATGCTTCTTTCCAGGCCTTGGGTAGCTGACCTGTACTCAGTGACTGCCGTATTAAGTTGGTGACCACTGGCAACACCTCATCAGCGAGTGTCTTCCAACAACCGAGTGGGAATCTCATCTGGGCCAGAGGCTTTGCCTGGATTGAGATTCTTCAACAGTTTACACACCCCAACTTCAGTGACCACAAGCTTCTCCAATGGAGGATACTGTGGACCTTGTAGCCTAATCTCAGCTGTTTCAGGTGTGTCCTTCGTAAACACAGAGCTAAACTGTTCACTCAATAATCTGGCTTTAGTCAGTGCATCAGAGTACAGTTGAGGACCCCTTGTCAGTGCAGACACGCCTTGGTTGTCTTGCCGCTGGCTATGGACGTACCTCCAGAATGACTTCTGGTCACCTTCCTCCAACCCTTGAACCAAGACACTGTTGACGTATCGCCAGTGGGCTTTATTCAGCTCTGTCTGAGTTGCTTTCTGATATTCAACAAACTTTTCCCAGCCAGATCCAGTCTTTTTGGCTTTCGTATACAGCCGGCCTTTTTTCTTGCACATTCGGCGTTATGTGGTGTTCATCCATGGTAAATGATGTCTACTTCCAGCTTTCTTGGTGGGCACATGATGGTGCGTCATACTCTTCATGTGTTTTTCAAAGCTCTGCCAGTTCTGATCAATACTCCTGGACATAAACTGTTGGTCAAAATCTTCTGCAAATTGGCTGGTAGACAATTTCATGGCATCCCAGTTTGCACGTGACCACAGAGGAATGTTGTGGGGTGGCCGTTTGTTCGCAAATGCTCAGAGGTAAAAATCGGCAACAACTATCCCATCGTGATCTGATATTCCTGGGATGGTATTGATCAATTTCAGTAAAGAAGGATTGGATGTACACAACAAGTCCAGCACTTCGCCCTGGCGAGTTGGTTCCTTCTGAAGTTGACTTAAGCCTCCATCAGTAATAATGTCAAGCATACGCTTGCAAGTACCTTTATTCTTGGCATTCACTTTAGTGGTCAGTGCATCCCAGTCAACGCCTCCCACATTAAAGTCACCACCAACCAACAATGTGGATCTTCCTCTCTTATTAATCTTGGACTGCAGTTGACCGAGAGCAGCTTCAAAATTGTCCAAGTTCACAGCAGGCTCATCAGGAGGACGGTAATAAGCAACAACATACAACGGACTGGATTTATGGACTGCAATTTGTACACACATGAACTCACAAGTCACCTGATCCAATGCCATGTCGTCTACCGTGAAACAGTTTCTTACAGCGATCATAATGCCACCGCCATTGATGTTTCGATCCAGACGATGAGCACTATAGTTTGACGACAGGAACTCTGATGAGTACACTGAACTGTCCAACTTTGTTTCAGTAATGATGATGATATCTGGGTCTATGCTGTCACACACAGCTGCTAACGTGGCACGTTTGTTCTTAATGCTATTAGCATTCAGTACTGACACTCTAAGATTATCTTTTGCCAGTCTAGACTGACGGCCAGCAATTGACGTCATATGGTCTGTAGATGAAGAGCTCAAACTCGTCTGTGTAGCGAGTAACTTTGGGCTGCTTGAAAAAGACGGTTTAAATGTCGAACTTGGTGAACAAACTTGCTTCAAGTATACAGAGTCATCACCAGGTATACCTGCCAGTGGATCGAAACTGTTACTGACATTCAAGTTGTACACATGATACAGAAAAGAACTACAATTCGCTGTGCCGCAGGCATAACAGTTCCATTGTTCATTTTCTATACCAGCATACACTTCCGAGTTCATGCTAACACATGACTTGTGGTACCACATGTCACAGTTATCACAACACACCACAGCATGGGACCAGTTGACCCCTAGTTCGCAGATACCGCATGGATATAATGAAGAAATTGGTCCAGGGTGTAAATCAATATCACCACACAACAATAGTAAGAGTACTGCAGATGCTCCATGATGCTGGCGCATCCCCTTCCCACGCAGTCTGCACACATTTGACAGACAGACGGAAGTCACTGCACCAGTGCATTGATGGCCTTGGCATTACTCGACAATCGCCTCCTGACATGAAGTAAGCGTGCAATGGTCCAATGGAGCGCAGTAGCATCCACGTCGTCAGCAAAAGCAGGAACAGCCGCCGTCCACCGAAATACAAGCTTCATGCTTCATGTTCATTGTTTGAAGGAAGACAAAATCCAATACTCACAGTCTTAAGCAGGTAGAGTAGTAGTATAGTATAACAGGATGCAGTATATGATGAAATACGGTCGGTGAAACAGAGCAGTAAAAGTATTAATCCAGTATGCATAGTTCATGTGCCAATTCGGACTAAACATATATTCCACAGCTCCGGTGAATCACAGCCAGTGTTATTTACAACCAGCATTGTTTACGTCCCGAGGGCGTTGACCAGTGGTAGCCGTTGATATAATGTTCAAGTCACAGAATATCCAGCGCCGCTGATTGCTAAAAACTTTACTATTCACGAAAACTACATTAATTCAACTTTAGCATAAAACTAACACAATTTCTGTACGAAATTCACGCAGCTAATAAAAAACACGTCCTTCTTGGTCACGCGCTTAATCATAACCACCCTGTTAACAGCCTGTCAGCAGCTGTATTGTACCCTCAGAGAATCATGGCTCTAAGCCACCATGCACTTTCTTGTTGTGGAATCTGGCAAATAACAATTTGCTGGATGCCGTGGGTCACTAAATTTTGAGCAAGGTTCAAAATATCCCCTGCAACAGACTCTGTCGACCACTCGACATCACACAGGTTGTTAATGTAAGTACGACCGTACGGTGACCATGAATGGCACTGAGGCGAGAAGCTAGAGACAACATTTGTACTTGGGTAGCCTTCGATGTCCACCTTGAGGCCATGCACCACTAAGGGTCTGCCAAACTATTAGTGCTGATAGTTTGACAGTTACACAACAAAACTCGTAATGAGATAAAGCCATTGCTGTAGTAGTTGAAAGTGCAAGTGGGGCGGAAGTCAGTGAATGAATAGAACGATGCAAGGAGATCTTCCATTCTGGCAACTGGAGTCTTAGCTAGGTCAGTAGCCATACGCTACTAAGCTGGCCTATGCAGCACATACTTTGCAATGCTGTCTTGCGAAAGCTAGTATACCACGAAATAACACACCAAGTATGCTCCAGAACGTAGTGATAATTACAATAATAATGGACCTATATTACCGTTATTGTATGTATCAGAATGATTAACTGACGGTACAAAAATAAAGTAAGAATAAGAAGTACAACAACATTTCTATAGCGCCGATAGATCGTGACTTTCTAGATGCCGGCTGCAGGTCAAACACACAAACGATGTTCTTTACGCTCAACAAGAAACGCACGTTAGATAACGTAGTTGGAAACGTATAGCTACTGAAAACATGTCAGCATGTGCTGATGAGACACCTATGTACAGGTATTCCACGCCGGCTCACTGACTCTGAGACTGCAGCTTTGCAGTCTTCAATCGTTTCTTGCTGGAATTGTCTGTGGTGGACTGGGTGAATTCTTTCGCCAGGTTCTTTGCTATGCAGTTGAAGAACCTGGAAAAAGGAAAAAAGAAAAGAGAGCAGAAGTGAGGCAAAAAAGGAAAAAAATGAAAAAAGAGTCAGAAAGAGAAGGAATTGAAAGAAAAAAGACAGGAAGGATAGAGGAGGGAGAAAAGGGAAGATCAGTGAGCCCTCCCATTCACTTTTTTGGCTACGCCATTGGAGAGGGGAGGGCTATAACAAAACCTATTATATTTAACATTATCATTAACATTAACATTAACATTAACGTACGGCATGTGGACGGCCTCGACAGCCGGTGTTACAAGAACACTGAACAGTGGTGACCAGGCGAGCAGAGACAGAGTCGTCTGGAGCACCCGAGGGACGCCGTCTCCCTCACCGACCAGTAGCCGGACCGAGTCAGTCAGACCATGGATCACTCCATACAGCGAGTACAGCGCAGTGAACAAGAACATCGTGGTGACCATATGCACTTACGACACACGCACAAACACCAGAGATGTGCGGATCCATAATTTTTTTTGAGTCTGCGTCAGTCCGCAGATTTTGACAGACTAACGATCCACGTCAGTCTGTGTCCGCATTGAATAGGCTTAGGCCTTTAGTCATTAGTATGTTAAGTAGGCCATTACGCCTAAGCCTATAGAAGATTACAATACCAGTTACAGTGCTACCGTGCTACACAAATCTCAGCACACATCACTCTTTTCTGTTTTAAACTTTTATTAGAAAATACACTCGTCACGGAACAGGATCTGCGTCAGTCCGCGGATCTGCGTTCGCAGACTGCAGTTCGCACACCTCTGACACACACATGCCATTATGAACAAAGGCTTCTATTTCCGTCCCCAAATCACGGCTTGTGTGATAGCAACAAGCTGTTGTATAAGCGATGTGCCAAGTCAATGGGAAAGCCAAAAATTCGACCCCCACTGCTCCCACATTTTTAACCGATTTTTTTGAAACTCAAAACCAAGAATTTAAATATTTGGGATAGGACCATGCACGCAAAATTTGGTTGCCGTGGGACGACGGTAAAGGGCTCTGCGAAAATGGCGAATTTTGGCTTACTTTTAGTTCTTTTTTTGTACTCTTCGTGTCGCGTCCAGATCACACCGTAAGATCGATCACGACCAATGAGGGCTCAAAACGCGTGTTTCTGTGCAAGGAAGTGCCTTTTGGGGGGCTTGATGATAAAAAGTAAAGTTTATGGGTCAAAAATCCCCCAAAACTTTATTTTTGGGGGCCTGAGTAGGCATTTTAAGCCAAATTTGTGAAATAGATTGTTCAGATCGTGACCATTTACGCAAATGTTTGACTCAACTGGAAGATGCAGGCTGGTCTGAATGTAGCTGACTTTGTCCGTCACCTTACAAAAAAGCTGACAGTGTGACGCAGCAGTGAAAAACTCTTTGTGCAAATTCGGTTTTGACTTGATTTCCTGAAAAACTCTCCATCAATCAACTGCCATCAATCGAGTAGGTTAACTCAGTCAGCTTTGTAAGTCTGCTGCGGTCGATAGCATCCAGAAATGTGGTCGCCGAATACAGCTTGTTAGACATACTTTTCATTTAGACTAAAAGTTTGTTTGTCTTGAAAAGATTTGCATGTTTTATACACGCACGTATTTGTACAGTGTGTGACAAATGTTTGGCACAAAACAACATTTGAAACAGCACAAACAAAGTCATAATGTAGACAAGTTGTACTCATGTACTTAGTGTGAGAAACGTTTTGCAACTAGGCATTATTTGAAGCAACATATGAATGTTCA
>Ga0209367_1013507_pt1 | contig 10490 bp, 6 predicted proteins | sample WorMetLIZISLAND2_FD_187412 | JGI IMG/M metagenome (GOLD analysis project Ga0209367, IMG submission 187412) | Marine gutless worms symbiont microbial communities from Max Planck institute for Marine Microbiology, Germany - Olavius geniculatus... ...
TATATATATTTAACCGCTCTAAATTTTCCCGCAATCGGATTTTCGGCGCCGGGTGGACTCTTGGGGGGCTTTGCCCCAAATTTGTAGTATTATTTTGGACGCTCGGCGTTCGTGCGCGTTCCCCTCGGCTGCAGCAACGTTTTCCATTGCGGTTTGTAACAATCTGGCGAGAGAGATCGGCTGCACGCAGAATGTGTAGTGATTGACGGTCGGCGACGACGTGAAACTATAGGCCTAAGCCCACACGTCGCGTGTCGCCCGTCAGCCTTCACTGTAGCCTACACTTGCGAACGGTCCACGTGCGTTTCAGTCATCACCTTCTAGTCGCAGGTAATCTGTCAACCGCGGGTTGCGCTGAGTTGACCGCGCGCGACAGTTTGGGCATCGCAGACAAGAAAGCTGCGAAGACACGAGGAAAGTTCTACTGCGGCAGCTAGGAAACTTGAGCGTACGGCGTTGTTCCTTCATTGACGGAGGAGAATAACAGCAACAATTCTTCGCTGACAGGCCTTGGGTTTATCCGGATCGCGGCAGAACGCACAGACATGACCAAGCGCCAAACAAACTGGGTATGAGATCGCTATTGTAGTTCCTCATTCTCTATACACTGCATCGTCTCTTGCGATGTGCGAAATTAGCAACGTGTCCGCCTCTCATGCAAGCAGCGGCGTTATGCGTTAAAAAGTAGACAAAGCAAGAATTTGCCATTTTCCGACACACAACTGCAAGTTTGCGACATAAGAGATCACGGGTACTCGACATTTAAATTTTGTCCATAATGTGCCCAAAATGGGAGGGTTCGGTCCCAAATTTTGCATTTTCTGACAGAAATTTTCCGACAAAAGAAGACATTTCAACAATTTTTGACAGAACAAAATTTATGGGAAGTTTGTCCATGCCCCCGACCACGACGCCTGCACTGGCTGTGCGGATCTGCAGCAGACTCGGAGTGTGAAGAGATTTCCCGACGTGACGTCGTGTCGGTGGTGGTGTCGGTGTCTAATTACTAGCGTGACATGAGCGATGTGCGAGCTGCGTGCCGCGCCGGCCCTGCTCATCTACCCGCTCGGCTCCAGTGCGTTGCTGATGCTGCGCGCGTCAGCCGCTGAAGCTGATGCATAATGGATGAACAGCCGCGGCAAGGCGCGACGACGTCCAAAACTCATCATCGATCCAACGTACGACCGCGCGCACCAAGAAATCCATCGCAGCGCCGCCTCTAGCAAGCCAGTTATTATTATGCTCTCATATACGTAGTCTATATGTCGATAACCTTACCGGCGTTTCATAGAAAACGAAATAAAATGACTGCGACCTAAACTAAAAGAAAATGTCGTCCCAGTGCTGACCGTTATGCAACCGTCCGCCTACCTATGCGATGCATTGAGCAACTCTAACTCAATCCTAATCTTCGCCTTTCAACTTCTGAGCTAAGAATTGGCACACCGGTTCCTTCTGCCCTGTGAAACGTTTACACCGATTTTCGTTTCTCTGCGCATTTTTCTGTTTTGTGATAAAAGCCCATGCGCGTCAGACGAGCAGGCAGACAGAAGGACTGACAGATGGACAAGCATTCCGACGGACAGCAAGACCCTTAACACAGCCTATTCTGTCGGCCGCATAATAAATGGCATCAAGTTGTCGCTGCAAGAGGCAGTGATCGAGCAACGAGCGAATAATCTGCTAATGAAATCACGGCGCGAGGTCTAATCTACGGCGACGAGCAGCAAATAAGTCATTTTCGGCTCTCAGTCTGCCGTACGAGTAGAGTTGACCAAATTCAGACCAATTCGGATTAATTAAATTAGGCGAGGTGAACGCCACTCGCTATGTTCTTGGGTTTATTTTCTTTAACAACAAGTCTTATTTGCTTTGGTGCAATATAAAGCAAAAATTGTTCGACACTCAAAGATATGTAAATTATGATAAAAATGGTAGCTTTAGTCTATCTGGAACACATATTGCCGGTAGTTGAGGGGGGGTTCTGTCCTAGGTGTCCAAAGCAAGAATTTGCCATTTTCCGACACACAACTGCAAGCTTGCGACATAAGAGATCACGGGTACTCAACATTTAAATTTTGTCCATAATGTGCAAGCCTATTTTCTAAGCCTATTTTACTGGCTCACGACGCTGCAGCTATTTTTAAGCGACCCACAGTGCTTGTGTAGTTGAGTACAGACACAGCCACAAAATGCGTCAACAACAACGTGTGGGCTTTGCAAGCCACGTCGCCTACCGGCTTGTGTTAGTAGTTTTTACGGTATACTAACTAGGCCTATTGCTGAATCACGATACTGTCTGCGTGTATAGTGATTAAAGGGTACAGTCTTTCATCACTGCTCAAATTCTCGGATGCAGCCACAGCCTCAGCAGCAATTGCTGTCCAGTCGTCCAGTTCGACTTCAATGACGCACTAATTTGCCGTCCGTTCGTTCTGACTGCATGACGTGATGCACCAGCAAAGCAAAGCAAAGCACAGAGCGCTGACTGCAGAGGCTGACGAGCTCGCCCGAATGCTGATGCTGACAGACGACACGCTCTTTTCCTCCCATATCAGCCCATCCTCGTCTTGTCTCAATCCGTCCGCTGTCGATCGGGCTATTCCAACGCCAGCAGAGAATATCGAACGATGCTGTCATTATCAAAAGCTGCAGCGCTATAAATTATATCCTATACGTCATCCACCCCTGCAATCTGCCAGCCTTCTCTGTCCATCTGAAATGCAGGGCAATTTTTTTTTGCTTTTAGGCCTACGTCGATGATGCTCGTTATTTCTTCCCTTTTTGCGCCCGACAACAGATATGCCAAGCGCGTCATCGAGGCTTACTGACAGACAGAACGACAGGAGTGATTTTATAATCTGTCCCGTGCTATGCTATAGCAATGGAACAGATAATAATGTACCAACACATAAAAATATACTGGCAATAGAAGTATCGGGACGAATAAAAAACTGATGACTAACAGCGCTGAAACCATGCAGACTGCCTATAATTATACCGCATAGAATCTTGTCCTGGCATGCAGCGCAAAGAATAGTTGGCACCAATGGGTAATTTAGTGCGAAAGGACGCTTAAACGGTTTGACAAAGCGACCATGCACACGCGGTCCGAAAATGCCTTCTATCTAGTTTGCTTAATCCGGTAATCTAAGCGATGCATCATCAACGGAGCGCGATGCTATCCTTTCCACCTGGCGACCGCAATCAAATTTTCTACCAGTCACTCCGTCCGTCCGTCCGTCTGTCTGTCTTTGTCACTTTCATCGCCGGAACCACAGCATTAATTTTTTAAACATATCCAGGCGGTGGCTGTGGATCAGAATTTGCTCAAAGAATACAAAGTTTCTCTTCAAATAGGTCTAGTGGTTTACGCCGCAGAGGCCAAAACCACTCTTGTAAACATGATTTGTCTCTGTGTTTCAAATGTTTACAAACTTACTCGGCTGTTTTGTCACGATCGTTTGTGAAACACGTCATAAAAATAGCCATTTCAAGCGTCAGTGTTTTACTGTCAACGCAAGCAAAAATTGTAACCAGAATTGCCGTTTTTGCGTTTAAAAATGTGAATATCACAACAGGAGCGCCTACGACTGGTGCAAACTGCATGGTGTTTCGTGCTGTGACTCAAGTCTACGAGCTGCTGCATTTTCAATCAATTAATCAATCAAGTTTATTTCAGACAGAAACGTCCATAGAACACAGTAAAATAATAAAAGCAATAAAAGCAATAAAAGTGGTAAAAAAAGAAAAGCAAAAATAAAACATATACACATCACATCACAATCCAATTCTTACAAAATATTTAACTACATCATTATCACTACATTAGAACTACATATTAAATGAGAATTTATACAAAAGAGTGTCAAAGCTGGAAAGCTGCAAATCCAAAAGAATAGCTGTAACACTATGCAGTCTGTCGTAACCAAAAAATGTCTTTATAAATCTGCGATAATTGCATACACAGCCTTTCAGTATGCAGAACAATGTGCCTCGATGACTTGTGTTATATAGTGACCTGAATTCCCAATCGTAGCCGTGGCCTGGTTTTAAAGCAAAACATTTTATCTTAAAGTTATTTGAAGAGCAACTTCGAGGTGAATTTAGGACTTTAGGTACCGACTAATATGACTGATTTTGAGTCTTTGTCTGCTAATTTTATTTATTTTGTGCACGATTTTATATCAGATAAAAATATAATAGAATGGTCTTAAATGTGCAGTCTACAATGGTTGCTAATACATGGACTGGCGCTGTTTGTATTACGGTCGTGCTCACAACAAGGACGAGATAGATCGCTGGATTCGCTGGCATAAAGTCGTAACCAATCAAACATTCCATATTACATTTATGAGCCACGTTCTTTGTACGTGATGCGGTTAGCGCATCCGCGTTGTCTACGTGACGTAATATTGCCCGCCGCCGCATCCCAGCACTCAGCCTCGATCAGGTTATTATGACAAACTGTTCTCATAAAGTATATACACTACGACGCCGCTCTATATACACAGCCTTTCCCTGAATTATGCTGGTTATAACACTCGGACATCCTGGTATGATTACGTAGAGATTAACAGGGGCGTTTATCCCCCTAAGTCCTTGGAGCAAGTTCCTCCAAACTTAAGGTGAGGCACCATAGGCGTCGAAGGGGTGGGAAATAGGGAGGGGGTATTTTCCTCCCCAGCCGACTAAGGGGCCTGGGGGAGCGTCGTGAGCTTTCCCAATGGGGTCCGAGGCCGAGCCCCGGCGAAAAACGAATTTGGTGCGTTCTAAATGTCACAGTACACTACTGGTTGCAAGATATCGTAAATCATGAGAACAGCTATTACAAGCTATAATACAGTATGCCAGAAAAAGTGGGCAGCATATTGCTTACAGCAAGAACTAACATTCGTGATATATCATGACAAACCAAACAGTAACAGTGTCATTAGCAACCTTATCCCTTATCATCATCATCATCATCATCAGCTGCAGCAAGACAGACACACAGAGTAGACTTTTAGAGGTTAGATGTTATTGGTATGATAATAATAAATTAATAATATAAAAAAATCTTATTCATAAGGCGCTCAATGTCAGCGAGCTGAATCTGAAGCAGCTTGAGTGTCTTCTGCATCGTGAGGCAACCATACATTGTTAATGAATTGTTCTAACTTGAGTTCACACAAAATGACACTAATAAACAACTGAGTTAACAATCATTCAAGTCTATATATAGCTGACATCAACATCACTGACAAAGGCGTGTTACTTACTGACAGTCTGACACACAATGCTGGTCTTTTAGCATTCAAACATTCTTGCAACAAGCTGCAAATGGTCACAAGTGAGCTTGTTCATCACTTCTGATTTTCTGATCACTTGCAGCTAATTGCAAAAAAATATCACGATGTTCGCCTCCCACTCTAAAGTCCAAACAATTGTTTAAGGCTCAAAACAGTTCCTAGGAAAAAGGTTTTTAGATAAATTAGGGGGGAATTTAAATATTGTAATTCTGCATTTCTGATATATTGCATATACGTGCAAAATCTTCCTATGGGAAAATTTTGTGAAGGAAATTAAAAGTTAATTGTTATATTTCTGCATTTCTGACATATTGCGTGTACACTTCAGCCTGTATTTTTCCAAAAACGTTTTGAAGAAAAGGTTTTTAGAAATTAAAGGGAAATGTTGATTATTAATTTTCGGCATTTCTGATATATTGCATACACGTGCAAAACTTTTGTAGAAAGGAATTTTTTGTTGGGGGAAATTAGCGGAAAAAGATTTCTGGGAAATTAAGGGGGGAAAGTGATTATTATAATTCTGCATTTTGATATATTATGCAATATATCAAAAATGCCAAACTATAATATTTAACTTCTACTTCTAATCCCCCCTCCAAAAAAACCTTCCCCCTATTTTTTCTTGGAGCATTTGCTCCAAGGTTTATATGGTGTAGACGCCCCTGGCGATTAACGGCTACGTGTAAACGCTGCATTTAACTTATTTAGCATACACGGCTAAGTAAAACTATAGCAGTGCCAGTAAAATAATAAACGCAAAAGATATGTTTTAAACTCTATGTTTTAATAACTCTAACCAATTTATGTGTCTCATGTGATTAAGCTCAATTAAACTTCACAATGTCTAAAACGATTTAATGTAAACTTTATTAACATTCCAGCTAAAGAGCGAACATAACAGCTCGAATTTTATTTATTTTCAGATGTTTCTCTTAAAGGAAGTAAACGCAACAGTTTTTAAACATTTAGTTTTTAAATCTTAGATGTTAAAAAACATTTTTTAATGTTTTTATAAAAGTTTAAAAAACATGATATTTATGTTTTTTTAAAATATTTTAAAATGTTTTTTTTGTGTTTTTAATTTTTTAATGCTTTTGGTCTATTTTTAATGTCGTGTTTTTGTTCTTACTAGAAATAAACATACAAAATTACAAATATGATGCATTTCTCATGAACAAATTGCGTTTAGTCCTGTTTTTGATCTGTACCATAATCACGGTTACATAATAACATTCAGTAGATTTTGGTCTTCAGTCTTCACAAATGGTAGGTTTTTGTTTTTAACACGTTACTGTGCTAAATGTGGTTCAATGTTTTATGAATGTTTTTTGCATGTTTTTATAAAAGTAAAAACATGTTTTTATGTTTTTTATTTGCAAATTAATGTTTTAAACATCTGTGCTTTGAATGTACGCACATATACTGTGTCTCAAAAAACATCCCAGACATTTTCGATTTTAACGTGAACAAAAATTATCAAATTTTTATAATTTTTGGTACGGATATTCCTAACACAACTTGCCATCAAATGACCGTTCAGTTATTTTACTTCGCCCAATGTCTGTTTCTGCACTACCTAGGAAGAAACAAGCGAAATATGCATTGAAGTATATAAAAAACGTGAAAAAACATCCCCAACATTATTGTCCGTAACTTGAAGCATGATTATCAGATTTCAATCATTTTTGGCAAAAATATTTTTGACACAACTGGCTATGAAACTATTGTTTAAGTTTTCACATCACCCAATGTCTGTTTTTGCACTACCTGGGGAAAAACAGACCAAGCAAAATACGCATTGAGATGAATGAAAAAACGTTGATAAATTTAAAGTTAAAGTTAAAGTTAAAAACGAACTTATAAAGCGCCATAAAACTAAACGTGTGTAAAGATACAGAGGCGCTGGCTACGATACAGTTAACCACTGTTTTCAAAAGCAACAGTAAACAGATGTGTCTTGAGTCGACGACGGAATGCAGGCAATCTGTTTGCTTCAATGACTGAAGTTGAAAGATTGTTCCAGATAGCTGGTACGGCTGAACTAAAAGCACAGCTGTCGTATGCAGTTCGGGTGCGTGGTACTTGAAGTAGAGGACGAGTTGATGAGTGCAATGTCATCGATGAACCAGGGTGTTGACTGGAGATCAGCTGATGAAGGTATTCAGGTTGTGAAGTAGACTGTATCTTAAAAGCCAAAGTTGCCAGTTTGAAGTTGATTCGCTGAGATATTGGAAGCCAGTGTAATGACTTCAATAGAGGTTGTGCGTGACAAAACTTCCGCTGTTGCAACACTACGCGAGCGAGACAGTTCTGCACCTTCTGCAGTTTCGAGGTTGTCGAGTTGGGTGTTCCGTAGAGAACGGCATTGCAATAGTCGAGCCTGGAACTGACAATACTGGATGCAAGTGTCTTAGCAACGTCTTGTGGCAGTACTCTCCGAATGTGTCGTAGTGCCCATATGTGGTAATTACACGCTTTACAAACCGATGAGACGTGAGCGTCAAAAGTTAATCTAGGGTCGAAAATGACACCCAAAGACTTCAACTGGCTGGACACAGTAAGGCGGGAATCAGCGACTGTCACGGTGTTGAAGGTTGCCGCCAAGCGTAGTTGAGAGGATGTGCCAATCATCAAAGTGTGTGAAAGGTTAAGTAAGAACGTAAAGTTAAGGAATAAATAAGTGTCGGTACTGTAGCGATACGGTTTTGCTACAGTTTAGTGAGTTGCTATGAAATGGATCGACCCGACGTGCGGTCCTCCTGCTGTGTAATAGTGGACGGAATGAGGATGACCGTACTAAAAATAGACACTCACCTGCCCAGAAGGCGCGCCGAGCCTGTCGACTTCCGGATGACGTCACAACCTTAGAAGGCGCGTCGACGAGTACTAAAATAGGCATTACGTCATCGCACCCGCCTACGGGCCTACAGGCCTACCGACTTACGGATGACCGTACTAAAAATAGACACTCACCTGCTCAGAAGACGCGCCGGGCCCGGGACTTCCGGATGACGTCACGACCTTAGATGACCATACTAAAAATAGGCACACATTCGCCTACGGGCCTACAGGCGCGCCGCGCCCGCCGACTTCCGGATGACGTCACAAGACGCATCGAGCCTGGCAGACAAGGCGCACTGAACTTCAGGTTAGGGTTGACGGCCTGGTGTAGGAGCACTATTTTTAGAAGCCGCCTACTTACAGTTAGGGTTAGGGTTACAGCACCTAGTAAGCTAAGGTTCTGAGTCATTTACTAGGGCCGCGCAACAGCATGAGCTAGGGTTAGGGAACTGCTGAGTAAGGGATTATCGGACCACCTGCTGTGGGGCAAAGTCGGCCTTAAGATACTACTAACAGGCCCTGACCGGGTTTAAATTTTCTCTCGCGAGGAACATTCGCAAGTGCTATGGGAAAACAATGTGTATGCTAAAGGGTCCAAAAGGCGAAGGCAAATTTTTGTGCTTTTATCCATTCTCTCTGATATGATTCTCAGTGAAAAGATCGTTCTGGCTGCCTTTGATACAGTACATGTCATGCACCCAACTAGAGTATAGGCGAGAGATAAACTACACGAAGGAAAGAAGCACAACACGCAGCGTGATGAGAGTACATCTATATTACAGCAACAGACTCTAACATCCACAGTCCGCGACGGGGCGCGTCATGGCTTCGTTTGCTTTTAACACGCAATTTATACTCTTCGATTCGACCACCTACCGTATATGGCCTTATATGTCACGCGGTCGTCGCACTTTCACCTAAGAGTTATAAATGGAAAGAAAAAACTACGTCCTACACCTAGCAAGACCCGAATACAAATGAACTAACAAGTAAAAAGTAAGCAATAAAATTTATAGAGCGCACAGCGTCTCTACAAGTACGAGAGTAAAACTTTAGAATTTTTCGACCTTTGCGAATGTCACACAGAAAATAACCAATAATCAAAATGTTAATTTTGCTACAAAATTTTTCAAGACTTCTACTTTTTGAAAGAAAATTTTTCGACTTACTTAAGTTTAGAGAAGAGGGCATTGCCCTCTCCTACTCCTGCGATGACGCCATGGCGATTGCACTAAGACTGTTAGCGGCCGTGGTGCGGGCGTCTATTCCGATTGATCTCTGAGAGAAAATCCTTTAACTTGTCTTTTCTCGCCTTTCCCACCGCTTTCTCCCTTCCTTATCTTTCGATCTTCTCGATCCGACAAGGAAGTGAGCTCAGCGTAGCTTCTGTGTGTGGGTGTGTTAGGTCTGACATTACAGCGGAAGAAAAATGCCGATTTAATGATCTGTGCGAGGTAAGCACCAACCTACCTATCTCGCTCTGTGTCTCTGTCCGTTATAAATGTACAAAACATCAGTTTATACACCTGTTAACGGCAACATTTAAGGACTTGCACATCGAAAACAGCAAAAATTACAAAAGGTGATATTGCCCTCATCACACTGACTGTGTATCAGTGTACTGCAACGTCCCCAAATCTGGTGGGCCTAAGTTCAAAAACAAAAAAAGTTGAGGACTTGAGTACATTACGCCTCCCTCTGCCCATAATGCGTTGGATGCGCGGGTGCCAATCCACAAAATCGGAGTTGATCCGATAATACTTCTTCACACAGCCTAAGTTATGACGGTTTAAAGAATTGTTTATTTTTTCCCGTAAGCGCCGTTGTAATTTTTTGGAATTTTTTGAATAAATACGTTAAATATTAAATTTTAATTTTTTAACCCCAAAAGGCATTTTCTTGTGCAGAACCGCGTCGTTTGACGTATTAAGCGTAAAAATCCCTTAAGGGGTCTGACCTGTGCGTGCGTTGAAAAAAAGGCATATGAGTATAAATAACATTTTTGAGTATATTTGACCCATTTGCCTAGAAGCCGCCCTTGGAGGAATTAGCATGACGTGTCCCCTCGCCAACGTAATTAACCGTGCTAAATATTTATCTTAATCGGGTCAAGGGTTTTGATTCTGTGGGGGCCAATACGTCGCCGTTAAGACAGGGCTTGAACTACATTCAGTATAAACCACAAATTTGCCTGCTTTTTAATATTTCGAAATGCCAAAAAAATCACAGATATACGTGTTGCCTTGCAAAAATGACGTTTAATAAGTCACGCCTGAGCACGTGTATGGTTGCCAAAAGACAAATCATCGTCATGAAAATTTCTCCTGAAGGGGCAGCCGGGGGGCGCAAGAGCAGGAG
>Ga0209367_1013508_pt1 | contig 10490 bp, 7 predicted proteins | sample WorMetLIZISLAND2_FD_187412 | JGI IMG/M metagenome (GOLD analysis project Ga0209367, IMG submission 187412) | Marine gutless worms symbiont microbial communities from Max Planck institute for Marine Microbiology, Germany - Olavius geniculatus... ...
GAAAACAGACAGTTTGCTATGAGGTAATTTGAGAGTAATAGAGCCATGTTCAAAGGAAGAAAACTGAGAGTGAGCAGTAGGTAGTTGTGTGAAAGGTTCCCGGATAAGGAAGCCAGTGCCACCGCCAATAGCTGAAGTATTGCCAGATGATGACCGAGGAAAGTTTACTAAGGTATAGTTAGGTGGAGTACAATGGGAAAGTTCAGTTATGGTGGTAGAATAACAACAAAAACAGTGCAAATAAAAACAAGGCATGTGAACGAAAACGTGATAACAGAATACTAAACACTAAACGGAATGACAGCTTATAGGCCTACAAAAGAATAGCAGGTCAACAAATCCTATTCTTTCACCTAACGGCACGCAGCCAGCCCGGACCACTCAGGTCAATAATTATACAAGTGAGAAGTTACCTGCTAGCAGTGAAACGGCAACTATCTATCTCGGCTGTGTGCTGACTCAAATTTATACGTTTCTGAGTTAAGGTGAGGTGGCCAAAACTACAGACCTTTGCATCAAGTTTATTCTTAATGTTGCCTGCCCAAAATTATTGAAATCGGCCAATGTTTCACGGAGCTATTGAAAAAATAATAGTGGCAAGTTTTTATGGACCAAGGTACGTTGAAAGTAATTCTGTTTTTTTAGTAGTTCACTTGCCAGCAGCAAAACAAAGAATATTTAATTACTGTATTTAAACACTGACTTTGGTCATGTAAAAAATTTCTTTCAGAACATTTTTGCTGAAAACCACATGACTCTGTGATATATGGTTGCAAAATTATGGTGCCATAAACTTTGTGCCGTTTTTTGGACCACCCTGTATATATCTCACTGCACCGTAAATGTGTCTTTACGCTACCTTGTGATATATGAATGAAATATAAATGCACAACGATAATAACAAACAAACATTTTGGTAAAATTGGAAAAAACACTTCGGACCAAGATTGCACTGAATGATCCGTATGACATTAAACTGTGTGGGTCTAACACAGTTTTGTGTCATACAGATCATTCACTGCACTGTTGGTCTGAAAAGTTTTTTTTCATTTACCTAAATATTTGTTATTATCGTTAGTTTTTCTTACATTTATGTTTTACAAGGTAGTGTAGAGACACATTTGTGGTGTGGTGGGATATATACATAACCTGCGTATGCTAGCGCACAATCGATGCAAATGGCACAGTTCCGAAAAACGTCACGGTGTATGTGAAGACGCATCAGCAGATGAAAACTGTATATGTGTGAACAAACGATCTATACTAATAAAAAGGTAAAGTTTCTGACATCAAAAACTTTACAGAAAACCCAGATATATATCTGTTTGTGCATCTGTACGCGGCGTGTTTCGTTTTTGCTATATTTAAATAATTCAGCTGAGGGCTGCAGACTACGCCAGCTGACTGAGTTTCACCTACAATCGTTACCGGGTGTTGATACGCTGCCGAAAATTTAGAACTGTGCCGTTTTGCAGGTTATGTATTATAATTGCACGATTGCAAATTGTCTGCAGATTATGCCAGTAAAAAATTTGAAAAATCTGTCAATAATAGATGTAGTTATGGACAAAAGTAAAGTGCTACATTTTTATGGCCCACAGTGTAGAAATGGATTAGCATATTTACAGATAATCCTACTTCTGAACAAAACATGAACACATGTGCTGTATTTTCATATTGCATATTACTTTTGCAACGTTGTTTATTTAGCATTACAATAACATGTATTACTAAAAACTGTTATCCAATATCCATCCATATCATCGTTAAATTGAGTGGCCTGGTCAGCCTTGGTGGCATAGCAGTTACAATGCCAGACTTATGATCAAAAGGTGATGAGTTTGAAGCTTGGTCGTGTCGCTATGATGTGATTTCTACCTCAGTGGGTGAATGTCTTCAAACAAGTAAACCATCTTGGTAAATAACCAATACCAAGAACAACTCATTTGGGGTGAGGATGGGGACAGGATGGAGATGATGATGATGATGATGATGAAGGACGAATTAACTTTAGCGTGGCGTTAAGTCCTAAGACTACAAGGACACGTAACAATAAGCCTAAACAGTGAAGTCACGTAACAGTAGTCAGTGCAATGAGACGTTGTTATTCATGATTATAAGACCAGGCAAAAAGTTCGGTTTTCAGTCTGCTGCGGAGTACTTGCAACGACAGAGATGACCGGACCGACTCCGACAGACTGATGCAGCAGTCACTGGAAAGGTGCGGTCGCCAATGGTAGAACGCACAGTGTGTGGAACGACCAGCGATGATGTAGTCGAAGAGCGCAGTCGTCGACGTGCATTGAGGTGTGACACGCGCTGAAGATCTGAGGCCAGGTAGCCAGGTGCAGAGCCGTGGAGGCAGCGATACACCAGCACTGCCAGCTGAAACGAAATAAATACGTTCTGGCATCCGAAGCCAGTGTAATCTGCGCAGTAACAGCTGAATGTGGTCCCGACGGCAAGCTTTGAAGATCAGCCGTGCAGCAGCGTTCTGCACAGACTGAAGCCTGTGATGAGGTGGGGAGGCGGACAGAGGCTGTGAGTATGGGGTGGGGATGGATACAATTTTCATGAGGATGGGTTGGATGTGATTTAGTTGCTGTCGTCATGCAGATCTTTAATAGGTGATGTTGACGAGGCCACAGCGTGGCATGGCTGTGGCATGTGTTAAGCGGCATTCACACTACACACAGAGTTCACGCATATCCACAATGTCATAGTGTGCGCGGATCTGCTGCAGATACACTTTAATCGATCACGTTGATTTGTATGGACACATTCACACATAGCACGTACTACGTGTGGAATACGCATACGCTGCCTGTTGAAATCGAACTTGGCTTGATTTGCGGATCCAATGTGCTGAGCGGATTGTGGACACGCGCATATCTGCAGCGGATCTGCACACTTGTGCTGTTGTCTGGGTATCTGCATTCCAAACAACAGATGTGGACCACAGCATATCCATGTCACATCCACGTGTATCTGTTACAGATATGGAGTGGATATGCCATGCTGTTCAGATATGGAAGGATTGTAGGGATATATCCATCTCAGTGTCGCGTATTTTATATGCACGGACTGCACACATAGTGTGAATGCCACTTTACTGTGTGTTGTGTAACGGTGGGATTCTGTTACTGTGTGTGAGGGTAGACCGTGCAGTTGATTCAGCCAGATGTTGTCGTCGTCGAGCTGTGTAAAAGTCGCATTAACATTCTCTCTCTGGACGAGCAGACGCTGCTACATGAAGCCAAGAACATCAACCTAGACAAGATACGCACTGCTATCAGACAGGCCAGTCTTCACTCTTTACTGCGGCAAAAACACTGTCTCCAAAAAATATCCCTGATTTATCAATCTCAACTTGAAGAAGGATTGTTCAGTTGTACTAGAGTGATTGAAAACTTGTTGTCGGCCGAAATCACTCATATCTAGGGTGGATTTGGCCACCCACAAACCATAATGTAATTCACAACCATGCAACATAAAATTATAACTAGCACTATTTTTCGCTGAGTACATATGTATGCATACTTGGTGTAGATACAATTATTCGAAAGTCTATGGTAAGAGAATTGTGGTGGTGATCTCCATCTTTCGGTAGTGATTTTTGGTATGATTATTTTTTATGCAATTAGCCATCAAATGACCCATCATTTTTCCACCTACCATGTGTTGGCTTCTGCACTATCTCATAAAAACAGAACAAGTGATTAAATATAATGAAATATGCATTGAAATGAACAAAAAACGTCACAAAATTTAATCTTTCTGGATATTAGGTGCCCTACAGCTGGTTGATTGCAAGGTTCTGACTGTCCCATACCTTTGATTGTGTGAAGGCTAAAAACCCCAGTACCCCATTGGAGTTTCCGTCCCTAGATTTCTGTTATAGACTTGGCCATTTCACTTGCTCCACTCATACCGGCGTCAGGGCTGTCACCACGCCCAGTGCTCAGAGTGTCTGTTTGTGTGCATTAGTGATTCCAATCCTTAGACCGCAGACTGATTTCTCAATCTTGGGATCCATGATTGAGGAATTTGTAATTCCAGTATCTCGTTTTTGGGATTAATCTTACAGATTGGTTGTTATTTATTATTCCTGTGGTAGCCCTACAGGACTTAATTCATGTACAGGATGCATGATAGTTAAATAAGTAAGCCATCAGGAGCTTGGGAATGACTGTGGCTGTCAAAATGCAACTCGTAGTTCACAGCAATGTCTCTCACATGCACAAAATATATCACTGGATGGCTAGAATTGTTATTCTGTCATCTACATGACAGTAGAAAAAGTATTACTTATGAAATATTTTGTAATCCTGAAATCTCAGCATGTGGTTGTTGCCAGTCGCAGGATTTGAGATTGGTGATAGTGGCCAGGATCCATGAATTGCAATCAGCATTATGTATGCTGAGTATTGTGGGTATTGTGTTGGGTGTAGAGTGGGCTGATTCAAGGTGTTTTGCATCTGCTGCTGCTCAGTATGTCCGCTCATATCACCAAGCAACTTGGCATGGCACCCGGTGGCGAATTCCGCACGGCCTTTCAGGAGGTTTGCATGCCTGCAGTTGATACAGTTTCTTTGCCATTACAGCAGTTTCAACATATCTATTTTGTCGCTGTTTGTCTCTTTACCTGCAGAGGTAAAGTTATTAGCAGAACTTTCCTTAAAATATGTAGCAGTGTGTACATGAATGATTAATTAGTTGTCTCCAGCTATATGGCATCGCAAAGTGTTACCTACCATTTAACACAGACAAATGCTCCCCACTTTAACCCCAGCCAGACAGGCTGATACTCGATTTTACCTACCCCAGAAGGATGGAAGGCTGAGTTGTCACACTACAAGTGACTACGGGTCTACTTTGTGTACATGCTGATGACTTGTCAAATGACTTTGTTCCATGTGTGTTTTCCAGGCTCGAAAAATTCCTGGTTGCCGAGTGCACCTCGGTGACCGGCCAATAGGCATCACCCTGAGACGTGCTCTAGGTGCTCTGACGTGGTACCAAAAACTACGACTTGCTTGGTATCTGATCACATCAAAAGAACCTATCAGGTCTGTATTCGCTTTCTGCGTGCTGTTTTTTTGTAAATACTTGTTTTCTCAGTTTGCCATATCTTTCATTTGACAAAGTCAAACTGCATGAAATCACAGAAGTTGGCAGTAGATTTTGGTTGTCGTGAAAGTGGAATAGCTGCCAATGATTCACTTTTTGCTTATGATGAACTACAACATTAACTTCGGATAGTAGAACAAGAGGTCATTCCTGGAAGATTGTCAAGAGAAGGAGTTCACTGGACATACGAAAATATTTCTGCTCTGAAAGAGTGGTGCACAGATGGAACTCACTTTCACAGGAAGATGTTGATCAGACAACACTGAATGGTTTCAAGAAGGCATTGGAAAAGAAGAGAATGATACGTACAGACTTTTTTTACGGATTAAGTCTGCCAAGTCTCAAGTGGTTGCATCATGTCTGGACTTACCATTCGGATACTGGTGTGACCACACCAGGTAAATTACCAGGTAAAATATGTCAGTGATGATGCATAAAAACTAATTATATGTTTTTTTTGCAAAAAAAAATCACCACACAGTGTAAAGTGATAAAATTTGGCAGACAAACAAATGTGTGATGTAGATGTACACATTTCTTCATTTGTATCACTGAAGATATGTGTATAGTATAGCTTTACACCAGATGACAATGTCATGTGACAGTGTTTTTTCAGCCGTTGAGGTCAGAGTTTCCATGCATTTTCGAAAGTTTGTGAAAGTTCTGGAACTATTTATTAGTGTAAGCAATCAGGTCAAAGTTTATGTGAACATGCAGCTGTTGCATGTGTGCTGCCATTTCAACCTGACGTACAGTGTCTGGTATGTCATCTGCGAACTAGAAAAGCAGTTGTAGCCCGCACACCTCTGCCAAGGGCTTGTCAGATTGTAATGTAGATTTCACCTACGTGTTTCAAACTATAGTTGCATTTTCCACAGTGACCTAGTTCTACGTAACCTAAAAAACCGTGATTGGTTTGCCAGCGGTTCCCTTGTGCCCACTTTAACCGGGCACACTTTAACGCAATGGTAACGAAAATTTCAAAGTGATCCAGAATGCAGGATTCCTGCCGGATCACCCCCAAAATTTAATCACCTGTAGCTTATGCCAATATTCCCTCAAAATTTCAGAAAGATCCGTCCATAACTTTTTGAGTTAGCCTATCTTGTACACACACAGACAGACAAACAAAAACCGGCAAAAACATTACCTCCTTGGCAGAGGTAATTAATATGTTGGCAGTGTTTTAGTGCGGTTTCAACTGCAGTTTTGAGTTTGCGACATGTCGTGTCATGAACTAATGTTGACATTTAGTTTTTGAAAACTAATGTCAGCAGTCCTTGAGTGTTTTTTTAAAGTCCTTGGATTTTATTTCATGAGTATGATGGAAACTCTGTAAGGCCTTAACAGCTAGTTTCGGAGACTAATCAGTTATATGTGACATCTACGTTGTGTATATGTGTGTATGTGTAACTGTATTTGTGATGACTCAGTATATTAAAAGTATTGATATATCATTGTTGATATCGATATGTCATATTGTATTGTTGAAAAAATTATCAACTTTTTTGATATATCATGATATTCATAGTTATAGCGATATATTACAATATTTTCTATATTTTTACAATATTTGCTACAGTTTCTTCACTACACTGCATGATTGGAAAGAAAGATTACAAATGCGGCAAGTTAATGGTGTCATAATTTAGTTATAGCCATATTGTAACTTTGTAAGTTCATTTTTATTATCTAAATAACGCATACTGCATTGCTTAATGCTCACGTCTTGTTCCTGTGCTTGTATAAGATTTACATGCTCATTATTGTGAAAATATCCAATATTGATATCAATATCACGATATTTTATAAAATATCACATTGATATTATAATATAGGAGTTGAAATCCTGATATCGAGTCATCACTAATGTGTATGTGTACAGCAAGGAGGAGGTTGAACGGTGTAAGCAGAAAGATCTTCTGGAGGAAATGTTGCATGAAATGACGGGAGAGTTTCCAGCGCTGAGTCAAGTGTTTGTTGCTGAGAGAGATGCGTTCCTTGCAAACTCTTTACGTTTTGCTGCACAGCCTGTCAAAGACCCACGATCTAGCTCCGGTCTGTCCGCCCAATCATTTCTCATACTTACTTGCTTACTTACTTACTTATAGACTTACTGCACCCATATACCACATGTACTCATAGTGGTGGCACACTTGACAGTTTTCTGGCGCCAGTTGCTATCTTCCTACTTTTGCTATCTTCCCCTTACTGCATGCACTAGTTGTCAGCGATGGATTGAACATGTTCAGTTTTGTCCTGTAATTTGTGCCGGAAACCAGTACAGTACAGCAACAAGAGATGTGCGGAAATGTTTGCAGATGGGACACGCAGCCACAAGCATTTTTGCAGACACGGTCGGATGCAGTTTTGTATGTTTTTGCGGATGTGGATGCTTTCTGAGAAAAACAAATGTCTTTACCGCAATGTTTCTGCTTTCTAGTAACAATAATACGCAAAATTCTGGTTGCATTGGTTTTTGCACATGCCACATTATTAAAGTCTGTCCCTAGTTTCAGTATATCATAAACATTATCACTGTTGCTGGCAGTGTGGACATGGTCCCAGACTCCTGATGGCTTGATTTTGCGGATGCAGATGCAGATGCTACCCTGCAGATGGGGACGTGGATGGGACCCAGAATTCTAGGATACGCACATCTCTGCTAGCAACTGATGGCCGAAAACTGGTGCCACAATAGTGGCTAATGTGTTGTTACTATTAGCACTATTTTTTGAGTTATTTCGATTTCTATGACACCATATGACACTATGAATTGGAAGCACAAACTTTGCTATTTAAATTAAACAGAAATGTCTTAAATAAAGATATTAATGCTGTCATTGAGGGACTTTGGATTGAAGGATGCTATGCTTGTGACACAGCTTAGATAGCTTACATATTAAATCGGTAAGATCACCAGATCATTGAGATGGAAACAGTTATATGCCTGGCTGCCCAATAGAGTACCAGTGTAGCTGTTCGTATGTAAATTGCAATTGTCATTACTGCTGTACTCTTAGCATGCCGTCAGACTTGTCATAAAATGAATTGTTCAACAAGGGACTATGTCTAATTTCTGAGAAAACATGCTAAGCCTGAAGTGACGTAGCAGCAGATGGCTTGATAGTGTAACAGTAGGATGTTGGACTTACTATCACCAGGTCCTGGGTTTGACTCTTGGTCGGGTTGCTTATCAAGTGGTTACTACTATGATGGGTGATTGTTTGTGGACAAGTAAACCATCTCACAGTGTCTAACCAACACCAAGGTCAACTCAGCCTTCCATCCCTCCGGGGTAGGTAAATCGAGTACCGGCCTATTTGGCTGGGATTAAGGTGAGGCACATTTACTTGTCACGTGGCATGTGAGCCCACCCATATGGCAGCTTCGAGATGTGTCTGCCATGAAGAGCTCTACCATTTAACGCCAACAGAGCAGTAGCAGCAGCAGGTGTGATGTGTTAGGTTACGTGCCATCTGTGGCTGTGGGAGTCGTTGGCATTGGTCATGTACCAGGCATCATTGCAAACTGGAACCAAACAACAGACATACAGCAACTTCTGCAGTCCGTTGCTTCCTCTTCACTCAAGCCTTGTTTACATCAGCATCATCGTCATCATTAGTTAATTTTTGTAATCAAGAAAGACCGCGAAAACTGCAGAATTAACCCACAGTTTGTTGTTATTTTTGTGCAAAATGAAGCAAAATGCAAAAAGTGATGATGATCCAGTAGCTTTTACAAACTCTGTAGTCAAAGCTGATAAAAGGCAGACTGTTGGACTAACACAATACAAGTACGAATCTCGATGATATGTCAGATGCAAAGTAAAATTAGATTATACACGTTTGTTTTCAGCCTCTTTAGGCTGTTAAGAAGTCCAGCATTATAAATTTTTATAGTTGATTCAAAAAAAATTTAATAGATTAATTTTTAAAGGATTCATCCAATTAAATACTGGTAGTCGTTATTTTCTGCAGCTGTATACTGAGTACCGTGTATTGCAAGCACTTCTACTTTTACCTGCTGGTCATATCAACTTCAACTTTAATCTAAGAGACATCCGGACAGACCATATGTCATACCTCACTAGATGTAATTTTATAATACAAATGTTGTTTTTGGATGTGTTTCCAAGCACTATGTAATTCATGTTTATTTGTATGCATGCACTATTATGGCTGCATTGGTAGATGACTATGGTAGTCTTGTAATTGTGACTAATTTTGTATTCTTTGTGTTATTTTGGCCCTTGGTATTGCTATGATGATACTACCGAGTATTATAATGTCAAATTTCTATTTTTTTCCAAGTTTATTTCATGTCATTTCTTGTTTTTATATTTAGATTCTCATGTTAGTACTGGTATTGTCAGTTTTCAGTGAGCTATTGCGTGTCTTGGTAGTGTAACGGTAGTACGTTGGACTTGTGATTGTGAGGTCATTGGTTTGACTCTCAGTCAGGTCATTATCAAATGGTTAGTACTTTGATGATTGACTGTCTACGGACATAACCAACTCCAAGGTCAACTCAGCCTTCCGTCCCTTTGGGGTAGGTAAATCGAGCTCCTGCATGTCTGGCTGGGGTTGAAGCGGGCGCATTCACCTGTGTCGGGCGTCATTCTGTAACAGAATGGTTACAGTGCTACTGCTGCTTTCAGCGCGTCTTAGCCATCGCAATTCTGTCTGGCCGTCTATCTGTCCGTCTGTCACACGGGTGGATCAGTCAAAAATGGTGCAAGCCAGGATTACGAAATCTTCACTGTCGGCTGCCTGGAAGACTCTAGTTTCAGGAACCATAAAGCTTTTCCATAAATTATAATACGAATTTCATTCTGTAATGGCAGGCGATGTTCCATAGGTATGAGATAGGTTTCCCATGAAAAGCTTATACCCTTTGAACGCTAAACTGTTAAGCCTGTTGACGCTATTGATGCTATTGGTGTGCAGAGTGCCTGAGGGTTCGGCAGCAAGTGTCTACGTGAGATGGCTACTGCGTGCTGGTTTCGTTGGACTCGCTGCGTGGACTTGCTACAAAGTGCTGGCTCTCTCCACCAGACTTGTTTTGCTACTGCCATTGCGATCATAGTGCCACTGAAATGTCAAGGTCTCCATACTGCAGAAAAAATGCACAACATTAGCCGTTCCGTTTAGTGTTTACACCCCACCCCCATCAGTGCATGTGGTAGGGGTGTGCGGTTTGCAAAATTTGACTTCGGTTGGGTTTGGCAAAAAACGTCGTTTTTGGTTGGGGATTCGGCTTTGAAAAACTCACGGTTTTCGGATCAGATTTTAATCAATCATTTAATTCATACCAGACAAAGTTACAAACATAAAATAAATAACGCAGTGCATGTGGTC
>Ga0209367_1013509_pt1 | contig 10490 bp, 7 predicted proteins | sample WorMetLIZISLAND2_FD_187412 | JGI IMG/M metagenome (GOLD analysis project Ga0209367, IMG submission 187412) | Marine gutless worms symbiont microbial communities from Max Planck institute for Marine Microbiology, Germany - Olavius geniculatus... ...
CGTCTTGCCATCCCAGAACGATCTCCGACGCCGGCAGCAGTGGAAGGCCTAACAAGCTCTGGACAACTTTTTTGACATCCGTCAGAACTTTTCAGTAGGCCTAACTATGTTGCACATTTTCTACAGCGATGGCTTTCCATAACTTTGAGGTTCCTCCGTTTTCCGGTCCCGCGTTTTTTACCCCTGTGATTTGGTCCCGGGTTTTCCAGTCTCGCGATTTCCACCCCTGCGATTTGGTGCCGGGTTTTCCAGTTTCGCGTTTTCCAGTCTCGCGTTTTCAGCGCCCCCCTATGTAACGCCATATTGGTAACGTAAATATTTTGCTATCGATATTCAACAATTAATAACTCCGCTTTAAAATAATGTTTTTAAACACAATTTGGTGATCTTTTCAGTAACTCATTAAAAATTAATTATACGAAATTTTATTTAAATTCGTTTAAATTTGACATTTTTATTGTACGATGTCCAGGGGATTACTTTTTTACGGACACAGTGTAGATAAACGGATGCAGACACAGAGTCCCTCTATATCTGTATCACGATATAACTGATTCTACTAATAATCTAATAACTTTTTTGATAAGCTCCGATCTATCTTCGGTTCGAGTTAATTCGGCGGTCCAATCATACATAGCATCTTGTTGTGCCCAAAATCTATCAAGCCGCACTTTAAATAAATGAATAGAAAATAATAGTTATTTGTGGTAAAATTGATACGTTCTTGAGAAAAACACATCGTTCTGGTTTTGGTATGGTGAGATCTTTAATGACGATGTTACTACAAATGTTCTCTTGATTTTGACAGTAAAAGAATTTTGAAAATCAGAATTTTATGTCGTCAATGCGTATGAAAACAATTGTGCCATTTTTGGCAGACCCTGTAGACGTCTGGCGAACTCAAGCGAGTACAGAGCGTACGAAATGAACCGAATTAAACTGACATGATACAGCAGAACTATATAATTGCGTATCAGTTCATTGCATTTCTGTCGCTCTAAACACACCTTTAGACAGACAGACATCTGTACCTGTATAGGCCTAATATATATACGTGTATTATTACAAACGCAGGTAGACTGAGTATGGGCAGGTGCGAGACAAGGTGAAACGTGAGAGCGCATGGATAAGCTTCCAGTGCAACAATCGAACATACACAAAACAACACGCAACGATATACTGCGTAGGCCTATAATAATGTTGACCAGACTGTGGAGACAACGGGTCTTGATAATAAACACATAAGCCTACGGCGTCGCCAATCGAACTCACACACGTGTAATTGTCGCTGTACCTGCTGATGTCAGACGTGTTCAGGCACAGAACGTTTAATCCGCTCCAGATTCTCCGGCCAAACAACTTTCCCATTCTATACCTCTCGTATTCGATCGCCATTTGTTTGTCACTTTTTTCCTTCTATTTCTCCCTTTCCCTCTCCCTTTATTTTTTCTCAGCCCATTCCCTTCTCCCCCTCCTGCGCAGCAACTCTCCAAAGCGAGCTTACACGAGTTCTAGACAGTCGATTGTAAAAACAATGACCTATGGAGTGGACCTTAGTCGAGACATTTAATTGCTTGAAAAGTCTCGTCACGGGCTCTGGAGTTATAGCTGGCCACAATCTCACTTTGTTCAACTTGCACGTGGCTCAGATCTACGGTATGTACAGCACCCATTCTCATGCAGAACTCACTGTCGATCACAGCCATGAAATAAGTACGTTTCAACACAATCTACAGTGTAGGCCCTACTATATTTCGTTACACTCGCACAGACTGTGTGATGAAATGTCGCATATAGATTAGTCCTGCTTACCCGATGCTCTTAAATTGACCGATACCGACGGCGACGTAGTCCTGCTGATCCTCCAAGTCGTCCAGCGTCTGTACCATCGTACCGTGCCTCGGCGTCCGGATGGATCGTACCGCCTGACCCAGTCCGACGTGTGACGTCACCGTCTCCAGTAATCCGTCGTACGTCCTGATCTGCCGAGGGTTGAGTACCAGCGTCTTGCCGAAAAAGTTCTCGTCGCCGTTGCGGAAGAGTCGGATCTTCTTGGTGGTCGTCGACGCTGCGTACAACGAAGCCATCGTCAGCGCTGTAGGACGTCTAACTGCTTGCAGACAGAGAGAGAAAGAGCTCTAGCACCTGCTGAGAGAACGGATCAAAGATGACTCTGTTTTGATCGGAGAAAACTGCGCCGCAATCACACACGGTCGATACACGGACGCAGCGATTGAGCGAATGAGTGAGTGAGTAAGTTGTTCTTAGCAACCGCCAGACAACGAACACTCTAGGCCGACGATGCGTGGGCACGACGCCCGGTTGCTATGGACGCCAACAGCTTCGCTTGATGTAAATCGCATTCTCAGCAGTGTAGACCTAGACCTGGAGACCACACGCGCCGCCGCTCAACGAATAATACCTGCACTGCTTCGTGCGTAGCCTGCTGCTGTTCATTTGCCCCTGCAGAAAGGAATGTTACAAAAAGTTCTCAAAAGTGATGTTTTATGGTCCAACTTACATTATTGTCGGGTTTCTGTAGGCTGCAACATGCAGAGTTGCTTAAAATAAAATATCGCATAGGACAAAATGCAATTTCTCAGCGAACGACAAAGATAATTTCTCTCAGGCTTTTGTTGTTTACCCGGTATGCGAAAAATATTTAATAGTCGTTAAAAATATTTAACCTGAATGTGTTTATTACTCAGACCTATAGCCCTGGTAATGCACTTTTACTATTGCTTAAACTTGGTGCGCTTGTGGATAACGCCCCGGCTTTAAAACGCTTATCTTGTTTTATAAGGCCAGGATAGAACGATGTAACTGAACTGAACTGAACTGAACTGACACCGTCTAGTTTTTGACGAACTGATCAATGAGCGAGCAGGACAAGCCCATTGGTCATTGGCTGACGAGTACGTGCGCGTAGTCACGTAGTCACCGTCGTCGTTAGATGGTGCCTACTGTAATGCATTATTGCTTGCACGGTCATTTTGTCAAAAACTAAACCCCGTCAGTTCAGTTAAGTCCAGTTTAGTTACGTCGTTCTGTACGCGCCTTTATATGTGAACCTGGCGATCTCAAAGACAGCGACTTGTATTATAAGACGGATCGGTAACAGCACATTGCAATATGACGACCCATACCAGGTAAATAATGCCCGTATCATTTCGAATGCAGACTGCAGAGTGCACACTAAGTGCAGGCTGTCATTCCAGCGTTAGTAATCAGTGCGAATGCTAATCTGACACGAACAGTATACAACACACGGAGGTTGACAGATAGCGTAATTTAATCGAAGAGGCCAGATAGTCGACATTTCTTACTAAATGTTAGTGGTAGCAAATTTTCCACTGCACTCGCAAGATGGCACTAACAAAGTGTACAAGGAATGGAAGGCTTAGCCCACTTGCATTCTACTATTGTGCAGCTTGTTAACATAATGTGCTGTTTTGATTATTTTAAGATATACCAATTACATTATGTAGCCTACAAAACCACAGGTTCACAACAGACAATGAATCTTCGCAGTCAGCTGAAACCACATAACAATGCATGAAAATATGCAAAAACACTACCACCATATACTACTATAATGTTAAAATCCTCAAAAAGTGCGTTTACAGTCGAATCTTTGCTAACGGTTTTTTCTTAAATTCTTAGCTGGATTAAGGTTGTTTTGTGGCCCAGCGGGAATCGAACTCTATTTGGAAAAGTCCCGATACAAAAATCTCCGTAAACGTAACCCACACGTCTACGTACGCCTATGTTCAAGGTTAAAGTCGTAACTTCGCCAGAATGCGTTGAATGCTTGAGCAGAAAATAGACAAGTTATATGAGACACGCGTCACAAAGTTCTCTCAAGTGCAACTTTTGAGTATGAAGTTCAACGGCTGTGCTTACATTGCGACGGTGTGGTTATAAGCCTGCGTGTACACTGTACAGTCATGTCATAAACAGTGTTCGTAATTAGCCCAGTAATCAGACCGCTCACGCAGTGTAGTCGGCAAGCTGAACTAGCCACGAAAACCTTGGTGACAACGTTAGTGTGCGATGTATGCGTTCTACAACTAAAGTTTTGCAGAACAGCCGCTTTATGTGCTATTCTAGACACTGTCTAACGGGTATGACATTATCACGTCCAAGGCAAGGAAAGACGTTTAAGTTTGCGACTAAAGCGTATGACAGACAGGAAAGAAAGTTGCACGAGTTCGTCAGACTACTTGTTTTGGTTGTTCGGCAGCTGGCAGACGTTCTGTCACAGCTGCAGACGAGAAAATCCGACAGTGCAACGCGACTGCGCAGAAAAATCGTTCAACTGTGGCTGTCATGGTCGTTCAAGGTCATTCAGCCGCACTGGGCAGCCGTGTCGCGGTCTCGTCTGCAGTTCAGCCGGACGCCATTCTGTCTTCTTCAAACAGTACCAGTTTTTCAGCAGCACGTCTTTTCTCACTCGCCATGTTCAGTAAGTTAGGTGATTTAGTAGTTTTGTCCGCAAATGAGGTCATGCGTTTGTTACGGCTGGTGTACGTATGACAGAAGATGAAGAAGGATAGCAACCGACTAAATGAGTTTGGGTTAAAATAAATCTGAATCTACTGATTTGTTTTACTTTCGATATTAAAAAGGTGTCCCGCATACTTGTAGTTAGATTAACCGATAAAATCGCATTAATGCGATGCGATGACAAGTATTGCAATAATTGCGGTGTGAAAATCTGCTACAATATTTATGAACGCTGGTTAGCAATTAGTAGCAATATCTTTTAATGTGCATTTTAAACAACTGTTAAAAACACGTGTTTGGATCTTTAAAATATGGCGCATTGTGACTAACTGTTAAATCGCGCCTCTCAAGTTTTTTTTCATATTCATTTACTTAATGGTACTGGTGTGCACTCGCTGTAGGATTTGCATGCTTTTTTGTCGCGCCCAAGACGACGCGCTGTATTCGTGCTGATGCTGTTTCATGTGAATGCACGTATACTTAGGCTGTTAGTTACTTTCATCTATCCAATATCGTTGGAGTTTATCAATAATCCACACAGCAGAGTAGCGTCGGCAGTGGCACCCATTAACAAATCACACACGCTATGGTTATGACCATAATCGAACGTTATTAGTTTAGTTAAACGAAGTCTAAAAACTAAAAATTTGTTTTAACGTGCGATAGCAAAATGCACCGCGCCTCTTAGCCATCGTCTAGGCGTCTGTCCGTCTGTCACACTCGTGAGCTGTATCAAAACGGTGCAAGCTAGGATCACAAAAGTTTTACTGTTGGCTGCCCCTAGGATTCTAGCTTATCGTGACAAAATTTCGTGCCTCTGGGTAGAGGGGTTCCCCTCGAACGAAAGCGTCAAAGAGGGGCACCCCCCCCTTAAAAAGACGTTATTTTGCCGCTATTGGCTCTTTTAATGTGAAAACGGTTGCAGATAGGTACAGACATGTTGCTTATCATGACAAGCACTAATCACGGGCTTTTTAATTTTATTAATCTCGATAACCTTGAACGACCTTGAACCCCCAAAAGGGGGTTTTTAGTGAATTTTTCGCAATTTTTGGCCGCAGCGCACATTTCAAGAGTGAATTGCGACGAAATGCCTGAAGATAGACTGACAACTTGCGTATGAAATTTTCAGCATTAAACGCAGATTTTAGCAGTTCAAGTGCCGACCACTTATGTTCAAGGAGACCTGCGCACGAGAGCGTAAAAGAAGGGGACCCCTCTAAAAGTGTTTTTATTGATATTGCCTCATTTAGCATGAAAACAGTTGCATATAGGCACAGACATCTTGCTTATGATAACAAGCACTAGTGACGAGCTTCTTAGGAGTGTCAACGTCGATGACTTTGAATGACCTTAAGCCTCGAAAATAGGGGTTATTAGTACTTTTTGCGATTTTGAGTTGCGACACACATTCTAAGAGTGAATTGCGTATAAAATTATCATTATTTTATTGCATGCTGCACACTGATTGCTAAAGTAGCAGAACCGCTGATATCGCGCGTCACGTGAGCTTTGCTCAAATTACTTGTTAGACCATTAAGCTTATATGCTACTATTACTGCAAGTTAAATAACATGAATGGTACGGTAAGGTCAAGTTGACCAGGGCGTTAGACGTAAACTTATCAGTGCAATATCATTGTGCAATATAACTGGCGTCAGATGCTTCGCCTGAAACATTGTAGCAGTCCAAAATCATCTCCCTTTGCCTAATTTTGCCTTTAAATAATTTAGTTAAATTATCTAATTAGTATAGGACGAAGCGCCTATTCGTCTTGAGTTTAACGCCGAAAACCGCGTCCGAATCGGTTAAGAATTCCCGAAGATATGGTGTTATTTTTCGTACCCGTTTCGATCCGTATAGCCGGTGTCCCAGACGTTTGATAGAGTGGTGACAGTACAATTGAATCAACTACAATGACAAGCGGAAAAAGAGAAGAAAGATGTACATCACACAATTGCAGGTGGCAGTCGTAAAAGATGTCGAGATAGGCGCTACTGATGTCCACTATAATAAGCTAACGTTGGTTGTATGCCAGGCGTCGACGTCAAGGTAACTGCTGTAGGCTTACGTATGGTGGCCTGATAGTAGAACGGTAGGGTGTCGGACTTGAGATCGAGAGGTCGTGGATTTCATATTCGTATGGGTGACTGTCGTCGGACAGAAAAACCATCTTACTAAGGTCAACTCAGCCTCCCATCTCTCCGGGCTACGTAAATCAGGTATAGGCCTACATTGGCCTCTCTGGCTGGGTTCAAGGCGGGGCTCATTCACCTGTGTCAGGTGGCAGATAACAAACATTGGGTAATCCCATATGGCAGCCAGGTGACGCTCGGTAGCTTTGTGATAGGTTTTCTATTAAGAGCTATACACCGCCTTTACCTTTACGCTGAGGCTGATCCCTGCGTCAGTAGCCGATGTGTAGTGTGACAGGCAGCATGTGCACGATACAGGTATCTTGCTTGTCTCGCGTCGCTTTGTCGTGTCTCTTCTCAGTAGCCAGGTATAAAATATCACGTGATCATGCAAACTATGTTCGATAGGCTTATTTACTCCAGTATCTACGAGTGATGGTTTTGTAATTTCATTGAATTCGTGTATAAACTCCGGCAGTGAAAGGTCATTCAGTTCGCCGTCTTCGACATACCAGAAGCAAACACCATTATAACTTATTAGCATCGTTGAATACTATTGTTATTTTATTATTGTTAATATAAAAATGTCGTACAACAGTACTCGTAGCACATGTCGAACACAGTGTTATTTCTTTATCGTTCAATTTTTTTTCTCGGCCATTGCGGCACTCATCTCAACCGATTTCTGACAAAATGCGCAAATTTAAAAACAAATGTGGCGATGGCCTATTTCTGGTTAGTAATAGTGCAAGCCGCATCACGCTAAACGTGAGTTGGTCAGCGTAAAATGCAACCTGCGTATTCTAAGTAAGTAAGTAAGTTCGTGGCTACAGAGTCGACATTTTGTTAGCCGACGTATGAGGATAGATTGGATGTTGTTTGGGAGACTGGTGCGATTAAGCGCAGTTAAGCCCAAATTCCATTACGCCGAATTTCCAAATTTCTATTAGAACGAGCTTGTTGCAGATTGTCGCAAACTTGTCACGGGCTTTTTCAAACCGCAACGGTTTGAAACCCCGAAACTTTTTCGTGACATCCCCGTTTTATGGTCCTCATCCGCGACTTCCCGGTGAGTGGCAAGGCCGTAGCTTCCGCGAGAAGTCGGCAGGCGTAATGGAATGTAAGCTTTAGCGTGCTGTCATTCGGTGACAGCGGCGCCAAGTCGTGCAGCCGCTACAGCAGCAGGTTTCACATTGTGCATACTCCAGCCATACCAGACACGCAGTTTCCTGTCAGAGGACACTTACTGTAATGTAACGCGCTAGCGACCACAGCCGCACTGCAAACTACCCTATACTACTGCGACAACACGCACTTGCAAGCATGACCTCACGTGAGTATAACGCAATCGTATTCGTATGCAGTTGCCATAGCAAGCGTACAGTTCATCATCATCATCATCAGTTTTAACGTGGCCTACATAATAAGCAGTTATAGTCTGCAGCAGTGGAAACGCCGGTTGCAGCGCGTTATCAAAAGCTGATCATCGGCGTGCAAAAACTGAGATAAAAGCAGACTAAATGTTAAAAAGACAAACTTTAAGCGCGCAAATTTCACGCAACCGACGTAAAAAAGTTTTCTCACAAGTGCGCAACGAACGCAACGGGTGCAATCAAAGCAAAGAAACGCAAGTGCTAAAAACGCTCGAATTAAAGCTGTGCACAGACCACGCGTTGTTTGCTGGCATGGCTGAGCAGTTGAGTTGAGTTGAATCGAGTCGCCGTCGTAGGCGTAAATTGGCCATAAGTCGTTAACTGGTCGCGGTCCCAGTTCTATTCAGCGCCTGATAATCAGTCACTCACTGGACTGACACTGTCAATCAATAGGCCTAATGCTGCGCTTGTCAGCAACTTGTCATATATCGAGCAGCGCCACTCGAACACGATAGGACGTCATAACAGCATCGATCGATCAACCTACGATTCGGTTAATGCAGTTAATTCGATCACCGAATCAAGGTCACACAGACCGCGATGATTGACGTTAATCGGAAGTTGAAAAGTTGACAGCGCGGCCTACTTACCTACTTCTGCAAACTTGCTCATTTTGATTTCCGTTCGAACTCGTCTTTCAGCGTCAGCAGTTCCATGTCAAAACGTAGTGATTTTTGCCCGAAATAAATTTACTGTTATTTAATATGACCGCTTTTTTGCAAATTTGTGGCTTAGTATATTAGGCTAGAATGTTAAGAATAAACCATCGTTTGATGACGTTTTAACGCAAGTCTTGTAGTTTACTTTTTGGGCTGTAGGCTACATTACATAGCCTACACAGTATTACACACAGCATACACATATAGGCCTGGGCCTACATTTGTTCTGGTAGCGCGATGATACTCAGTATTTGAACTGGAAAAAAATTAGCTTGGGGTTGGACTTTTCAACGGCTGAAGCCCGACCAAAATTGTGATGTAAATTTTATGTATATAGTATATAGCTGACCCCCAGTACATAATTTGACAGTGTGTTAAAGGGATTGAGAAAACAGTAGAGGGGAGGTTTAACCCTCCCAACCCTTCGGCAATTCAAAAACTGATGATACTTCGACCTAGAAGAATGTTTAATTGTTTGTTCCATATCGGTCATTCGGTCTATGGGTGAAGCTTGTGCAGGGTTCGCTGTACTCGTACGACGCTTGGCGTACGGCTGCCGGTGCCAGTGCCCTTCGAGTGCACGATACACGCACAGCACGTAGCCTACACGCAATGCTTGTACTGTCTTTTGGCATTTTTCACTGTGCATCTCAATGAAAATATCGAGTTCGTCCAGGGTCACGTCGGGAATGTTATGCCTTGGTCTTGAACTCAGACTCTTTTGTGTAAACAGGTTGCAAGGCACTTTGGCCCAGCTAGACCAATATTAGTGACTGACATTACGTAATTCTGTGGCGTTTCGGTGCGTTTTTTTGCCGCTTGCAAATCTTCACGATGTAAAACGCAGCTCAGTAGAGAACTTGTTGACTGTCTACTATGACAGGTTGTGGTGTTGACGGCCGGGGACAGCTTTGTCGCAATGCCTCATCTGCACCAGCAACGTTCGAGCAGCCGCATCCGTTCATTTGATCGTCCTCGTCAGCAGCAGCAGCAGCAGCAGCAGAGTCTGCCGGGCTTCAGTGTCTCACTGTTGTCACGCCTCAAGACAACTGACTGTGACGGCATGCCAGCCGTCTTCGACAACCAACGCATAGCACTGCATGGACACGGCGCACCACAGGTGAGAAACAGCGATGTTTTGCTTACGCAGGTCCAGCCGCGTGGAACCGCTTGCCGGAGTCTATCCGAAGAACATCGTCGCTGGCAGCTTTCAAACGACAACTGAAGACGTTTTTTATTTCGTGAAACTTTTTGCATTGTCGGTGATGAGTTATGACTGTTTTAATTGGATTTGGCTGTATATTTTATTTAGCTTTGAACTCTGTAATGCACCCGTGGTCTTTTAGTTGTTCAATACGTTTAATATGATGTGATATGACAGAGGTACACGGGTTTAGTTCGCAGCAAACTGATTCGAATTATTTGAACTGGCGATAGCGTAAAGCAAACAGACAGACCGAGTGAAAACGGCTTAACCGCAGAGGAGTTTTGAAACAAACGATGCTGAAAAAATTACAATTGATAAACGAAACGAATGATTATGTTATGTGCTGCTTTCCGTTAGTTTACGATAATAATCAGAGGCATTGCTTAGATCAGCGTCCGTCAGTGATCACTTTAACCTCTTTTTGCAAAAAAAGTGGTTATTTTTCATTTTGCAGCTAATTCCTCTGTAATTACTGATTGCATAAAGCTTAATTTTCGTCAGTGGCGGATCTAGACTTCAGCCAAGGGGGGACGGAATATCTCTCTTGCCC
>Ga0209367_1013511_pt1 | contig 10489 bp, 7 predicted proteins | sample WorMetLIZISLAND2_FD_187412 | JGI IMG/M metagenome (GOLD analysis project Ga0209367, IMG submission 187412) | Marine gutless worms symbiont microbial communities from Max Planck institute for Marine Microbiology, Germany - Olavius geniculatus... ...
AATTCAGCGTATGAGCCACTAGAACTTTTGCACTAAGGGGATTAGCCTAATGAAACTTTACCACGTGATTTGGCGCTGGATGGGGTGTTAACCCATGTACAAAATTTGGGGACACTGCCCCTTAAAATTTGGGAAGGCAATAAACGTCCAAACTTTGGCGCCATTTAGAACAGCTTTTCAGTTTGATCGCAAATATCTCTGGAATTCATTAAGATATCGACAAGCAGTCAACTTCGTTATAAACTACTCTCCCTTTTGCATTGAACAAAAAAATTTTGATGAACTTTGGTCCACTAACGACGAAGTTGTGTTTGCTCATTTCGACCTACCCAAAATTCACAGTGCGTGCGTTTTCCGACAACTTTCAACTTTGACTGCGAATATCTCTGGAAAGAATAAAGATATCGACAAGCGGTTAACAACATTTTCAATTACTGTCGATTCCACGTTAACGGCAGTAAAATTGGTGGTCTTTGGTTCACTAACCACAAAGTTGTGTTTGCTCATTTCGACCTACGCAACATTGAGAGTTCGTGCGTTTACAGACAACTTTAGATTTTGATCGTGTATATCTCGAGAAGGGATAAAGATATCGATAAACAGAAAAAATCATTTACAACTACGATCGATTCTACGTCAAAGGCAAAAATATTCGTAAAATTTGGTTTACAAACAACAAAGTTCTGTTGTCTCATTTCGAACCACCCAAGTTTAACATTGCGCTTGCTATACATGTAGGCCTATATGATAATGCAGTTGCGTTATGGCTACGTGACTTTGCTGTGAACGAAATTTCAACCCCTCAACTGTCTCCCAATCAAACTTACGGCGCCGGGCGGCCTCACGTTGGGCTCTGCCTTATATTTCTAGTTGATTTCAGAATTTGTGTTATGCCACAGGTAATGGACCATGTTATTCTGGTCATCATTTGTTGTCAATATGTTGTAGGTCATCGAACCAAAGCCTGAGATTAAAATGCCAACTTCGGACAAGAAGAAGAAACGTTTTATTTTCTTTTTAGGCTCGGAAAATTAGTAAGTACAATACTGTACATTTAGTTGCTTTGTTGTCAATTTAGTTAAAGTGCAGCTGTGAAATGGTGCAGTTTAATTTTGCTTAAATATGCCCAAATGCACATGGTTTGAACTAGCAGCTTTTTTGCAATAATGTAAACTCTTTCAGTGCAGGCTGTGGTTGAAAACGAATTTGGTGTGTATTTGGCATCACAGAATATTTTGGGGCCGTAAATATTCTGTTATGCCAAACGTGCACCAACATGTGGCTCATTATTGTTATGCAAAACTGACATATTCTGTAGCTAATTGAGGACAAGTTTGTTTTTAAGAAAATATTTTTAGCTTTTTGCTTCTTCCGTGTGCCAAGCTCAGTGACTGCAGTGAATACCGGTACCTACGCTTCACAGTTTTCATGCAACCAGCTGCCGTTGTTTGAAAATCTAAGTGAATGAACAGCTTTGTTTGCAGTGTTGTGCTTATAGTCACTCGGAGGCATTTAAGATGTGACAGTGACTTGTAGTTAAGCTTTCGTCATACTATCAGTAAAAAATCTGTCAATTTCACTGGAAGACAAAAGTCTGTCATGTGACATGCAAAATTAGTTGACAGAGCTGCCAAATGTTATTGTAAAATATAACGTCCTCTGTCTTTAGCAGTAAAATTGTTTTTCCTGAATGCTGAACTGTAATTCGGTCAACAGCATGATGACGCTTGTTATGTGTAGTGTTTGTTAAATATTTTTTTAATTAATTAATTTATTTATTTAATTTTCTAATTAGTTATTTTATAGAGATTTTTAATGTAGTAGATGCTGAGCTGCGGCTATTATGGTATCTTTGTGATTTGTCATTGTGTATACATTTCTGCATCTGATATCATACTAATAGTCCATGAGCTAGACAAAATTTTTGTACTACCTGGGGGGGAGTTGAAGCCACTGTTTTTTTAGAAACTTACAGAAAAACTTTGAAGCCAAGCTTGCTCGTCTCAACTGGTACTGTTGGTTGCTGCATAGCTACCCTGTTTCGATGGTGAATATCATCAGGTTCACTTATGACAAATTGTTAAAGTTTTACCACAAAAATCACCCAAAACAATCACTTTCACGCACTTGCGGGGATAGCTTGACATTTGCAGCTTCCAGCAAGACAGTGCATCAGCACACAGAGATTGTGTGATGGGTGAGTTTCTGGCTCGCACAATGCCCGATTTTATGCCCCCGTGTTGCTTAGTACTGACAGCAACTTAGCAACTTAGCAACTGACAGCTCCAGTTGAAACAAGCAAGCTTGTACTCACGCCACATTATGGCGTCATTGTTACGTCATGACTAGCAAAGAATATTTAATCAACAGCCACATTTTGTTGAAACATTTTGAGCAAGATAATGTTCATACGAACACAGGACTCTGTCCAATGCATTTCGATAGTTTACAGTATATGTCCGTATGAATATAATCAGTGAGCTGTTTAGACTGGTAGAAAAAATCAAACAGTTAATAATCAAGTTGTACAGCAGCAATGATCCCCTCATCCTTCTCTATTATTTTAACTAAACAATAAACATTGTCAGTCACGAGACCATTTGATTCGTCACCAGGGCTTTAATATTAATGGTCCATCGTCACCATGCGTCTGTCTGGCACAGTTGTGAAGATAATGCGCCTTTAAGATAATGGGGTCACGAACTTGACCTTTTGGGCTCACGTGACGTCATTGGTCACGTGACCATTCGACTTCCGGGGGTCGACTTCCTATGGGTGGTCCATGGTAGCCATGTGTCTATCTGGCATCGTTATGGAGATATGGTGCCTCAAGTGTTGGATGCACGGACGTTGACACGGAAAGAAAGAAGGAAGAAGGGAAAGAGAAAGAGGAATGGGGAGGGGAAGGAAAGGGAAAGGGGAAGTGGAAGGGGAAAAGGAAGGGAAAGGGAAAGGAGAAGGTGAGGGGGAAGGAAAATGGTAAGGGAAGGTAATGGGAAGGAGAAGGAAAAGGGAAAGGGGAAGATGAAGGGGGAAAAAGGGAAGAGGAAAGGGGAAGGAAAAGGAAGGGGAAGGGGAAAGAAAACGGGGAAAGGCATGTGGTATATGTTTACATGTAAACGGGGTATAGGCCTGTAAACATCAAACGAAACTACAACAAACTACAAACGAAATCAGACAGTTCAGTTCTAAAGTCAAACAATATTCTATCTGGAAAACAAGATATCAGATCAACATAAGCAGTTTATAACAATAAATTTAATACTCAAATAAGCGAATAGTCAATTACAAAAAAACACGTATGAAGTTACAAAAAGGGAAACCAGAAAATTCACAAAGGAAATACACAAAAAGGAACTGGAAAACTCACAGAAAGAAACGCACTAAAGGAAAAACTACAGTCTCACGAAAACCGAAGGGTCCAACATAACTGTCTTTGTGGGGGCCACAATGTTTGATGACTCCACACGCTGAACGAACACACCGACAGCAACACGGTCTCTGGCTACATGCTGTCGAAGTCCAGCTGGATCAGCTCCAACGTCTGCAGCTCCGACACCAGCTTAATCAGCTTCAAGCGATTAAGCTCCATCTAGAATTGACTCAGCTTTGACGGAATCAACTCCGACTTCCACCAATTCAGATTCAGCTTCGATCATCACAGCTTCTGCTTCAACTCAGTCCAATCGTCCTGAAACAAACGAGATTCCAGATACACCGATTATGAGTACATGCCAACACTGTAAGGAAACAAAACCTACGAAAAATAAGCTTTTAAGCACCAAAATACTAACAGTGACATCACACCGGGGTGACTGAAAATGCAAGACTGGAATATAAGGGAAAATGAGAGCTTGGATTGAATGGTGTTACTGGTTGATATGCATATGGCATTGTATTCAAATGTTTTAGTCGCATTGTTCGGGCCTACCGTTAAGTTGTAAGATTAAAGGTCTGGCCCTTTGGTACGAGTAATCTATCAGTGATGGCTGAATCTTTATTTACATCGCCGTTCTTGTTAACACTGTTAGCAGTCTTGATCTGAAAGTCAAGTATTAGAAACAAGCGAAACAACTTTTAGGCTATTGTAGGCCTAAATCAAAACAAAATTTGTCACGTAGGTTAGTTGTTAAAATGGCAAACAGCAAAAACTTACAACTTTGTCACTTGTCGGGAGATATCATGATTTTATAAGTCCCGCTAATCACAACAGAATACCATCGGTTGCAGACTAATGAATTTATCACACAAGAAACAAAAAAAACCCAGCTGTCACTAGAAAAGACGTGCTACAGCCAGCCTATACAGTTTTCATTGCAGTACTGACTTTCAGGGTCGTCTAAGGTTGACAAATTTTATCTTATCTCCTATGCCGCTCTCTGTTAATGATTAATAGCGTTAATAATAACCTTGGCCCTATCTCTCACCATTTCCGAGATACGTCCAGTACACCTGCAACCACTACACTCACAGCAACAACAACAACAACGCTATTAATGCTGCTGATGCTGCTGCTGTTATTGCTACAATAACAACTACTAATACTACTGCTGCTGCTGCTGCTACAACAACAACAACACTTTTACTAATGCTGCTGGTGCCTCTGCTGTGTAACAACAAATTCATTCATCCATTCATTTTATTCTTTAATAAAAAGCTGACAAACGCAGCTTATAAAACGTATAGTCAGTAACCAAGTAACCAAATTCTGCTGGTGCTGTTGCTGTTGTTGTTGCTACAATAACAACAACTACTAATACTACCATTCATTCAGCGCATTAGAGATCTTTTTGAGTATGCGCTATATAAATTTAACTTTACTTACTTACTTACTTACTTACCACTACTGTTGCTGCTGCTGCTGCTACTTCTATGGCAATGATGACAACAACAACAACACTATCACTGTCACACTGTCGCCTCTGAGAAATCGCTTCTTCTTTGTGATTTGAAGCTGGACGCTGGGATTCAGATGCAGGCAGTATGGTCGGTTTTTCCTAGTGACAGCTGGGCTTTTTATTCCAATTTTTAAGCATATTTTGTTGATCATCTAAATCAGGCCCACATAAAATGTTCCACTTTATTTATTGTATGACATCCAATTATTAAGACTACTGACTAACATGATGTTGTAGTGCTTGGGTGCCGGAAGAGACTCTGTGGCCGTATGCAGAGAACCGAGAACGGTTTATGCCAACACACCGAATACCTTGTGGCTTTCAGGATGCTGTCGATGCTATTGAGCAGCTTGTGAGAAAATCATCAACATCCAGTGTAAGTTGTTCGCATATTTTTAGATGATCTGATCTGTTGTTATGCTTATCTTTGTGAATGTTCAATTAAATTTATGATGTACAGAAATTAATGTCAGTCAAGCAGAATTACTGCTATGTAGTGACTGTTTTTGACAGAATGACCAGTTGTGATGCAGTTCTGTTACTTATTGTCAGAATCACAGGCTGCTTTTTAAGGGTTCCTTCAGGTCAGCGAAAAATGGTAAAAATCAGGGAATTTGTGTGGTCAGGGAAAATTATTTTTTAATAGACAGGGAAAAGTGAAGGAAAATGATCTTGGATCATGCAGACTGCATATATCCGTGATTTTTTTGTGTCTCTAAATATTAAAAAGCAAGCAAATCTGTGGTTTTCATTAAACGTCCAAAAGTGTTTTTTACTTACGGGGACCTTAGCTCCCTTAACCCTTCAACCAGAGCCTCTGTTGTTTGCATATTGCTCCATTAATATGGTTTCATTGTCTTATGATATAGTGTACCATTTCTGACATTTGTGCAATATGGTTATTGTTTTCTTAAGGTCAGAGAAATTGTCATTCCATGACTGGAAAAGTAAGGGAAAAGTCAGGGAATTTTGCTACGGAAGACCTGTAGGAACCCTGTTTTTGCTGTAGGGCACTGCTATGCTAATTCTTTTCTAATCTAGATTTACAGTATTTCATTTTAGAGGTTAGGCCTGAATGTCTTTGACTGTTGTCACAAAGATGATCTGCTGTTGCCGGGGCTGATACTGAATGTTCTGTGTGTGTTGTGAAGGAGTTTCTGTCAGAACTTTTGCTATATTTGACTGACCTGTGTAACTCGTCACTAATGGAAGATTGTCTGGCTGTAAGCCAGCATCATGCCATTATCTTGCCACGGCTAAAGAAGGTTGGTGCTGATTCAGCTGATGTAAAGAACTACCAACCAATATCAAATTTGACTTTCATGTCAAAGATAGTTGAGAGATTGATCTGTGTGCAAATGACTGCTTTCCTTAACAGTTGTCAACTGCTTCCGGAGTTGCAGTCTGCTTACAGAAAGCATCACAATACGGAAACTGCCATTCTAAAGATAGTGTCAGACATCCTGCAAGCAGCTGATAGCAGCAGAGTCACACTTGCTCGATCGTCTTCAAAAGTCGTTTGGCATCAGTGGTGTAGTCCTGTTATGGGTTAAGTCATTCACCACAAGTAGGACTCTGTCTACGTTGGAGAAGAGCAGTCCACTGCCTCAGCTGTTGTCTGTGGTGTCCCACAAGGCAGCGTACTAGTACCGCTGCTATTTTTACTATACACTGCTGACGTTCTCAAGATTATACAGCACCGTGGACTGTTAGGCCATGCATACACCGATGACACCAGCTTCTACCTCCACACAGATGCCAGTCAGTGTACTGTCCAGATACGACGCATCGTGGTTAGACCCCTAGCCGCCGCCATAACCATTGACAGCCAACTGACATTCGCGGACACTGTTAAGAAGCTTTCTGGTAGCTGTTTCTACCACGTTTGACAGCTTCGCTTAGTACACCATTCTCTGACTACCGACGCTGCGAATACACTAATGCATGCTCTGATCTCCAGTCACGTGGACTATTGCAACTATGTCCTCTATGGCATCTGTGAAATCCACTTATGTCAACTTAGTTGGTGTTAAATGCAGCGGCATGACTCATCACCAGCAAGCGGAAGTTTGACCACATAGCCAGCACCATGCAAGACGACCCCCATTGACTTTCTGTGCGACAACGCGTCCAGTTCAAGCTGTGTACATTGGTCAGCAAGTTCCTTCGTTGCACTGCGCCGTTGTGTTCAAACATGTGCATCCAGGTGTTGGCAGCATCTGGTCGCTCGTGCCTATGGTCGTGCTCGCGCCGCGACCTCTGGGTTCCGTGCTGTCAACTGACATGGTATGGACCGCGAGGCTTTTTCGTTTCCGGATCCACAGCTTGGAACTCGTTGCCGAGGTCTGTTCGCGACCTGTCAGAATCATCTTCTTTTTGTCATCAGCTGAAGACTGAACTATTCGGTAGACCTTGGCGATAACAGCTCTCTGCTATTAGAACTGGCAAACACAAATTATCCTACTGAACTGAACTGTGTCTGTGCAGAAAAAACCAGCACCTGCTGAGACTGCTTCAGATGCCCACTTGGTCAAAAGTCAACCAGGTCAAAAAGCTGAGAAGAAAACAAAAATGGTTAAAATGGTAATACCATTGCTGTTATTTTTGCAAATGTAAGGTATTTAAAATGTGTCGTTACCTTTAGCGCCAACAGTTGTAGGAATGCCACTCAAACCTTCACTCAGTTGAGTCTGCTGAACTTACAGAGTTCACGCAGATGCTCAGTTTCTCACTCAAGCATGTTTTGAACATATTTCAGTTTATTACTGGAAAGAGTTTACAGTGATTGTGGTTTATCCATGATGATGTCAGACGTAAGTGTAAACAACACACAGACAACATTATTGAATGTGCTAGATGGTGGATAAGAGGACAATAGTGTTGCAGCAGAAACTCTACTGTTGTAGCACATCATGTTTAAGAATAAGATAAATGTACAAAACATAAGTTTATGCACTTGTTACCAGTGTTAGTTGTGTAGTCAGCATTCGATGGCCCAACCCCAACCCCCCTTAGTTTTTGCTTACATTTATATTTCACAAGGTAGTATAGAAACGCATTTACCATGTGGTGGGATATGTAATAATCACATTATTGCAAATTGTCTGCAGAGTGTGCTAGTGAAAGAATTTTGAAAATCGGTCGATAATTGTCGAAGATATGGACAAAAGTAGAGTGGCGCATTTTTTATGGCCCATGGTGTATAACGCTTTTGGGGCACGTGCCCCTTCTAAGAGCCTACTCGGTTACTCAAAATAGCATCAAAATGCACCATAGCGCTGTACAACTAAAATACATACTGCTATTAATTACTGCTTATAATTATGTCTTTTTGTAACATAGCTATGCACTTATGCATCGTTTCAACGTTATTTTATCCCAAATCAAAGCAGAATTTCAAATATTTATCACTTACGTCTTGCGAAAAACCGCCTATTTTTCGATATGGAAGCGAAAGAAGCACCTCATGGAGCTGCTTCCAAAATCAGTGAGTGCTTTCAGTTAGAGATGATTATTGAAACGCTATCGCCTCCGTAAGCAAAACAAATATGAACTACTTGCTTACAATTTAAGTAAGCGCTTACTGTAAGTGCTTTTTATAGGAACGTGCCCATATACTAGAAAAACTTTCGTTATATTTCACCCATTTGCCAAGAAGCCCCCAATGGACGGATTTGCATGAAATTTCGCACAGGGAGTCATCTCGCGGACGTAATCTTTGTGTTGATCGGTTGAGGGGTTATGCATCTGTGAGGGTCGAATTTTGCCATTGTCCATTGACTTAGCCGGTCGCCATTAACACAGGGCTGCACTACCGCATGCCTGTGATTTAAAAAAAAAGATTAAATTTGTAAAATTTGAATTCTCATCCTGTGGTTTAGTGTTTGATCTGTTTGAGTCAGACTGTGCAGAAAGAAGTAGCAGAGAAGAAGAGAAACAACACTTCAAACATTGAAGAAAGTTCTTCAGTGCTGGTAGGTTTTCAAAAGTTTTAATATTTAGAGAGGGGTTGTGTAAAGTTGTGTACTTTGTTTTGGATATATCTGGGAGTAAGTGATGCTTCTACTGGGAAAGGTCTGTTTGACAATGCAGGCAGTCAGAAAAACCATTGTTGACTTTGACCGCAGATGAAACTTTTTTTTATGTCAGCTGTGGTGTTTGGTGATTCTGTGTTACTGTCTTGGTTTTTCTTTAAATTGTGGCTTTCTTTGTTTTTTTTTAATTTTATTTCGTTGCTTATTTTCCACATATGTATTATGTAGTTATCGTCTTTAGGACTTTTTGAGCCTGTTTCATAAATGGCTTCAGATGTCAGATTTTACAAAGTTCTGTTTAGCAATACTGTGCTACAGTACTTGCTGATTTTATTTCTTTCTGGTATGTTTCTGTGGAAATTTGCCCACATCTTCCTTCGAATGTCACATCTCAATATACATCATTTATTAAGGCTGTGATTTAAGTGATAACAAATGATATTAACACATTAACACTAGTGATACAACTGGGTCTTACAGTGCATATATGAATGTTTCAGAAATCTGTGAAAACTGATGATGAATCGTCAAAAGAAACAAAAGCTCCACCAGTGAAGTTTCCAATGACAAAGGCACGTGTAGACACAGAAGCAGTGGAAGTTGGCCAGCCAGCGGAGAAGTCATTTGACTTGAGTCGGAGTGCATTCGCAGCAGCACTGTCAGCAGCAAGACACAGCACAGCATCAGCAAGTGCTGCCTCAGCTAGAGATAACAGTGAAACGGCAAGTCAATGCTGATTTTTATGTCATTGTTATGAGCAGGCTGCATACAGATCCTTGAAGTTCAGGGAATCAGTCCTAGGTGCTGGAGATTGATGGAAAATATGCCAAATGGTTGCTGCATTATAGACTCATGTACATATTTTTTTGGCTTTAACATGCGCTATCGTTCTCTACTGCCACACTTGTTTTCTCTGTATTTGCAACTGTCAGTCGAAACATGTTGACACGTTAGCCTTTCATACACAAGGTAATTGATTAAGTAATTGTATGCGAGAATACGACTTGTTGTCTGTCCACTGCAATGCAATAGCATCGGACAGAGTATAAGATCACTTGAGTGTCCGTTCGTCCATGCCTCCAACTTTTCTTAAGCTATCTTCCTTCCACCTTTCCTTTCCCTTTTTTCCCTTTTTCTTCTTCCTCTTTTTCTCCCTTTTCTTCTTCTTTCCTTTCCTCTTTTCCTTTCCTTTTCCCCATTTTTCTTCTTCTTCCCACTCCCCTTTCCCTTCTCCTTCTTTTCCCCTTCTCTTTCCACTTTTCCTTCTTCTTCCCCTTTCTCTTCCCCTTTCACTTCCCTTTCCCTTTATTTTCCCTTTCCCTTCCTCTTCTTCTCCTTTCTCTTTCCTTTCCCCCTTTCCTTTCCCTTCTCCCTTTCCCTTTTTCCTTTCCCTTGCCCTGCCCTTCCCTTCCTCCTTTTTCCCCCTTTTCTTTTTTTTTTCCTTTTTTCCCTTTCACTTTCTTTTTCTCTTTCATTCCCCTTTCCCTTCCTCTTTCTCTTTTTCATCTTCCTTCTTTCTTTCCATGTCCACATCTGCGTCCAACATTTGAGGCTTCA
>Ga0209367_1013513_pt1 | contig 10489 bp, 9 predicted proteins | sample WorMetLIZISLAND2_FD_187412 | JGI IMG/M metagenome (GOLD analysis project Ga0209367, IMG submission 187412) | Marine gutless worms symbiont microbial communities from Max Planck institute for Marine Microbiology, Germany - Olavius geniculatus... ...
AATAACATCAAATGAAGAAGGCTTTAGACTATGTTAGTGATTACCAACTAAAGTCAGCTTGTAAGGACGCCATATGCATAGCCCCATCTAAGGTTACCCAAATGATTTTTGCTGTTTTAGAGGACTAATATCATCACATCGTCCTTACACACAGTTGTAAACTGGTAAGTTTTTTACATATATAAAAATAATGAGCTGATTTTATTAAGACCAGTGTGTTCGATATGTTGAAGTCAAGTACGCTTATGGCCTTGTTGAGTGAGTTATTGTGTGACATGATCCACGTCGTCTGTCAGTGTGGTAATGGTTTTGTAATTCGCCAAAGATGTCATGTTCTCGCCTGGATCTTTTTTCTTGGCTCGTATGTCTACAGGATTGCAGTTGATGGAAAAGTTGTCGTAATTTATAAATGTTTGGAAAAAAACAAGAACCAGTCGTTTACATCGATGCATTATAAGACAAAGTTAAATGCGCAAAATTTTTGCTTATGACAGGTTCAAGTTTAAGGCTATGTTAGGGTCAAATATGTTGAAATCTAATGCGTTTTTTGTTTTTGTTCAGTATGTTATTGTTTGTCCACATAGACGCTTGATCGTCGCAATATCATTTAGCTTAGTGTTCGATGTTTGTTTATAAAAGTTAGAAGGTTAAAGGTTTAAGGTCATTTATTGTTAAAGAGAGCTAGGGATCGTCACCTGCCATATAAGATTACACAGTGTTACCTGCCACCCGGCACAGGTGAACGCGCCCCGCCATAACCCTAGCCGTGCAGGCCGGTACTCGAGTTACCTACCGCCGAAGGATGAAAGGCGTTGGTGGCGTTGGTGGCTGGTTATATAGTGAGATGGTCAGTCACCCATCCAGGTGTGGTGTATGCAGAACGTGACGGACCGACTAGAAGCTGAGCCGGCGCCGGTGGCCAGCCGTTCGTCCACAGACCCCGGCAGTAACTCGAGCGTCGGCAGCAACCTCGGCGTCAGTCCGGGCACCGAGCTACGAACCCGGCATAGTTCCTCCGGCGTGTCTGGAACAGCACCGAACCACCACCACGAGGAGGATCTAGACGACGTGGACGCGTACGAGCTGACCGGCTGTATGTCGCTGCTGGTCCGGCCCAAGCTGGTCTGGAAGTCGGAGCGCCAGCAGCAGCGTGGAGGAGATTATGAGCTGTGGAATCCGTGTGGTGCGGCGTTTTTGCCCGGGGACGACGGACTGGTGGTGGCCGAGTATGACATGGCGGCACCGCGGAATAACAAAATCTGTATCTTCGATGCCGAAGGTCTGTCTGCCTTATGCCTCGTTTACACGATGAAGCACTCGTTAAATTTTGGGGTCAAAAGGTCAAGGTCAAGGTCACGGTGGGGTTAAAATCGCCGTATCCGATGGTACCATCGCCGACCTTATGCGACTTACCGTTTAGCCACAATACCGCACAATTGGCATACCATAGTGCGTTATAACCCTTCAAGGTCATCCAAGGTCATCGATTTTCATATCATTTGAAAGCCAATATGCGACTTTTTATTAGCGATCAATATCAACCTTGGCCCTATCTCGCACCATTTAGCCACAATACATTCGTGACGGACGGACGACGACAGACAGTCAGATGACAACCATGCCATATATGCTCGACCGTTACTTAAGTACGGTCGGCTAAATAATTCTGATTATTCTGGCTGTGGTAGTTGCCTAACGTGCTTTGCTTTGAACTGTTGATGCAGGTAAGCGAGGGGACGTGCTTGCTCAGGGTCAACTTCAGCCGCTGGGAGTGGCGATAACTCGCGAAGGTCACATCGCCGTAACTGACTGCCAGGGAAAGCGTGTTAAGGTTAGTAACAATACCGATAGTTTAGGCGGAATCGTGTTTTACTTACAGTGCCATCGATTCCGCCTTTTACTACACATTTCTTCGTATAGTGGTCTGTCGTCTGTCACATTTGTGCTTCATGTTTAAACCGTTCGACCATAGATGTAAAAACGTTTTTTTTACCTTTTTTCATATTTGCCACGTTTTTAACGTTTTTTTTAACGTTTTTTAAATGTTTCCAACGTTTTTTTATTTTAAAAAACGTGCATTGAAGTGCCTATCAAGAACTTTGAAAAGCACTGTTGGAACCACAGAAACAAATTATTACGTCATAATGATGTAGTTTACTTAGTTAGTCCAAATGGGGACGCTGAAAATGCGAGAAATGAAAATACGAGACATGAAAATGCGGCACCATACTGCGTGACATGAAAATACGAGACATGAAAATGTGGCACCAAAAATAAGGGGTGAAAATGGAAAAAGTGAGACATGAAAATGTGGGAAAAGAAAATGGGAGACATGAAAATGCGAGACATAAAAATACGAGACACGAATATACAGGAAAATGAATATGCGGGTCAGACGTATGCTAAAAGTAATATTTACACTATGAAATTAATTAAATTCAAATTAACGTTCAAAAAAACAAAAATGTTATCATCAAAACTGGTCTACAGTTTTACAGTTCATTTCAGTACAGTTTGCTGAATGTCAGTACATGAAATTAACAAAATTCAAATTAACGTTCAAAAAAGCAAAAAAAGTTATCACCCGAGTCGACTTCATATGGACAATGTTCTCCTGCAGGAGTACGTTCCACGTGGAGTCGACATTCCATTCACTAATTATCGACAACGACTTGACTTGAACTTTAAAGCAGCTGTACAGACCGTTAATGCTCACCTAAACCAAAATCACACTTTTCCCGAGTTTTCATTTCCCGCATTTTCATGTCTCGTATTTTCACGACATGCATTTTTGATGGTGCCGAAATTTCATTTCTCGCATTTTCAGTCGCCCCGTCCAAATATACCAAATAGAAAAGTTTTTATGTAGTATATTTGGTCTTATAAGCACACGGTTGAATTGAAATTAAATAAAGTTCTCTTTATCTAGACTATAGTTCCAGATATACTGCACCTACAACACTAGGCATTAGGCAAGATGTTAAACAAATTATGGCGAACGTTTTTTATTTAACGTTTTTAAACGTTTTTTAAAAATTTTTGCCATGTTTTTTACGTATTTTAACGTTTTTTAAAATTTTTAGAATGTTTGTACATCTGTGCATTCGACAGATTTAGATGTCATTTGGCAGGTTCACCTGTGCGGTTTTGTGACACATTGTGCTAGATGGGGGTTCCTTACTTCTAGGCGATGCGGAGGTTAGGAGTTCGAATTCTTAGCCAAAACATACAGTTGCAAATTGCAGCTTAACTGTTAGTCTTAATGCTGCCACGTCACGAATAAAAAATAGCCTACTATCGCATCAGTTTTTTGCCAAATTATTTTTGTCGTTGTCGGATTTTAAATCGATAGACTATAACGTTTCGTACAGTTTACAATATCATCATGTCGTTTCGATTTTGTATAAGACGTGTTGCTTTATTATCTATTTTGTTCTCATTGTCTGGTGCATGACTGTCAAGGAATGTGCAGCATAAATGGCGCTAGCGTTAAGTGGTGCCGTATGAATTTGCGTTATTTCTGTCATGAGCGTCTGCAGGGTGTGTTCGGAAGGCGACGGTCAAAGTCTTTTATCTTAATTCTTCAATCTTTAACTCTAACTTTAACTCTTTAACTTTAACTGTTGATTCTTCTGATGATACACATTGATAACTGTCAATCTGTACCGGACGATTTTGATGCGTTTAATGTCAAGCGGTGTGCTGTGAGTGGTTAACGCGAGCAGTGCTTTCTGTCCCTATACCTGATGGGCGCAGCTTGCGTTCAGTAAAAATATAGAGGTCGGAAGTTTTGTTAAGGGTATAGATCAGAATTTTTCTCTTTTTCACTTGGCAATCTACGCCCTTAAGTAAACTTTCCCACTGTTTTGTTTTATTTCCCCCTTTTTGTAATCTACATCATTAACAAAACGTCAACCCCTTAGAAAGGAAAAAGAGCCCAATAGGGGGCAGGGGTAGTTGAGCCTGAAAGTGGGGGGAAGTTGCGCCCGATTTCGATTCCAGATTTGGAGGGGATGAACGCAAGTCCGATCTTTTTTGCGGGTTTATTCGTTTCAGATAATGACGCTGGCCGGCCAGACGATATCGGAGATAGGCAAAGGCCAGTTCGGCTGGCCGTACGGGATTGCGGTCAACAGTAGCGGCCAGCTAGTGGTCACCGATGCTTTTAGTGACTCCGTGTCGGTCTATGGAGTCAACGACGGAAAGCGCATCAGACAGTTCGGGTCGTCGGGCACGCGAGATTGCAACTTCCGTAACCCTTACCACGTGAGCGTCGACACTCGAGATAACATTCTCGTCGCTGATAGCGGCAACGACTGCATCAAAGCGTTCGACTCAACGGGTGAGCGAGTTTTAACGATCAAGGCATCTGACTTGCGATCAAGCGGACGTGGGTTCAACTCCCGGTCGGCTTGCTATCAAGTAACACACTCTGGGCAAGTCGTTCAGATCCGCGTGCCTTTGTTCACCAAGCTTTCCCTCCTCCCTTTTTTGTTGCCCAATGAAACGAAAAATAAGGGGGGTGGGAGTATTTTGTTAGATGTGTAGATTGTACGAAGAAAACTAGAGGGAAGTTTAGATCTACAACATCCGTCTGTCAGACCCATATGTACTTCACGCCACCCCAAACTTGAAATCATGAATACGTCCCTGCCTTTAACTTCTTTATTTTGAGTAACTGAGTTGGCTCCTAGGGAGGGCACGTGCCCCTAGTGCTACCCCCTTTATGGCTTCGCCAGTGATTGACGGCGGAAGTCCGGGTGCGGGAGATTAGGTCGAGCGCGGCGTCAGAAGCGTGGCGGTCGTCTGTTAGGTCCGCGCTGTTGCCCTTATATTTTTTCAAAATGGAGGCCCCAAATTTTTCATTTTCATTATGAAAATCTTCCAACGGGAAGAAGATTTTCGGACAATTTTTTGACAACCAAAAACTAGCGCGGGCGTGTGCCTCCTACCCTCTCTACCAGGACGCCACTTGTGAATTACATATTTGTCTCTATACTTGCAGGAGGTCGGTTTCTGTTCCGGTGTGAGTCGACAAACCCGGGCGGTGCGTTGGCGGCGGCCGTGGTTCCCTTGTCATCCGGAGGCGGCGGGAGATCAGGTCGGGCACGACGCCAGAAGCGTGGTGGTCGTCTACTAGGTCCGCGCGGACTAACGGTCGACCTGCGCGGCAACATCCTCGTGGCGGACGACTGTTCCCGAGTCTGCATGTTTAACTCCTCCGGCCGGTACGTGCGAAACCTTTTGACGGATGAGGATTCAGTGAAGTATCCGGAGGCTGTCCACTGTAGTCGTAGCGGCAGCGGACTGCTGGCGATCACCGAATGGAACCCGAACAGCATGTACGCCGTCAAAGTCTTCACCCTGTACGAGTGATTGACCCGACTTCACTCTCCGCACGACGCCAGCGAGTGATGTCACTCGTCGCAACATCTAATCGTCTTCGTCCGATTTCGTCATCGCTGTCGTCGATGGCGACAGTTTAGTTTAATAATCCGAAGGTTAGACAGTCCGAAGGTTTCCGATAGGCCTACACTTCCGCAGACGTTGACTCAATCTACACGTTTCCTCTCAACTAGGGTTAGGGTTAGGGTTAGGATGAGGTTTAGAGTTAGTTAAAGTGCATGCTGCATTATACACTTTCGGACAGTGGCTTTTATCTCTCCAAATCTGGAATCGAAATCGGACGCAACTTCCCCCCAGTTTTGGGCTCAAGTCCCCCACTTTCGAACTGTTTCTGGGGGAAAGTTTTGTTAAGGGTGTAAATTGCCCAGTAAAAAATAGGCGTGGAAGTCTTGTTAAAGGTGTAGACTGCTCAGTGAAAAATTCGGGGAAATTTTGATTCGCATCCTTAACAAAATTCCCCCCCCATTTTTCACTGGGCGCAAGCTGCGCCCACCAGGTATGGGAATAGAAGCCATTGCCTTCGGATTATTGAACCCTCGGACTATAGACACACACAACCGTCTTCGACATAATACTGCGTAGTTATCATCAGTGTTTTAAGTTGTACGCATATGTCTCATTGTTTTAGCTGTAACTGGCGAATGCCGATGACGACCAACTTAATGGTAGCTTTGTACAAGCATTTTTGTTGTTGCTGCAATAGCTTTAGTATAGGTGACAAAGTGTGAATTGTGAATCACTTTTGCTATAGGTTTTGTGATGATCTGCTATGTTACGGTGCGTTAGAACTTGTCATTTAGTATACTGCTTCTAGTAATAAAGGCTACCACATCACCTCTATCAGTACGATTATTCTTGTTTATGCGGTTATTTTTGTAATCAGTCCAAGTTATATAGGCCAAAAATAATCTGTTTGGAATGGAAATGTTTCAAGTTTGAGCTGGGCTTTTTGAAGGTATTGTCCTCTGGTGTTTTTTGTTTAGTAAGTAAGTAAGTAAAGTGTAAATTTATATGGTGCATGTCGTTAAATAACCTCTAATGCGCTCGTCACACTATAGTACTAACTGAAAAGGATTGTTTTGAAAAATTGTTTGAAACTGTCAATATCACAAGCCGGATCTCTGAGTTCAGCTAACGTTTTCAAAGCACTAAGTCGAAACCTTTTAGTTGCTAAAGTTATGTTTAGTTTATTTTTTATTAATGTTGCAGCATAATACAAAATAAGAATAGGTTTTAACGCAGTCTGCAGTATATTGTGCGAGTCATAATACACTGTAGACTATGTTGAAACCTACTTATTTTACGGCTGTGATCGACGGTGAGCTTTGCCTGAGAATAGATGTTGGACACAGATCCAAGCCACGCGACGAAAGTAGGCTTAGGTCGTAAAATAATAAAAAAAACAGTCGTGTGTTATTACGCAGGCGGATGAAAGTTTAATCTCACATTTCGTCGGTCGTCAATTCATATGTGTGTAATTCTCTCAGGCACTATTGCGTCATAGTGTACCGTTTTATTTCTAGCTTTTGTTCGAAGTATTTAGCGCTAGTTTGCTATCTATCATTCGCTAGTTAGTGCCGAAATTTCGAACTTCGTTGCCACGCAGTCGCGATAATTTTGAATCGACTTAAAATATTTATGCTATTATTCACGTCGATGAAAAACGTTGATTTCACTGTCCGCTGTGTCAGTAATGTTGACGATTTGTTATAGTCATTTGGTTAACTTATTAACACATTAATTTTATCAGTCATAATATTAAACATGTAGCGTACTGGTACGCGTGATTTCATTTCGAAGTGGGGAGTCCGTTTAGACCTCCATCTCCGTTTCATCTTGAAAGCTTTGTCACTTTTTCCATTTCACGTTTTAAAGCCGCATGCATTTTGGTGCATTGTGAGGTCAAAAACACATTTCATGGTAGAAAAAAAACAAGAAATGTAGCGCTGAAAATGGCGAGTAAAAACGACATGACGTAAGTACGTGTGCTTTAACGTGTATATTTTCTGCTAAATTTTGGTTCTGAAAAAAATGTATTTTGATTTTTGTGTTTCGACGCTCCAAACTCTTTTTTTGCCTGCGGTACTGTCGTTAAAATAAGCACATTGACAAAATTCTGTTATTCGAAACACAATGTAGTCGCCGAAAATATTCATGAAATGACAAAAGATAGCACGGAAAGGGCCGATTCATCTGTCAGTGATATATTTATACGGTGCTGTATTTACTATATTTTGTTATTAAGTTCTAGCTAGAAACGCTAGAGCCATTTTTTTCAGCCGGTGTGCCCTTGGCGATAGATAGCGTTGGTGTCGGGGTAAAACCGTAACAGCCAGAGTTATGTTTGTGATTTCAGATTTTTTTTTCTGTTGAGTATTTGTTATGCACTAATTTCTATCTGACGTGTATTAATATATTTTAACTGTTTCCTGCTGAATCCGGTGACCTATAAGTACATAGATTTAGTTCCATTGTCAGATCAAACCGGGTCGTTAGTGCCATAATTTAAGTGCCTTAATCGGGTTTGGTTCAACCCAGAGCTAATTAGAGAATGGAAGTGACTGAGTGAGTGAGTAGGGTTTAACGTCCCACCCGACACAGTATAGGTCATTTTGGAGAAACAGCAAGTTTAATCTTTACAACAATGGAACACAAAGTTTAACCTTTACAGAAAAGCCTAATATGGAACACAAAACACAGAAACGACTTAAACCTAAAATTGTAAGAACTTGCCGTTATTGTTGTGCATATTAAACTGTAATGGCAGTTCTAATAATTTTCCCTGTTATCCTCCAGACAGTCATCAGTCTCATAATGCTGTCCATTGGAGGACAGGAGGCAGAGAATGGAACATCGGCACACGTCGAAATTTGTGCATTCAAACGATTTGTCTTAGAGGTTCCGTAGAGAATGAAAACTAACGAGAGGGACATTCGTTGAGCTAGGTAGCATTTTTCTAAAGAGTTGGGAAGTAAAAATTTTGTATTACCTTGGAAACTTTTTTAAAATGCTAACCATTTTCTCTGCGTAGAAGTTGCACCCACCAGATTTTTGCACCCGGGGTGTGTAACCAACCTCCATAATTCATACCTCCGGTTATGCCATTGGGTATTCGTGATTTGGCTCAAAATACGCACGTCGCGTGCCTATGGTGTTGTGAACCTCAGTCTAGGATGTGTTGCAACCAGTGGCGGATTCAAGGGGGCGACCGCCCCCTCCCCTATTGACTGGATGCATCTCAAAAATGGTGAAAATTTGGCACAAAAATGCATCATTTTTGCTTAAAATTTTAATAAATTTCAGACCCCAACCCCTACTCTTTCGTGAAAATTTGGCACAAAAATGCATCATTTTTGCTTAAAATTTAAAAAAATTTCAGACCCCAACCCCTACTCTTTCGCCCCCCTATTCCCAAGTTCTGGATCCGCCGCTGGCTGCAACTGTGCATACTGACATGATAATTACGTCTTGCTGATCAGCGCTTTGTTATTAAAACTTTCTTTCCGCAGTTCTGTGGAAAACTGTACTTTTGCTGGCAATAACACATGTTTGAAGGTGGTCCAACGATAGCAATTTGTAACTAACTGACTGACTGTTTTCTTACCAGTTCTGTTATCATATGGTGTGAAGTTGTAAATGGACAAGAACGTGATCTCGAGACCGAAAATTGTGATCCTGGTCTTACATTCTGAGGTCTGAGTCTTTGTCACGGTCGCAGCATTTGGTCTTCCCAGTCTGCAGCCAATCTTGGTGTATATTACATCCCGTTTTATTTTTGAACTTGGTCACAAAATTCCTCACGCGCTGCTGGAACATTTTAGCTAAACCGCGAATGAACGCAAGAATTCTGTTTATGAATAGATTAAAATCGTCGACATTTTTTATCAGTTCTCAGTTACCAACAAATCAGTCTATATCACTTACTGTGCCGTTTATTATTACGGTTTCGATTTCTTGTTTTTTATGTTTCGCTTTTGAGAATTCGTTTTTGTTCACATCACTGCCGATGTGACGCTTTATTTTTGTTTATATTCGGTAAATTTATAACTTTTATTATTATTATTATTATCATCATTATTATTAGTTGTAATATGTTATTTTTTTTATCATTGCCATTGCCGACGCGATTATGCTGGTTTTGTGTTAAGACATTGCTAACAGCGCAAGTTACTATAGTTATAATAGAAGGACTTACATGTACGTTGCAGTAATGCTGTTTAAACGCCGATCTGTATTGTTGCGATTATTTAAGCATTTGTTATGCAGAAAATGTCATTGTTTTGCTGTGATAAAAGTGTTTGATTATTGCGATTTTTACTTCGGCTTTTTATATTTATATTTCACGAGAGCCAATGGACCGAACACTCCGCAGTGCGCCCTGTATTCATTCCATACGACGCGATAATGTTAACGTGCTTTTTGAGTAGACACAAAACCAAACTGGACAAAATAATTTTCGTTTAATAATATGCCGTAAGTGTCAGCACGGTTAGCGCGAAGTGATACAAAAAAAGACTTCTTAAATAGGTCTATAGCAAGTCTGGCTTATAAAATAGGCATACAATAAAATATAAACAAGCCCTTAGCGTAGGAGACTGTGGCGCTCTACGCATGTCGTGATGGTTATTGCGACTTACCGTGTAGCCACAATACCGCACGATTGGCACACCATAGTGCGTTTAAGGTCATTGAAGGTCATTGATTTTAATGTCATTTGAAAGCCAGTATTCGACTTCCTATTAGTGATCAATTGCAACCTAGGCCCTATCTTGCACCGTTCAGCCACAATACACCCGTTACATAAGACGACAGACGACGACGGACGACAACCGCGTAAGACGCTTACAGAATTGCTGTCATCTGGCGCGCTTTGACTCAAGTCGGCGTTCCCAGGATGAAGGAACCACACGGGCTGGTCCGTGACAACGGCAAGCGGCCTGACGGTTTGACATTGCTGCCATGGAACTCTGGGCGCAGCGCAACTTGGGACGTCACAGTGGTCGACACTCTGGGAAACGCTTATCTGCAGCAGAGTGCCATCACCAGTGCCAGTGCCGATGAGACTGCAGCTGTCAGAAAAAGA
>Ga0209367_1013514_pt1 | contig 10487 bp, 5 predicted proteins | sample WorMetLIZISLAND2_FD_187412 | JGI IMG/M metagenome (GOLD analysis project Ga0209367, IMG submission 187412) | Marine gutless worms symbiont microbial communities from Max Planck institute for Marine Microbiology, Germany - Olavius geniculatus... ...
GCCTATCTGGCTGGGGTTAAGGCGGGGCGCGTTCACCTCTGTCGGGTGGCAGGTAACACTGTGTGATCCCATATGACAAGTGACGCTCCGTAGCTCTGAGATGGGTTCGCTCATTAGGAGCTATATACGACCTTTAACCTTTAACCTTTAACAAGTAAAGCTGCAGTCGTCATTAACAGTTCGTCAAGTATTATTCCCCGTTTACACGGTCGAGCAAACATCGAGCAAACGGCGAGCAAATGTACTCAAAATACACGTGCTAATTGCTCGACGTCTGCTCGACGTTTGCTCGATGTTTGCTCGATCGTGTAGTCGGGGTATTAGACTAGTGTCACTGGCGGTGTCACTGTCAAGTCGCGTGAAGTGACTGCGACATTCGTTCGTTCGCTAGATGGCGGTAGTGAGGCGAGTGTTAAGACACGACGAATCCACCGCTGCTCTAACACTTCTCAGTTGATAACCACTTCCTGCCAGTCTTTCTCTTTCTCCCGTTTTTCCGCGAGCCCGTGCGCCTTGGCGAGCCTTGCTGAACAGTCCGCGGACACCGATTACACCTGGCGGGCTACTTTCACTTCCTGGGGTGTGGCTACATAGAGCGCCTCTAGCGGCGGCGCGGTGTACTGAGCAGCCGCAGTACAACAGGAAGTTGCCTCCGAACCAGATTGCCTGCATCAGATTGGTGACAGACATCGACGTCAGCTGGACCTCCTTAGAACCATGCAAACCGGCCAGCTTCGCCTCCTAGATGACAACAGAATAGGCCTAACGTACCACCACATTGACGAAGCATTGATTAAAAAGGAAATAAATTATGAAAACAGCATGAACTAAAATTAAAGTATGTAATTAATAAACTTAAGTGGCGCTAATAAAAGTGATAAAAAAATCCAGACAAAAGCGATGTCTAAAAATAAAAAGTTATGTCCGCTATTTTTACAAGGCAAGACCATGAATTTATACATATTTTGCAGTTGATGCCAAATGGTTTTGTTTATAATGTTCATACGAACACGGAGTGCGTCCGATGCATTTCGTTGGTTTACAGTAGCTATCCGTACGAATATAATCAGTGAGCTGTTTAGACTGGTAGAAATTGAATTGCTTGCAGTTTTTTTATATATATAATGTTGTATAAGCGCTGATGTAAAACGGCAAAAATCAAAAAGTATAAGCACGAACTAATGTACGTGTATCAGCTTAGACATTTAATCTGTTCTCAGTAGCCAGATAGGAATGTCTAAGCTAATGCATAATGTTCGTGCTTATACTTTTTGATTTTGCCGTTTTACATCAGCGCTTATACAACATTAAATTAATTGCTTGCGGTTTTTTATATATAATATTTGCGGTTTTATTAAAGTTTAAAAGGTCACTGAACAGTTACTTTGTACACAACAACAACTACTACTACTACTACCTCCAGCATCTTGTATTTTGTTATTTGTTTAATATAATGACAAGCCTGTATGTGGGACCGCAAATTTAGTCTACATACCACATTTCATGCAGATAGATGGAAAAGCAGTTATAGATGATGAACGACATTTAAAATGGTAACCACCGCCATCTTGAATTTACTTTTTTTCTCAATTCTGGTCACATGATTTATTTTCGGTTGCAACTAACAACATTCCTGCAAAATTTTATAATTTTTTTTCAGTCGGCATTGTTATGCTTTGTGTAAAAATACAAAATGGTGGTCATCGCCATGTTAAATTTCATTTTTGTTCGATTGATTTTATGGCATAACAACTACACGTAGAACGTCAAACTTAGCTCGCATATAAATTTCGTGCAACTACGTGCAATAACAACTAAGTTGTGAGCGATAAACGGAATTCAAAATGGTGGCCGAGGCTATCTTGGATTTATAATTTTTGTCGATTTTGGTCACACGACCTACTTCTGGTAGCAGCCGACGACATTACTGCAAAATTTCATTAATCTATGTCAATGGGCGGCTGAGTTATTTTGCAAAAATCCAAAATGGCGGCCGCCGCTATATTGGATTTTATTTTTGTTCAATATTTTGACATACGTGCATGTAGGACATCCAACGTAATTAATACACGTGTCAAATTTCGTGCAAATATGCGCAATAGTAAACGAGTTATGAACGATAAATGAAATTTAAAATGGCAGCCGCCGCCATGTTGAATTTATTATCTTTGTCCATTTTCGTCAAGTAATCTATTTCCGGTGGCAGCCGTCTACATTACTGCAAAATTTCATTTATCTACGTCAATCGGCGGCTGAGTTATTGCTGTTTGTGCAAAAATCCAAGATGACGGTCGCCGCCATCTTGGATTTTATTTTTGTTCAATATTTTGGCATTCCTGTATGTAGGACCTTCATCGCATGCCAAGTTTCGTGCAAATATGTGCAATAGTAAACGAGTTATAAGCGATAAATGAAATTCAAAATGGCGGCTGCCGTCATCTTGAATTTATTATTTTTGTCGATTTTGGTCAAATGGTCTATTTCCGGTGGCAGCCATCTACATTACCGCAAAATTTTATTTATCTACGTGAATCGGCGTATATAGGATATATAGGATATATAGGATATAGGGTATATAGGATGTTAAATTTAGTCTACCTGCCAAATTTCGCGCAAATACATCTAGTAGCAAGCGTGTTATAGGCGATAAACCGAATTCAAAATGGCGGCCGCCGCCATCTTGAATTTAGTATCATCGCTAATTTTAGTCACATGATCTATTTCCAGTAGTGATTGGCTACATTTCTGCAAAATTGCATTAATCAACCTCGATCGGCCGCTGAGTTATTACTTTCTGTGCAAAAATCCAAGATAGCGGCCGATGCAATCTAGGATTTTTATTTTTGTTCGACATTATCGTATTTCCGTACGTAGAACCATAAAATGAATCAACGTGCTAAATTTCGTGCGAATATATGCAATAGCAAGCGAATTATGGGCGATAAACGAAATTTAAAATGGCGGCCGTCGCCATCTTGAATTTATTACCATTGCCAATTTTGGTTACATAGCCCATTTACTGTAAAGACTGGCTACACTCATGCAAAATTACATTAATCTATATCAAACACCAGCTGAGATGTTAGTATTTGTGCAAAAATCCAATGTGGCGGCCGCCGCCATCTTGGATTTTATTTTTGTTTAATATTATAGTCACTCCGTACGTAGGACCATAAAATGAGTCCACCTGCCAAATTTCGTGCAATTATATGCAATAACAAGCGAGCTATGGGCGATAAACTGAATTCAAGATGGCGGCCGCCGCCATCTTGAATTTATTACTATTGCCACTTTTGGTTACATGGCCTATTTCCTGTAGTAGCTGGCTACACTGCTGCAAAATTTCATTAATTAACTCAAACGGCAGCTGAGTTATTAAAGTTTGTGCAAAACTTTAAGATGGCGGCCGCCAACATCAACCAAATTTTGCATGCGGGGTCGTATCCCGTATATCGTTCTTGGTCTCGAGTTTCAAAAAAGATCGGTTGAAAAATGTGGGAGCTGTGGGGGGTCGAATTTTTGGCTTTCCCATTGATTTGGCACATCGCTTATACAACAGCTTGTTGCGATGGCACAAGCCGTGATTTTAGGTCACTGTCTTTAAGTATCTTCTGTGGCACTTGTATGCGCAGGCCTTTTTGAACATAGGGTGTCGGGACTTAGACTGCTAAAATTTATATTCAAGACTGAAATTTTTTGGAGGTTGTCTTGGTCTATCTTCAGCCATTTCGGCGTAATTGAATGGTGAAATGTGTGTCACAGCCCGAAATCGCAAAAAATGTTGACAGCCCAAAAAACTCGTCGCCAATGCTTGTGTAAAAACTGCACGAATAATTTTGAAGATCCTATAAAAATTCGGGACAAATGTTCTTTAGAAACGGACGGCAACTGAAAACACAGGAATTTGTTTATACCTCACAGTAATTTCATACTAGTAATTAATACGTGATTAGGTGCACATTCAGTGCACATTTGGTGCAAACAATAATACGTCATTAGCCTACAGGCTACATTAGCACTCAACTGGAGCTAAAATGGCGGTCGCGTCACACACATTTTCACTTCGTGAATCTTGCTGCAGGCTTTGACTAAACGCCAGATGCTACCGAAGTTGCTGATGCAGTGCTTCGGTCCGTTATTGGGTTAGATTTATTGCCAAGCAAGCTGGCGCCGTTCTGTGTAGGTCCAGACTGCGCCTGGAAATAATGAAATCCGTGACTTTTATCTCAGCTTGCCGCTCATTCTCCTTGGTACTAATAGGCCCGTTACCAGTGTCACCATAATTCGGTGTTCGGCTGTTATGGTGCCACTAGCAAATTAACTCTGTTGAAAAATGATGTATTATTTTTTGCAGCTTACGTTCTTTTGCTAGTCGCTACCCTCTGTTGTAATGACTACAGTGTGTGTCGTTTATACCTGCTCGTGTGTGATGCATCATTTTTATGCGCGATAGCAGAATGCTTCGCGCGTCATAGCCATGGCCTAAACGTCCGTCTGTCCGTCCGTCACAGTATGATCTGTATCAAAACAGTGCAAGCGAAAAATCAAGTAATTTTCACTATGAATTGCCTCAGGGACTCTAGTTTTTTGTGACGAAATTTAATGCCCTTGGATGAAGGAAATCCCTTCGAACGAAGGCGTGAAAAAGGGACCTGTACCCCCGCCTCCTCCCAAAAAATTCTTATTCTACCGCTATTGGCTCGTCTGGTGTAAAAACGGTTGCAGATAAGCATAGACATGCTGCTTATTATAACAAGCACTGGTAACGGGCTTTTTAGGGGTATCAACATTGATAACCTTGAACCACCTTGAACCTCAAAATAAGGAATTTTAATGAATTTTTCGCAATTTCGGGCTGTGGCACACTATTTAAAAGGAAATTGCACCGAAATGGCTTGAAATGCCCAAGACAAACTGCGTGTGAAATTTTCAGCATTAAACTTAGATTTTAACACTTTAAGTCCCGTCACCTTAGGCCTACGTTCAAGGAGGCTTGCACACGCTGGCATCAAAAAAGGTACCTCCTAAAAGTGGTTATTTTACCGTTTTTGGCTTGTATAGCGTGTTGCAACCTGGTACAGACATAATGCTGCTTACCACATAACAAGCACTAATGACGAGCTTTCTAGTAATGTCAACATCGATGACCTTGAACCCCCAAAATAGGAGGTTTGAGGTTTTTTCAACTTTTGGCTGCAGCGCACATTTCAAGAGTGAATTGCGCCGAAATGACTAAAGATAGATTTGGACAATCTGCGTACGATATTTCTATTATAGAAAGTACATTGTGACCGTCTAAGATTCGACCTTCTAGGTTCACGGAGTCTTCCGTACGTGTACGGAGGCTTTAAATTTGGGTACTTGTTCAAGCATGCGGTATTATTTTATTGCGCGTTGTTACACTGATTGCCTAGCTGGCATGACCAAAGGCGTTATTTAGTTGTAATGTCTTTGGGCATGACCGATGCTGTCGCGCGACACGTGAGCTTTGCTCAAATTAGGCCTACTTGTTTTTTTGTATTAATTAGTTAATATAAGATTCTTATACGTGTACGCTGTGTCTTCTGGCTCAGTACAATAAACCTGCTTGATTGATTACAACTGTACAACTTGCGAAATGTTTACCTTTATGGCCTAATCTGGAAGACGGCGGAAACGCCAAAACAACTCGACTTTTTGCGAAGAGCGTCACTACAAAGATCTGAGACGGCTGTACGTGCTCTGAAGTGGATTGTCTCGGAGACACAAAATGCGCTCCCTACTATTATGATTTTCATTTTAAAACACTTAATGTGGGTCAGTGAATTAACCTTGTATCTACTATTTTACAATATTTCCTGCATGGCTGAAAAAATACAAACTTACCCACAATTTTCAATGCATTACGAATAACATAATAACTTTATTGTATTTTTTGTACACTGGTCCTATTACAGAACTCATAGAATTTACAGTTTTAAAGCAGAGTCTCAGATTTAATGCAAAATTTAAGCAAACGTTTGCCTAACGCTACTGAGTAATTGCCCCATTTTTTACTACTGTAGATCAACCGTATCGCAGACCCCGTACGCGCGCAGGTGAGTGGATTGTGTTACGCTTTGCTGGTTTCGGACGTCGGCGGCAAGAAAGGCGCGACCGATGGCTGGCTGTAGGCGGGGCGTCAGATCAGGTAGGAGAAAATATACGATATATCCTATGAAAGTTATTATTGATAATCTTTATTCACACAAAACAGTATAAAACTGCAGGCAGAGACAAACAAAAAGAAAATAATACAATCAGTACGCCTAAGATATAACAAGAAAACCTAGCTAACGCCAAGGGAATGCGCGACAGCAGTGCATGTATGAAGGCCCACTACCCACTGGGGTGTTCACGCTAAGTTAATATACAAATACCAAAATCTCCATATGCATTTCACAACGAGTTAGTTGCGTGGCGACACCTTGCAAACGCTACAGAGTTGTGTCGCAACTCGAAATCGCCAAAAAATCCATAAAAACTCCTATTTTGGCGTTCAAGGTCATCCAAGGTCAAGCTCTGGGTGGTAATCAAAAGCCCGTGTACGTCTTCCTATGAGTCATTAATAGTAACCTAGGCCCTATCTCGCACTGTTTTTGAGATACAGCGACTTAATGGCTCTAAATCGTAAGATTTTCCTACCCCCTTCTCATATTGCGCCCTCGCTAGGGGTGACCCTTTTTGAATTTATGGAAAAGCTTTACGGTTCCTGAAACTATATAGTTTTTCAGGCAGACGACGGTGAAAATTTGGTAATTCTATCTTGCACCGTTTTTGACTGATCCACCCGTGTGACGGACGGACGGACGGACAGAATTGCGATGGCTAAGATGCGCTATAGCAGTATCTGCTGTCGCGCGTAAAAACATAAAAAGCACGACAGCTTTTAAAATGTCAATGAAAATGTTTGCAGTCTGCACACAGAATAAACTGAACATAATCTGTCAAACTAACAACAACCAAACATATCATAAACCACATTATGAACTGATATAATATGCCTACTCCGTTAAGACAGAAAAAATATTCTTAAGTTTATGTTTTGCAGACAACAGTTTTGGTTTAGGCTGTGACGTGACAGCGTCATGGCATGGTTCATAGACCGTTTTTGTCTCTGTCACTTGATCCCGCCTACCACTGGCTTCTGGCCGCGCCCCTCCCGCTGCCGACTGTCCGAAACTGGCAAAGTGTGACAGTCAAGGGAGGTGTGAAACCGGCAGAATTTCACAGTACCGGAGAGTACAATAACTGCGTAAGCCAGGGTTAAGCACGCTGTGTGTGGTCTGGTGAAGTAATGACATTGCTGCATTAAACGTTAATGTGATAAAAGACGACGAGCGCCACACATGTTAGCAATCAGTTTTTAGGAAGCAAAGTTGCGGACTGCTGACTGAAAGCAGCTTGTGAATTTTTAACAGATCATTAGCTCTTCGGCCATGTAACCAACTCGCCGAGGATATAATACTCCGGCCGGCACATCAGGCTCACACTTCGACATGACTTTCGATCGGCCGTCCCCCTGTCAGCGGGAATATCGTTCACGTCAGATAGCCCCTCCCCATTTCCTTTCTCACTCAACGCCTGTGCCGCCCATCTGTTTGCCCTACTGACTGATTTTATGCAGTCCCCTATTTCAGCCAATACGCAAAGGTTATTCTTTACGTCGAAAGGCAACGGACCTTGACATGGAATGAGAAAAAAATGAGTTTTCAGTTTCCTGCATATGCCTACCGACAAACGGTGCAAAAAGGTGGACGAATCGAAAATAAACGGCTGCGGGTGGAAAAATGACAACAGCGTGCATCGAAATGACGCTTTACGACTCACTGTTGTCCCTAACGAATAGCGTGCAGCAGGGTCACTATTGTCGTCGCCTGAAAGCTGGCGAGTGTTTCCTCTCATCGATGTCAAGTGACGAAATAGATGCAAATGCATAGCGTTAGCGAAGATAGCGTGACGCCCACAATTATAGGGGCCTACTCTGTTGAGTGAGTAACCAGTTGGTTAGGCATACACGCTTGCAATGGCTGTTAATGGTCATACGGTCACAGTTCTTCGCGACAAAGTCATGTTTTTAGAAGATCAGCGTCTGCTCTATAACAATTTTTACACACAGCCCTACATATAGTCGAAGTTAGAACGCAAAATAAAACGCAGCATTTGCAAAAATAATGTGCCAATTTTAGCACTCCGAATTACATATCAAAGTTGCATCGTTGTTGACTGTAAAAACTGTTGAAAAATGTTTATTCTACATCTAATCTATCTTCCGCATGTCTTTGGCCGCGACATCTCAGCAGCGCCTCCTATCCCTATACCCAGGCTTGCCGTGGATATGAAATTTCCCATCCATATCCATATCCATATCCACAGATTTTCCGTGGATATCCATGGATATATCCATGGATATATCCATATCCACAGACCTGCGTGCATGCAGCCCCCAATTTTTGCAAAATACAACTCTGCAAGAGCATTCATCTCCCCGTAAAACATGGCACAGATATTCCTCACTTTAAAGTGTTAAAAAAATAATTAAAAATAAAAAAACGAACACACATTAGCATTATCTTAGCTTAATACTTCCCAAGTTTTGTGAAAATCTACATAATTTTATTGCCCCTGTTTCTGGGGTACGATATGTCGTGTCTGTCGTTTGTCTGTCCGTAATGCATGTACTGTGGCTAAACGGTACGTCGTAGGGGGTCGGCGATGGTATCATTGGATAAAGCGACGGCGACTCTATATAAACCGTCAAAAGTAACCACGTTTTTATCTGCAGCGGTTTGGCTGCAATTTTGAATGCAACATTGCTGCCTGCACCCGTAACCCACCCTATCGTATGTTGATTTTAGCGTTCGATAAAACAGTGTCACCATGGCGTGAATAAGACTGTAGTCACTCTGGGAAATTGCTTTTTTTCCGCGACCTGAAGTCGGACGCTGGCCTTCGGACATAAGGGAGAGCCTACGGTCGGCACACCCCAGCAACAGCTGGGATTCTTGTTTTGCAAGACGCAGGTTGCATTTATGTACGACTACAAATATAGGGTAGAGTGGATGCTTTTGAAACGCTCTTGGTTTGTACTTCCCACTAGCATTAAATATGTCAGTATAAGCAGAAAAACGTTTGATAAAAATTATAAATTAACTCCCAGATAAATAAACCTTTTGTTGCTCAACGAACAGTATTAAAGCACCGAAAGTTAAGATCTGTTGCTGTTATAGTACCGATAAATTAATTTAGACTAATTAAATAATAGCGTGCTGATGTCACTGATTATTCATTTGACTCAGTAACGTAAATAAAGAGGAAAATGCAGAGTAAAGATGACAGACAAGAAAATATTATAGAAACACAAAGCATATAAGTATTCAGTTTAATTAGCAGGTGCGCCAGCATAATATCCATGGATATATCCACAGGACGGCCTTAATGTCATATCCACACATGGATATATCCATGGATATATCCATGGATATATCCATGGATATCCATATCCACGGCAAGCCGGGCTGGTGTCCTCCAATAGACAGCATTATCACAATAAATGTACAAAACATCAGTTTATACATTTGTTAACGGCGACATGCAATGAATGACACATCGAAAACAGCAAAAATCATAAAAAGATGATTTCACTCACCATCACATCGCCTAACTGTCGATGTACTGTTGAATAATATCACATTTTTATGATTTTTGCTGTTTTCGGTGTGTCACTCATTGCATGTCGCCATTAACAAGTGTATAAACTGATGTTTTGTACATTCATATTTGCTGTTTTATTACAATAACAAAGTTTTTATGTTGATGGTCAATTATAAACCATCTGCTTCATACGGCCATGAAGACACTGAACCTTAAATATTTTGGGGGTCACAATTTTGATCTTTAGGGGTCACGTGACGTCATCGGTCACGTGACCATCGGACTCGGCGTGAGCACTTTCCTATTGGTGGTCAATGATGACCATGCGCCTATCTTGCACGGGTATGGAGATACGGGCTTCGAAGATTTTGGGGTCACCAGTTTGACCTTTCGGGGTCATGTGACGTCATCGGTCACGTGACCATTGGACTCGGCATATGTGGTTTCTTATTGGTGGTCCGTTGTAACCATGCATCTATCTTGCACCCTTACGGAGATATTGGACCCAAAGATAAAGGGGTCACGAGTTTGATCTTTTGGGGTCACGTGACGTCATTGGTCACGTGACCATTGGACTCGACACATCTGGTTTCCTATTAGTGGTCCATTGGAACCAAGCGTCTATCTTGCACCGTTACGGAGTTATAAAGCGTCAAAGTTGCAATTTCCCATGTTAAAGGCCAAAAGTTCAGTGCGCATGCGCCGTGTCACGTGACCTGTAGGCAGGGGGTCTAAAATAATTACATATTTGAAATTCCCAAGTCCACATTGCCTATTCACTATACAACTTTATCATCGCAACTACAGAATGGAAA
>Ga0209367_1013515_pt1 | contig 10487 bp, 4 predicted proteins | sample WorMetLIZISLAND2_FD_187412 | JGI IMG/M metagenome (GOLD analysis project Ga0209367, IMG submission 187412) | Marine gutless worms symbiont microbial communities from Max Planck institute for Marine Microbiology, Germany - Olavius geniculatus... ...
TGTTACAGTTTGTGACATATATTACATTCTGTAGGCCTAATTTAATCGCCAACGAAGTTATGAGTTAGGCCTATGCACAAAAATAATAACAAAAATAATGACGCCTATAATATTGGAGGGGACATCTTCTATCTTGTCCCCCAACCAAAATATTGAGGGGGACATGTCCCACCTGTGCCCCCCTGGTTTCGGCGCCTATGGGTGAACCTCCCAACTGTTTCCTCAACCCCCCTAACACACTTTCAAATTCAACAACACATTGACAGTTAGGCGATGCGATGGTGAGTGATATCACCTTTTATGATTTTTGCTGTTTTCGACGTGTCAGTCATTGCATGTTGCCGTTAACAAGTGTATAAACTGATGTTTTGTACACTTATAACGGATATAGGCCTACGCATTCTCACAAGCGGCTATCACAAATTACAAAGCTATGTAAGGGCGATATGAGTCAACACTCGAAAACGACTTTCACTTAGCTTAGCTTGGCACTTATTTTGTGTCAATTAAGTAAAAGTATCTACAACGAAATTTTGTTTAGGATATACAGTAATATTTTTCAAGTATTTAGGATGGCTAATTTTGTAAGGGCCAGTCTGGAATTCAACACGCGATAATATCGCCCCCAAACCATTTTTGCCGTTTTCAAGTTATGACTCATATCGCCCTTACATAAGCTTTGTAAGCTGTTAAAGTTTCTTGCTCTGATTGACGTTTAACGGTTAAAAATTTAGGTGTCATGTGAACTTGGCCACGATCTCTTGTCGAAAAAAATTTCAGGGTCCCTGGGAACATGTGTACGAAATTTTGGGTTCGTAGCTGTAACCGTTCTGAAGCCATCTACAGGTCACAATTTAATGACGTCATCATCATTGTGACGTCACGTCTACGCCACTGTGCACACACAGAACGACAGATGGAACCGCAGAATTTTTGGATTTGGATATTCAGTCGGCAGGGCCCCCAAACCGGGGCATCGCACCGACGGGCTGTAATGTGTGAACAACTTGCCCAAGGTTGTTACTTGAGAGTGCAGTGGTTAGGGATCGAACCCACGACCTCGCGGTCATTGCGTCCGACACGCTAACCACTAGACTACCAAGCCACAAAGTGAAAACATTATATCCGCCAAGATCACTACATTATTCTTGACGGGAGTGTCAGAAATTAAAAACAGTATAATACTGTTTCAAAAATAGTCTTGGAATCTAGCGCTCCTTTAGTGCCCCTTTGAGTCGGCGCCTGGAAGCTTGCTTCCCGTAGTTACGTCACTGACATATTATGGACGACTCTTCTGAAGTCTGAACTGAACACTTGCTCGTGGACTAATTTAAAGCCACAGAAGCATTCACATATGTGGAGTTGTTTTTACGTTCACTGAAAAATTATAGGGTGGTCCAAAAAACGGATACCCAGTTTTATTTTTGGGATAACTTCGGCAATTCAGCACGGATTTCAACCATTCTTTCACTGTTACAAGCAGAAATTTATGGCACGTAAACGTGAAGTTCTTCCACCCACCGCACCTTTACTGCGTGACCACATTACCTAGCAAAACAGTACTCAGTTTGTAAGCCCATGATCAAACAGCGATCATCCTTTGTTATTCTGCCTATATCAAACGATTTATTCTAAAAATTATTACTGGTAAACAAAGTAAACACAATATGACGTAACAATGACGTCACAAGGCACTACTGCGAACAAGTAAGTAAGCTTAACTATTTTATGCTACGAAATTGATATCTTTATGTGTTGCCTGTTCTCTGAAACCACTGTAGCTTTGACAGTGTTTGTTTTGCTATGTAATGTGGTCATGCAATAAAGGTGCGGTGGGTAGAAGAACTTTAAGTTTACGTGCCATAAATTTCTGCTTGTAACAGTAAAAGAATGGTTAAAATCGGTGCTGAATTACCAAAGTTATCCCAAAAATAAAACTGGGTATCCGTTTTTTGGACCACCCTGTAGTGTTGTAGCTGAATTTCAGCCAAAAACTTGCCGTAACTTAGCTGGAAATTTTTGTTTGCCACAAAATTCAGCTGAGCCGTATTCTTGGTTCGGCCGGATTAATTTCTCTAAAAACTTGGCTAGGAAGTCAGACTATTTGACAGCACTAGTAGATAGCACTTGGACACCTGTTCTATTAGTCTTGGCTGCCTGCACACAATTATACTGACAGCTGCACACTCAACCACTCCAAGAACACTGCATCATTTGACAAAACTGACTCACAACTTCATCAACTAGAAAGCAGTCAGAGACCGCAGACCTCCGCCAACGCCATGTTGTTCGCCAGGTGGCAGCACCATATTCGGTTTGGCAGCAGCTTCCCTTATGCCCCCCCATTGGCAGCAATGTTAACGGAAATTTCAAAGTGATCCAGAATCCAGGATTCCTTCCGGATCACCCCCAAAATTGAACCACTGGTAGTTTTTGCCAATTCCGACATTCCCAGAAAATTTCCAAAAGATCCGTCCATAACTTTTTGAGTTATCTTGCTGACACACAGACAGAGAACCTATCTCTGGCAAAAACATAACCTCCTTGGCGAAGGTAAAAATTTTACACACAGACAAAGAGGCAAAGAGACAAACATACAAACAGACGGAGCTGAAAACGTTACCGCCCCCCCATCTCTTGACAGAGCTAACAACATATCAACACTAACTACACAACTAGCGTCGACCATGCTGCACAATCAGACAGTTTAGTCAGATAGTGGACAAATCAGATAGTGGACAAATAGCACAAACTGCATATCAGGGCCGGATTTAGGGGGTCTGGGGGGCCCCGGGCCCCAGGCCTCCCACCAACAGGGGGTCTCCCACCAAACCGCTCAATTTTTAAAACCCTGTAATTCGACAGCCAATCCCTTTCTGAAATCCCAAATACGCCACTGGGCCCAGGCCTCCCACCAGGGACCCCAGGCCTCCCACCAGCTAAATCCGGCCCTGCAAAATATCATTATTGCAACTGTTAAGCACAGGCAGCACTCGAGTTGTAAAATATTGTGCAACTGACACAATCACATCAATTGATTTCTCTTCTCTCACCTCCGCTTTCTTCTTTACTTATCTTCAAAAGAAATTTTGAAGCCACTGTCAAAATCCTCTCCCAAACATTCCCACGGACTCTTTGCAGCAATCATAACCATGCACGTTGCATTAAACTGAGACCCAAGTCACGAGGCACTTTCACGACTGCCGTCAAATTACCCCTCAATTTCCTAGGTTTCGCAGACAAGTTTCCTTTCTTTTTTCATCTATCCTTATCATGCATTAACAATTTTCACTGTCCACCTTTCAAAAATCTTCAGAACTTGGGCTTACAAATAAATACTGCCTACAACAGGCAGGCTACCGAGCCCCAAACCATAGCCAATAGCAAAATCTGCCAACTAATTTTGTCCAATGAAAATCAGCTAAAACAAAGATATTAGAATATTTTTCTTTACTTCAAGAAACTCAAATCCACGACAACTTCAACTTCATGCTTTAGCTAAAACCAAGCTCAGAAACTGCAAAATAGTGCTTTTTTATCAGTAACATTTTCAACTTTCGAACACTGACTTGGTTTGAACAGTTTGTTGCATGCTCTTTAAACAGAATTACCAATGGTTCTGTCCTGCAATAATTTCCCAAATCCAGACATAAACCAAAAACGTTGGCACTTTGATAAATGTTAGTCCGAAAAATTTGCGATGATTAGTCACAAATTCTTTGCATCCATCTCGATTTTCACACAAAATTCAGCCTGGGAGTAGCTGTCTCATGAATAAAACAACATTGCTATCTCAAAATTGTTCGGCGGCTATTTAACACAGTCAACAAACAATGATACTCTCTACATTAGTTGACATCACTCATCATATTCACATACAACACTCAATGGCAGAAGCAATGATAACACTAATCATAACAGCATAACAATCATCTACACCACGAGTAAAAGGTATGACACCATTTACTTTATGTGTGGTAGAACTTTAACCTCCTTGGCGGTATGAATTTGGACAGAGTTTCTGTCTAAAAACGGTACATATATCTGCTGTGCCGAGTTCACCGCGACATTCGCCTAATGACATTTAAATGTACACTTGAGCGTTCAACTGTATACTCCCACTGGACCTGCACTCACAGTACAGCCGCGGCGCCGACGACAGCTCTGTCAGCCGATGTAGCTGGATGCGCTGCAACTTGTGATGTTGATAAACTAGCTCAACACAGATGACATCTGGCAGTCGGATGGAAGGAAAAAGAATTTTATCAACTGCAACTGACCACCGAATGCGACTAATTGACAGCACAACAGACATGGTCTGCTGACGGTTCTGGACATTCATTAATGACTGGCACCCCGGCACCTCGCAGCACAGAGAGACTGCTATAGCTGCGCTCCGAGTCTCAGTCAGGGTTACCGTTTTTAGTACATAACAACCGCCCCGAATAACGCTCAGGATTACCGCTGAGGAGGTTAATGATCATTTTGTCAGTGTTGGATAAAGTAGTCAAAAATTCTACTTGAGTACAAGTAGAAGTAGTGACTCAAAATAAAACTACTTAAGTAAAAGTAGAAATTTTTTCTACTTAAGTAGAAAGTAGTCCATCTTTGGAGACTTTAACAGCAAATCGATAATCTGCATACTTTCTGCCTACTCGCCACAACCTTTATAGAAAGGAATCTTCCGTATATAGGCGCGTCTAGGACAGAAGTACATTACACAAAATACAAACAAAACTAAAACGTATATCCATCAGTTTTTTACTGCAGCTAAAATGAAAAAAATACTGACATTTAACTGACCTCAGGCATAAAGCCATTCAGATAAACGAATGTTGACTGCTTTATTTGGCTACGAAATGTATGCTGGATCTAGATGGATATCATCTGCCCGTGGAAAGTTTCTCTTTTTAATTGAATTTGTGTAAGTACTAAGTTTCATAAATGTAATATACGTTTTTACGTTTTTTCTCAACACGTTTTTTTACGTTCTTAGTGTTTTCTGAAACGTTCTTAGCATTAAAAAATTTTCAACGTTCTTTTATTATAAAAAGTTTATTGAAAAATTCATCAAAAACTTTGAGAGGTACTTGCAAAACCAAAGAAACGAACTAATAGACCATAGTGGAGGTAGATTATTTCGTTAGTCTGGTGATACTTGGTCTTACGACCACACTGTTAAATTGGAATTGGATAAGTTCACTCTCTTATCTTTAGTTTCAGCCATTTTGCATTCACAGCATAAAGCATTGGAGACAAGATTAAACAAATTGGGGCTAAAAGTTTTTTATTCAACATTATAAAACGTTATTATTTTTTTCTGGAACGTTTTTACACCTATGCCAAGTTTGTGCTCATGTTTTATTTAAAACACGATTTTACAGCTTAAGTGACATGAAGTACAGTTCTTGTATTGATCACCAGCTTGACATTGATATATATATATATATACCAGTGAGCTTGTTCATATCTTAAAAACTGCCTTTAATGCATGTATTCCTTCCATACCGCACTCAACTCTTAAAAACTACTGGTCTGGATATATTTTGGAAGACCTGGATCAGGTGAAATCTACATAACCACGCAGCAGTCAAAACTTAGGTATAAGCAGCCAATTCGCCAGGTTGTCAAGACCTTTGAAAATCAACTCGTCGTCAGCTTTTCTAAGAGTTCGTTCTGGAAAAACCTGGCAGTCCAAGACCCGCAGGAATCCTGTCAGTATATCACATGTAGATGGGCTTGTGGATGGCTGTGATATAGTCGAGCATTTCAAGGATAAGTTCAGTAGCCTTGGTGCATCACAAAGCAATGAAGATAACAATGATGCTGCTAATGTTAGGAGTGATATCTACGCTCGTATGCATGATGGTATCTCCATTCAAGACCACTTGTTAAGTGTAGAAGACGTTGATACGGCTGTCTTCAAACACCTAAAAAGGGGTAAAGCTCCTGGAGTGGACTCCCTTTCATTAGAACATTTTATCCATGCTCATCCGCTGATTATAACCCACCTTACAAAACTTTTCAATCTTCTTATACGTCATGGATATGTACCCAACCTGTTTGGCGAAGGAGTTATCGTCCCTTTGTTGAAAGATAAAAATGGCGATGTGAGTTCTTCTGAAAACTATAGAGGAATAACTATCAATTCTGTAATAGCTAAAATTTTTGAGACGTGTATGTTATACAAATTTAACGAGTACTTTTACAGTCATGACCTTCAGTTTGGTTTCAAGCGTAAGCTTGGTTGTAATGCTGCACTGTTTGGTGCACAACAAGTTTTTAGGTATTTTACATCACGCAGAAGTTGTGTGCATATTGCATGTCTTGACGCCAGCAAGGCTTTCGATAGAGTCCTTCGTGATCGGCTGTTAAGTAAAATCCGTCAGCGTGGTCTTCCAGAGTGCTTTGTGTTACTTGTTGTTAGCAACTGGTACAGTAAACTCAAGTCAGTGATACGTTGGAATGGGGTGTATAGTTCTGCTTTTAGAGTTTTTACTGGAGTTTGTCAAGGTGGCATTTTATCTCCTTTGTATTTTAATATTTATGTGGACGATCTTATCCACAACTTAGAAAATAGTGTCTTTGGCTGTTTTATAGCTCGGCACTTTTTGGGCTGTTTTATGTATGCTGATGATATAATTTTATTGTCGCCATCTGCATACGGTTTGCAGTATATGTTGGATAAATGCATACAATATGGTGTTGAGCATAATATTGTTTTCAGTGCTAAAAAAAGTCTTTATGCAATTGCTGGTAAAATGAAACCTGATTATGTTAATTTGCCTTGTTTGTACCAGCCACCTCTGCCCAGAGTCGATGTTTTTAAGTACCTAGGAATCTATTTTAAAGTCGAAGATGTGTTAAAAGTGGACTGCAGTGTTACTAAAAAGAGGTTCTATTCTGCATGCAATACCCTATTTCAGCGAGCAAAAACTAAAAACTAAAAATCTTTAGTTACAAGGAAAGTGAATCAGTAAAAGAACTTCGAAGTACTTCAATTGTGACAATCATATCAGGCAATACAAGTAGAATCCAAAAAACAATACTAGGTCTTGCATGAATAATTTCAGCACTGCAGTCTAAAGTCTACAGTTACCCAGCTGGTTTTTCACAACTACGAGACAACTACACTGTGAGAAAAAAACTACTTCTTTGTAACGAAAAGTAGAAAGTATCCAAAAAATCTAGACGGAGTTTCATAAAAATACCCTTTTCTTTATTTCATAATTCAGTCAAATGACGATCAATTTACACGAAATTTTTACCAGATGTAGCTAAAGAAACACTAATTCAAAATATTTGAACAAAATATGGCTGTCAGTTAAATATTCTTTGCTAGTCGTGACGTAATGCTGGGTGCCACGAGTACAAACTGGCTTGCTGCAACCAGTGCTTACAGACTTGCTGAATAGCTGCCCTGCATCGATGGCAAACAGGTTCATTGATGACAAACTGAAAGTTTTAACATTGTAGCCACAAAAAACGCCCAGAACAATTACTTTCACACACTCGTGAAGATAACTTAACTTTTACACCTTTCAGCAAGACAGTTCAGCAGCACACTCCACTTACGAGATGGATGAGTTTTTGGATTGCAATACACCTGATTTTATGCCCCCATGTTGCTCAGTGCTGACATGATAAACAGTTCTCATTAGCCATCCAGATTAAGTTCACCATCGAAGCAGGGTAGCAACTGACAGAACCAGTTGAGACAAGCCAGTTTGTACTCACGATACATTATCACGTCAACATGACATCATGACTAGCAAAGAATATTTAACTAACGGCCACATTCTGTTGAGATATTTTGAATTTGTATTTCTTCAGCTACATTATTCATGCAAATTGATCGCCATTCGACTGAGTTATAAAAGAAACGAAAACGATGCCTTGTTATGAAACTTTGTACTTAAGCAGAAGTAGAAAAGTAAAAACTTCTACTTAAGTAGAGTAACGAAGTAGAACTATTCATTTCTATCCAACGCTGCATTTTGTTGCAAATTTTCTGCCCAGAGTGAATAACTGGCAATGCAATGCAGTGCCATGGCATTTGACTCATGGTGTATCAATATATATCCTGCACAATAAAACTTCCACAACCGATTGTGCCACTCATGACGTATTTGCTTCTGTCACAATGTATGTCAAACTACACGATGTCACAGAAAACGAATAAAACAACCCACTTTGTTCATAAATCTGCCTTGATAAAACACTGGCGTTACTAATCACTACAGCAGCAAACAGCACAAATAAAAACACAATAAGCAGGTGGGTTAGTTATCGATTAACAATTCTGCAATTTCCTGTAGTATATGTTAGCCAGAAATTTGAAAATCAGTCGACACAAGTCAAATTTACATGCAATTCAAAGCAAAAAGTTTTCCGAGAACATGTAGTATAGGGCCCGTCACTGGCCCATGAGTCTGGAACAGTTTGCCGGCTGCACTGCGGGCCGTAGAGGACCACGAACAGTTCAAAGCGCCACTAAACACACACTTGTTTGACTGATTGAAACTGCAGCGCCTAGTGACTTCTGCTTTTTGGCGCCATATATAAATCCGCTTTATTATTATTATTATTATAGGGCTACGAAAAAACGAAACCTAAGCTGCCATTTAACCAATCACCGGAGACTACAGCAGTAAATAGAAGTATACCAGCAGCCGGCACGTATCTGATGTCAGTTAATACGAGAGAAGGTGGGGGTGTGAGATCTAATGCGGATCAATCTAATGCGGATCAAGATGTGCCTCTGGATCATGCGGATCAAGTAACGACAACTGTGCATAGCCGACTAGCGCCCTGTCGTCGGGCACGTCATGCGCCGTACAGCCCGAGTTCTATACAATACCACATTGCACAATGCAGAGTCACTAGCAACATACGGTCACTGGCAATCCAAATCACGGCTTGTGCGGTAGCAACAAGCAGTTGTATAAGCCATGTGCCAAGTCAATGGGAAGGCCAAAATTTCGACCCCCCACTGCTCCCACATTTTTCAACCGATCTTAATGGAACTCAAAACCAAGAAAGATATAGGGGATACGACCCCACATGGAAATTTTTGGCTGATGTGGGACGACGGGAAGGGGGTCTGCGTAGGGAGGGCATTTTCCGTTACTTTTTGTGTTTGTAATAATAGCAATAGACTACATTCGCCCTGGCACAGGCTCTTCAATCAATCAATCGATCAATCTAAACACATTTGTATAGATAGCACTGTAAACGAATCGGAAGTGTAAGCTGTGTACTCCACGCTACACCTTGCGCATTTTTGTCTGTCCGATACAATGCATAGCATTGGTCGGACTATAAGTAAGAAAGTAAGTAAATGATTTATTAAGCGCCAAAGTCTCAGAAAGAATCAGGGCGCATAGGATGATGGACGCTAGGTGGCAGAAAAGGCTGACTGAAAGTAGTGGGTCTTTAAGTGACGTCTGAATGTAGCCAAGGTTTGACACTGACGAATTTGAGGAGTTAAGGAGTTCCAAATTCTCGGAGCAGAGACACGAAAGGAACGGGAACCAAAGGATAAGTTATGCCGTGGAACTGCAAGTAACTGACTGGTAGAAGAGCGCGTGGACTCTGAGGATTTATGATATTGCAGAAGATCGGTAAGGTATGGTGGATGGCCAGTGTGCAGTGTCTTATAAATTGTTGTGGCAAGTTTAAATCTTATTCGCCATTCAATAGGCAGCCAGTGGAGTTGTTTGAGAAGTTCAGTCGAAGAAGAAGAACGATAGGCCTGCTGCACAAAAAACACCTATAAAAAACACCTGAGTGTCCATGCGTGCATGCGTCCGTCCAACGTTTGAGGGTTCATATCTTCATAACGGTGCAAGATAGACGCATGGTCACAATGAAAGTCGCCCACCGCGAGTCGAGTGGTCACGTGACCGATTACGTCACACGACACCAAAAGGTCAAGGTCGTGACCCCAGTATCTTTGAAGTGCCATATGTCCATAACGGTGCAAGATAGATGCATGACCATTTATAGTAAACCCCTGGTGACGAATCGAATGGTCATGTGACTGACGATGTTATCTGTTAAGTTGTATTAATAGCAAAAGATGACAATAACATTACTGCTGTACAATTTGAAATTAAACTTTTTAATTTTTACCACTAGTCTACACAGCTCACTGATTTTACTTTAACGGACATAAGCCTACATGTATACTGAAAGGTATCGAGATGCATCGGACAAACTCTGTGTTTGTTGTTCACATTACAATAACTGCAACTAGAACTATGTGATTTGATGAATTTATCAACTTATTAAGTTGCGTTTCAACCTATGAGTCTATTTTAAAAAAAGCCTAGCTGTCGCTAAGGAAGAAGAACTACAGCCTATACAGTTCCTGTTGCAGTAATGCGCTTGAAGGTCATCCAAGTCGATCCAGGTTGACGATTTTCATCTCACCTGAAAGGGCATATGCAACTTCCTATTAGTGATTAATAAGACTTTTCCTACCC
>Ga0209367_1013516_pt1 | contig 10486 bp, 6 predicted proteins | sample WorMetLIZISLAND2_FD_187412 | JGI IMG/M metagenome (GOLD analysis project Ga0209367, IMG submission 187412) | Marine gutless worms symbiont microbial communities from Max Planck institute for Marine Microbiology, Germany - Olavius geniculatus... ...
ATTCGATGACATATAGTCTCATTAATAAGTGTGCCAAAAATTATTATAATCGGACATTCATTGTTCAAGTTATTGCAAAAAATGTAGTCACATGCTTTTTTTGAGACACAGTGTAGTTTCTCGCGTGTTTCGGCATCATGCTTTAATTATCCGCTGAGAGTTCGCGGGTTGATCTCAGATTAGCGTTTTGTTTAGCCGAAAAAAGCAAACAAACTACATCTTTGGTGACAAGAGAACCGTGAAACATTTGCCGAAAACGTCGTGCATATTCTTAATGTTTTAATTTACATGCAACAACTATTTAACGGTGCCGGTGCTATGCAAATATAATTATTTAAATCTTTTGCAAAATGTTTTAATGAACATTTCAAAGAGTTACACATATATTAAAGTACAAAACATTTGCAAACATTTTAAAATGTTTTAAGTTTAAATTAAAAGAGAACATTAATTTTGCAAACCATTTGTTCAACTGTAACGACTGCCGTTTTGACCGGCATAGAAAGTTTTTGATCTCTGGAAATTTTTTACTTTTTGGACGGCACTAAGCACCAAGAAAAAAAACTTTTACTTTTTATACTACTGGTAATTTAGCAGCTTTATCTATCGCTATAAAATTGCGTGAAAAATGTCGTAATACTTACTGCTCTACGTCTACGCACAAGTAATCGACTGCATTCGCTCATCCTAGACCTGGAACCTGTATCAGTGATCAATAACAAACTGATGCTACCATTGCCAAAACACCAAGAAACTTTTTAATAGAAATGGTAATTTCACTAATAAATTATCAGAGTTTATTAATTATTGTTTTAACAAAGTTTTTTTTCAAACATAACCTGCAGAACTTATTTATGCAGCGCGCGCGTTTTCTCCGTGTACAAGAGGTTGCATTACAGCTTACATCCGCTACGTCCGTCTGTCCCGGTCGTGTATAAATCTTATCATTACATTAGATTTAGTTGCAGCAGCTGCTGCGGCAGCAGCAGCAGCAGCAAAGACAACGTCTTTTTGTCTCTCCAGTGATGCTCAGCTCAGCTGTTGTCGAGCACCGGAGAATTAACCATGTAGATGCAGCAACGCACAAACCAATCACTACGGTACTTTCATAATATTGAAGAGTATTTGTAAGGATGGGCACGAGAACTTTCAGGCCGAGACCTAGACGTCCAGACTTAAGACTAAGACCACATCTTCGAAGAGTATTAGGTCTACACCCTGTGCGCGCTATGCCAGAATGACACACAAAAAATAAGGCCGTGGTCGCGTGGAAAACTAAAAGAACACCTTTAAAATGTTGTACGTTTCATTTTACCCGTAACCGTCTTCTGTTTTCTTTCACGCCGCGCGCAGTATTGCTATCGCAGATGTTGTAATTATTTACGGCAGACGTTTAGGCACATTAATTGATAGACACGACTGTGACTGTCCACCAGCTCATGTGAAATGTTTTTTTTCTGACATACTGACGCTATTATATTGGCAATAAAACTAGCAAATGATCGTTTTGAGTATTATGTAAATTCCTAGGTTGTTTCTAAATATTGTGTTTTCATGATGTTGGACGATTTTCATACATAAGCTACGCTGCTTTTATCCGTATACGTCTGTACGTCTATCTGTATGTCCGTTTGTTATTTTCTGACGAATAAACGTGTTTATTATATACGCTACTTTATCATTATGATTATCGTTGTTATTAGTATCGTCATTACGTGTAGTATGCGGTCGCTGGCTGTTGTTGACGCTGAGTGAGCGCTGCAGTCGCAGTATATACGAGCGATGCACGTCGTTGATCAGTTGTTCTGCATCAGCAGCAGCATCAGCATTAGTGACGTAGGTATATGGACACCGGGATGCGGACATCGGCTCGTGATGGATAGCCTATCATAGAGCGGCAGTGGTAGGTAGGCCTATGCGACGGCGCCTGCTCATCGACACCACACTGCACGTTGTTCCGATAGCGATAAATGAATATTTGATGATGACGCTGCTGCTGCTGCTGCTATCCCTTATAGCTTAGCGCACTGTGAGCTAGGCATTTGCCGGCCAGGGGGAGGGTGTTGTCTTAAAAAAAGAAGTGAACACGCCTGCATGAAACTCAGTAGTGTAAAGCGGTGTCTGTATGCAAAACTAAATCTCACTTAAAATCTTATGCAATTTAATTTTAGGCTGACGTAAACAAGCCAAAATTGCTCAATACCTTCCAAATCAAAATCATGTACACAAGTTTTAGTTCTGTTTAAGGCAAACAGAAGTTTGTCTAAATTTTTGCATGTTTTGCACCGCTATATTTTAAAACTGTGTCATATAGAGTAAACAAAGATATCATGAATGATTATAATTTTAACAGAATTAACGTTATTTTTAATTTATATTTTTCTCAGCTACAAAAACTATAGTAAAATCAAATTCTGAACTGCTATAGACAGAAAGACAGAAAACAAATTTGCAGGCCTAGAATAAAAATGTTGTAAACACAGTATTGTGTCATTACAGTCGGCAGATAAAACTGTGAGCCTTCTTACGTAGATTTTAGCGTCCTGCCCCGTTCCTAAAAAGTGGGAAACCCCGTGTTTCCGGCCTACTAATAGGCTACTATACTCCTATGACATCACAACTCTCGTCTCCCAGTTTCTCTCCTCGTTTTCGTTACTCTGTCGCCTGTGGCCGATTAGCGCTCAGTGACGCGAACAGCAACAAAATGCGACACGATATATTGTCGATAGATCAACCGAACTCGTGCTAGAGAGATTATCAGCGTCTAACTAGTAGCTTATAATATCATATCGTATCATGTCAAAACACTTGCTACAGTGTCCCTCATCCGTAGCACTGAACTGTGACACCGTAATATAGGCGTCCGAAAAATGTGTTTATGGATGAGTCAGTATGCCTGCCTAGAGCTTTGTCGTTAGTGGACCAAAGTTAAAGAAAACGTTGTTATTTTGTGTTAGTGAGAATTTAAGTATATCAGTTGCTTTAAATGCATGTCAAGTAATGTAGTACTCGTTTTTTACTTACAAAATGTACATCAACTGTATACAAACCATACGAATACATAATATCTAAAAACACAGTATAATAAACTGCTAATGATTCTGGTATTAGACAGACTAATATTTTATTCAGTGCAGTCATTGCTTTTAACGTCCGCTATCCAGAAAAAAATACTGCTTTTGCGAATTTTACTCGAAGCCGCAATTATCAGTTGGACAGCTGGTGATTCGGCTGTTGCTACAGCAAGTCGTGTTAGCGCTTGTTAGGCTTGTGTGCTGTTAGTTGCAACCTGTCGACTTCACGGACACGTTAGTTTGCGTTTTACAGAGTCTCATTATGCGCCCTTCTTATTGGCTTCATTACGCTTTTTGCATGCCAGCCCGTCGGTTATCCGTCTGTCCTCTGCGGGCTGCTAACTTGAAAACTGAAAAGCGTAAAAAAACTTTAAAATGATGTGAACGATTTCCAGTGCAGGAGTAGGCCTACCCGGGATACCAATTACTGTTAGTTCAGAAGGTCAAAGAATGTTCAACGTACGAGAAAAACTCAGAAAGTTGACGTCTGTAGTTTGTGTTCCGCATTCGCAACAGCTGCACGCTAGCAGTATAGTAAGAAACAATAGCTTAGAAGCATACTATAGAAATTTAATGCTGGGATTTTTTGTGGCTATGTTCCACGTTTATGAGGGCACTTTTGATGATAAACCGGATGGTCGTATATTATGCTGGCACTGGGCACCGACATCTTTTCGTGTTGCATCGATCCTGCTGGACTTACCTGTGGCTTCATCATGTTCTCCGTCCGTCGTCATCCGATACTTAGCAGGTGTAACGATAATAATTGTGACTGAAAAGAACTGCTGTTGCTCAGCGTTCAGATCTATTTTCGTCATCTTCTTCCGAAAAGTCCTGCGCTGCTTTATGTTATTTGTTTTGTAGAGCTCAAAGATTATCATTTACACGGACAGAGACTGACAAAAGCTAAGAGCGCTGCAGTCGGTGTAGTGTGCATACATTTCTTGTGCTCACCTATTATGCAGTTTGTGGAATGGATGGGTTTTGAACTTTTTGCTTCATACTGGGGTCTTGGTGCTGTATAAAATGTGTTGTCATAGATTCGTTGATTGACGGCTTAAGCTATTGGCAAACTTGGGATTTGGAGCGACGGGGAATTGCGTGTGATGCATTTGTCTCTGCAAGTTATATATTGAATCTTAAATTTTAACAAGAAATTTCTTGTAGAGATACAAATATATATGCGCCAGAAAATGTCACAGATATTGCAATTTCGCGCGGAGGTCTTTTTTGATGCAGTATGACAGACGGACGGACATCAGTAGTACATCATGTAACAGCGCCACAGAGCTGCACTGCGCGTATATAAATGACTTACTTCCTACATCGTCGTCGCAATATGGTGGTGAGGTCAGGTGACCTGTGTGGGCGGGTCAAGAGGTCACAGAGTGGACAAGATGACCACCAATGGACTGCAAATGGATCATTATGCAGTTGCTCTTGATGGCGCAATGAGTCTTGCCTATCTTTCGTTCTGCCACTCATTGGATTGGACCTTCCTACACACGTCGACGTATCATGTACATTTTATTTCGTTAGAAAAACAGCTAAGTCACTAGACATAAAAGCACAAAACACACTTTTTAGTAAGTTAACTAAATATAACATTAGTATGTCTTGGTTGTGCGCAATGTCAGCCGCAAACAATGATCGTTAACGGGCTGGATAAATTTCGTTTAGTTATTCACATTCACTGGTTACTGTTCCCAAACGTGTAGCAAACAACAAAGATGTAATCATCATTATCGTTATCATAAAACAGTCATTGCAACAAGCTGCCGACTATGTCTTTGTAGGCTATGTAACCAACATGTTCTCTTCCTGTTTGCTAAATTATAAAACCGCCTTTATTGCTGCTTCGGTAGCATTGTCCTACACTTGTCGGACTATGTTTGCCAAACATTTCGATAGCTGTTGATGCTACAAGCAAAGACATTGAGGACTTTGCGAGACACGATGGTGTACGCGGTGTATTAAACACGCAAAAACGCCAGGAAAAAGTCATCAGGAAGTCATTACTCGCCTGCGTCGCTCTAAGACTTTCGAACAGTTTCCGATGCAATAAAAAACTTTAAAACTTTTTTGTCGCGGAAAACAAACAGTCACCAGTAACATTTTATCTGACATTGTACTGGATTTTGTATTTTATTTAACGGCTTTTTATTTTGCGTGTTTTATACTTTTTAGCCCAGCCTTCTGGCTGTAACACCGCAATAAACTTTGTGATTCGACTTGAATAAAATGCCGTTGTCAATTGCGCTATATTAAACTATCTACGACGCGTTTTTTCAGCAGCGATTAAAGAACTGATGACGACATTTAAGGAGTCTGACGTAATCTGAATGGACGAATAGATATCCAAGTCGTTGGCTGCAGCTGCAGCAGCAGAAATAGCCAACTGTAGACTGTATAGCGCCACTGGGTGATGTCGCGAGTCCGCTGGGATGCGGATGAGGATGGAAAAGGCGTGTTGGTCGGCTCTAGATGGATGGGTAGATTGCAAACATCGGACTTGGACTCGCCACTATACACTGATAGCTACTCTGTCTTCAGCTGCGGCGCAAGCTATCTGCTGCCGTGTAATTCACGAAAAACGGAAAAATCTCCTTTAAACATAATCCGCTTCTGACATGATCCCTCCAAAACAAAAGCGCTTGACATATCCAAAGCTCTCCATGCGTCCATTCGCGGGCTGTCCAAGGACTGGAGGTGCCGCCCAGGACGTCTAGGCCTACGTCACACCTGGCTACGGACTCTGGAAGCAGACATTTAGCCATGCAACCACGGACTGAACTCAGCGTGGCGACACGCCCAAAGTCGAGCACGATGGAAGCAACTCGCGGAAATGCCTTTTAACCACAGTTACAAGACATACCTGTAATGATGATGATGACGATGATGATGATAAACAAAATCTTTTCCGTTTTCAAAATATTCATGTTGTTCTACACCAAATCGACGGAAATTGTGTTCGGGATTATTTTGTCCGGGGGATGATATACGGGATCCGTAATCGCAGATCGGCGCTGCCATTGTTGCATCGCTTCAATTACTGCGGCCGGCATACAAGTTTTCCGCCGCGTCTGACAGTATATGGATGTATCTGCGCATGCAGGCACGCGTGTCCATGAAGTGCTGCATTACTCTTGGATTCTGTGCGGGTCTAATTTAACTTCTTCCGCTGCAGTGGAGAACACTCAATTTCGAGCGGGGAAGAAACAGTGATATATCAAGATCAAAATAAGACCGAGACGAAAACTCGAGACAATCGAGACGAAAGGCCGACGATTTCCGCGCCGAATAACAACTTCATTGCATCGATGCATAGAAATAGAATAATTTATCAGATTAGCCAGAAAGAGCTAAATGTAAAACCAGAACGGGACGTATTACACTAAGATCAGCTATACACTTCCATCTGAGACCAACACACGTGAGATCAAAATTGCCGTTTTAGGTCATAAGATCACATGGTGCAGTCTCTGGTGGTCTTTACTTGGAGGGAGGAAAAGTCAACTGCGACGAGTTTGTAAAATTGCGGTGCATTTCGGTACATTTCGCGGCGTTCAGATTAAAGTCATGGGAAGCATGTAAACACATTCTAAAATGTTTTAAAAAGCGAACGATAAATTTTAGCAAGCGACAGCTCGTCGTACAGCATGTTGTACAGCAAATCTACAACAAGTCAAAGTACACTGTATGTGGAATATTCTGTATAAATTCATAAAAATACTATTTGCTAAAATTAATAGATGCTAACATCTCGGCAACTACCGATTTCGACAAATTAGTTGGTAACGATTGTATTTTGAGGTATTTGATGAATATCGGCTATTAGTCACTGTTTTAGCTTCTGAGTTTATCCAAAGGCGAAATAAATGAAATAAATGGAGTTTGAGCATAGATAAAAGTAAAATTTAGTTTCCGCTAAATTGCTATAGCGCTTTTTACACGAGTCGCGACTAGAAGCGCTTTGCAATCTTGTAAGTGGCAGCTGATTGGCATGAGCTAATGATACCGCAGCGCACTATTCGGCCATTTATTGCCCGCGTGAACCAAAAAATTAAACCCGCGGTTTGCAGCTAACAGACATACCACTGCCACAGTAAGCACAGGCCTTCACCCTGTAGCCCGTAAGGTACTACTTATTTCCCATCCCACGAGGGTAGGAGGCTGAGTTTGCCTTAGCACACAGTATGCTAGCAACTTGCTCAAGGTTGCTTGCAAATAACCCGCGGCGCGAATCAAACTATAACAGCATCGTGATAGTCTGGTTGAAATGTCTTGAATACAGTCGTGAACAACGTCGTAATGGCGCTGATGTGATGTAGCACCGTCGATGAAAGCATCCGCAGTATGGCGTGTATAGACAACTTCAGCAGCTGCAGACTGCAGATCTGTTGTACAGGGACAGACGGACAGACATACGGTGGACATGCGTGTATGGTGAATATGAAACGAAACAGCGTACAGCAAGTCTCCATTGCGTGATCTACACACACGTGGGAAATCATCGCTCTGTGTGGTCCTGTTCAAGTGTACTGTGTGTGTCCTTGTACGTCTGTCTCTGTCTCTGTATGTTTGACTCTACACCTGTATGTCTTTCTGTGTATGTGTGATATCTGCAAGTATAGACCTGGCCCAGAACATCTCGCAGTCAGGCGATCAGTCAGTGCCAAAGTTTCACGCAACTGTGCGCAAATAAATAGCCCTAGACATTCATGCATAATCATCAATCAAGTTCAAGTGGTGCAGTGGGGCGGGCACGCAGGAGACGCCGTTCCTATGCTCTTTCGAGGAAGGTAGCGCATTTTCCCACTGAAATTAGTCGTCTGCTTACTTACTGAAAAATTACAGATTTGATGTCATTTTCAATGTATTATATGTTTTTTAAAATTCTTATGCATATTACAGTTTCAAAACAAAGCGCGCAGGAAGATTTTGCAACATGCGAAGATTCAGAATATTGGCCACGGTACACCGCCATCTTCAGTTTACATGCAGGCCAGTGGACAGACAGTCGAAGCAGTAGATTAGTTTCTATATTTTGGCAGTGCTATTAATTCCGATGGACGATCAACGCAGGAAATACATTGTCGGATTGGTATAGCCTCTGGCATCATGGACAGATTGTCCAATGTGTGGCAGCAATCCAGACTCAGCCTGGCAACCAAGTTGAGAGTTTACAACTCACTTGTCCTGTCTGTTCTCCTGTACGGATGTGAAACGTGGACCACACTGAAGTCTGACGAACGGAATCTCGAAGCATTGCACATGTCATGCCAGCGACGCATCCTCAGAATTCGCTGGTTCCATCGTGTAACCAATGCTGAAGTAACCAGTCAGACGGAGCAGGAAGACCTCACCGGTCACATTTGTAGACGGCGTGCGGCGGTCTTTGGACACGTCCGTCGACTACATGAAAAGGCGCCAGGTCGGATGGCTATGCGACTGGCAGTCGACACGCGAGGTGGAGGCCGTCCCGACAACAACCCACATTGGAAGCGACGACCAGGACGACCGAGACACACCTGGGTCCGACAAGTGGAGATCGACACCGGTACCTCCGCTGATGTTGCGTGGGACATTGCCGTCGACCGCTGCAGTTTGAGGGCGCTACGACCCCAGCTGGTCAAGCGTGATTAATGATGATGATGATGATTGAAGTCTAGCCGCTACTACTTCGTCTTAAAACTGATTAGCTCGTTATATCTCCGTCAGTCCATTGTTGTCAGTAGCATTACTCAGAAAATTTTGAATGGATTTTGATGAGATTTTGTGCGGAATTAAACATACCTTAAAGAGAATATATTTCGAATGTAGTGCCGATAGCCTATGAATTCTATTGTGGATTATCGTTAGCAGATAGCATGACAGCTGTATTAAGTTTTTTTTGTTTTCCCCAAACGGCAACAGCATTGTCGGCGAAAAGTGATACATTTTATAGCGTTATGCAATGCGAAGATAAAGCTATAGAACGGCATGCAGTGTGAAAGACAGAAAGCTGTTTAGTACGACTACGACAGACGAGAAACATAGTGACAGTCAATCAGCTGACTGATCGATCTATGAGAGACACACACAGACGCAAAGACAGACAGACAGACAGACAGGGTGTCTTTAGACCTCCCACGTACTCCCAGGCGCCGTTTCGTCTCATCCACTATACTGTGACACGTCGGGGCTAGTTGTAATGTGGTGCTTTAGAAACCTATATCTGGAGCGCTCTTGTTATTCGATGGAGACGTAGAAACGGGGCGGAACTAGGCAGAGTAGTAGGATAAAGCGGGGTTTTCATATAACGCAACGTATGCAACTGACACAACGGTCAAAACGCTAAGATACGTCGTGGAAGCGATGTTTAGTTCTTGCGTTGCACAATGTTGCGTGCTTTGCGCTGGATGGTACCAAGCTTAATGAAAACCACGTATTATGTTTATTTATTTTAGGCTATACGTTTTATACACACTTTATTAGTCAACGTAACGTTAAAGAATAGCAACTGTATTAATATTGTTATGTCTTTAGTCTATTGTAACTTATTATGTAACCTTGCGGTTTCAACAAAAAATCTATTGAATTAAAAGTTGGTTTGATCTTTCATTTACACTTTTTATCAATCCAGCCTGGCAGGTTAACATAAACTAGGTGAGGTGGACAATGAGTGTACTTTACATAATTTTATCGTCTTGATTATCTGTGCCAAAAATTGTCAATTTTGGTGGAGATTTGATGAAACAAAAACAAGTTGGGTCATTTTTTGGCACACCCTCTATATACTATAAATTAGTCAAATTACAACATTTTGCAACGATTTTTGGATTTACGACGTTTTAATAGTTTATTGTTTGCTATGAGTTTATTTCAAGATAAGGTTATTTACTCGCTTACTTGCTTAATTTCCCAGCCCGCTTGCTAGCTGACTGAGTGGCGTGTTGGGAAGTCGTGTCTCGATGGAACATCTCATCGCTCGGTCGTTGAAGACGAGTAGCTAGTTTCGTGTCCAACGTTTCGTCGTCCCTGGGTGGCCGCACTCGACTAATGCGTCTCACTGGACGCTTTCCACCATCTTCTTCAGGCTGTTATCTTTCAGGTGAGTGCTGGTCAGCCATGCGGGTTCTTTGCCTCCATTTGGCTCTATCCTCTTCGTTCTCCAAGTCAAGCCTCACGTCTTCCACGTTGTACATTACGACGTCGATCCATTTCTTTCCCTGTTTTTTCCTGCTCCGTTGTCAACGACATTTGCTTCAGGATTTGCTTGCCACAATCGTCCTTTTCTCGGCCGTTGCGTCTCACTGGACGTCCGCGTTTAATTCCACCACTAAACAATGTCCCAGACGTCGCCCTAAATAGCTCTCCCGACCGACCGACCGACCGACATGCTGGCCGGCGGCCTCGTCCTCTCGACGGCC
>Ga0209367_1013518_pt1 | contig 10485 bp, 4 predicted proteins | sample WorMetLIZISLAND2_FD_187412 | JGI IMG/M metagenome (GOLD analysis project Ga0209367, IMG submission 187412) | Marine gutless worms symbiont microbial communities from Max Planck institute for Marine Microbiology, Germany - Olavius geniculatus... ...
GCAGACGAGCGACGTTTTTCGTCGTTACGCCGACCAAAACAGAGTTGGCGTAATCAAGCCGCGCTCCAACGAGGGCACAGGCGACGGTTTTTGCCATGTCCTCAGTGAGGGCAGAGCGAATGTGACGCATAGCTCGGATATGGTAGAATGTTGACCTCGAGACTGAGTTGACATGGTCGTCAAATGTCAAATGTTTGTCCAGAGTTACCCCAAGTATTTTGATGTGGTCTGTCAGTGAAATCCCTGAGCCGGCGACGTCGACAGTGGTAAGACTAGTATAACTAGCAGAACGCTGTCGAGTCCCAAGAACGATTGCATCAGATTTATCCGGATTTAATGCAAAGCTATTTATACAAAACCAAGAATTTAATGCAATTCACTGTTCAGCGGCGGCGTCAGCTCCGACTATGCTGAAGCTGGTGCGTGTTACCAGCGACAGCGTCACTCTCCAGTGGAGTCCGCCGTACAGCGACGGAGGCTCTGAGATACAGCGCTATGTCGTGCTCACGGGGACGGCCGCATCCGCGACGGCTGCCGTGGGTCGCTGGGAGGAGGCCGGGCGAGTGGCCGGCGCAGCGACGACCACGTTCACGGTACAGCGTCTGCGCGAAGGAAGTTAAAGGAACCGCCTACTACTTTGCCGTGTACGCGGTCAACCGTGCCAGCGACGGAAATCGCATCGAAACCGCACGACCCACTACACCCAAACGACTTATCAGTACGTATTTTTTCTATTTTTGTTCGGGATTTGATATAATGAAATTAATAAAATTATTTTGTACGTCAGTGATATTGTAAACGCATGTCGAATGTGTTTTAATTTCAGATTACCCAGCGAAATTGCACCGACACGAAGTGTTAAATTAATGTTGAAATCATCGAACGTTTCTTGAGCTTAACATGGTTATACTTACTGAGTACTGACAATAATTTCATTGTTATTATTATTAATTAAGTTTAGTTAAGGTTTGTTTTTTATAACTGTGCTGGTGAATAAAGTTGTATATATAAAGTAAGTAAGTAAGGAAGCCAAAAAGTAAGTAAAGCGTATTTCTCTACAGCGTAACACGTTTGAAATTTTGCGCGGTCATAGGCATTTTTTATTTTAAACGTCCGTGGTCACCAAAGTTAACATATACATTTTATCCATTTTTCTGAAAGATGAACTATGCTTATCTTTAACGTTTTATACCAGTAGGCTATTGTTTGCGCTTGTATATAGGTAAGCCGGTCCGATACCCCCACTGGTCCTGCTGGGCCGATTTGTACTATTTTTGACACGTAAAGTCACACCGCCGACGTAAAGCCGACAAGTCAAATTTTAAGTCGATTGATTTAGCGGTTTGGGAGCTACGGGTGCCCCAAATCTGAGGTTTCCCAGTGACTTTGATAGTCGCCATTGCACCAGTGTTACGCACTACCGTGCTACACTGCGATCGATAAAACGTTAACAAATTATTTACTGCAAACTGTATAGGCTAAGAAATAATTACAATATATTGTAAAAAAATATATACTTATATATAAAAACAGAACTCAAGACCATTACAAATATTGTTTAATCACACGTCAGTCCGTCGAATTGCTGTTTAATGGTAAAGTAGGCTATAGAGATTTGTCGCTAATATTTTGAATACGCATGTAGGATTACTCCATATTAGGCCTTAAGTTGAAATTTAAGCTTTGCACGCTAGTAGATTCGTTGCGATAGCTGTTGGAAGTGATCAACTACTGCGTTGTAGCATTGCCAGTGCGTTGTTGAGTTCCGCTTTCGGTTTCGATGGAATTTCCAAAGTAGGCTTGTTGATTGCAATGTAGGCATTGCTACCACACCTGCTGCTACCTGTATCGACAGCACGCTACATACAGTAGCAGCAATATGGCTTGCAGGGAACTGGATGATATGACGGAGTGTTCCATCTGTACTGAGGTGTTCACCTACCCTCGAGTTCTGCCGTGTATCCACACGTTCTGTCTCAAGTGTCTGCTGAACTACGGCAAAGACAGACAACCGGGAGACCGCATGCCTTGTCCACTGTGCAGGAATGAGTTTACCATTTTAGACGACGGGTTATCAGGGACGCAGAAGAACTTTTTCATGGAGAAATAGGAGAAATTGCTTCACGTCAGAAAGCTTTCAGCCGGACAGGAAGCGCAGCAGATTCCGTGTGATGTATGCAGCAGTGATGAGGCGAGTGCTAGTGAAACTGTCAGACCCGCTTCAATGTATTGTGTCCAGTGTCAAGTAAACTACTGTGAACAGTGCAGTTTCTGTCACAGGAAGATGAAAAGCTGTTCCAGCCACACACAGGTGGATGTCGGGACAGAATCCTACCCGACAGAAGTGTTAAAGCAATCGGTAAGCATGTGCGAGCAACACAAGGGCAGGGAGATAGAAGTGTTCTGTCGGGATTGCAAAGTTGTCGTGTGCATGATGTGCGTCATCACGTCACACAAAACTCACGATTGCTTAGACATTGAGGAAGTGGCAAAGGATCTTCGCAAACTGGTTTTGAGCGACACACTCAAGGTCGCTGAACTTTGGAAGTCAACTTAAGACCTTTTCCCACGTCTCAAGAAAGAAAAGTATGACATATTAGAACACCTTGTTGGCATTGAAGACGAAATTAACATCGCATCAGAGAAGTTGATTGACGCTATTCAGCTTGACAGAGAGAAACTGTTGTCAGAAGTGAAGTTAATCAAACAGAAGCGAGCCAAACAAGTGGAGACGGTGAAACAAGAAGTGGAACAACACGCGACGGCGATGGAAAGTTTCAGGAGATACAGCGAGACGTTGTTAAGCAGCGGAACAACTTGTGATGTGACGAGATCGGCCAGCAGTTTACACGAGCGAGCTGACGAGCTGATGAAGTTTGACGTCATCGGTCACATTTACAGCTCTCTGCCTTCAGCGATGTCACTTTTGCCTCGTCCGCGCTGCTGGACGGTAAAGACAGAAATCTTGTTGGAACCATTACTGAAGAAGGTTGGCTTCTCAGAAGCCAGATATAAATGTCTAAGCTAATGCATAATGTTCGTGCTTATACTTTTTAATTTTTGCCGTTTTCATCAGCGCTTATACAACATTAAATGAATTGCTTGCAGTTTTTTTATATATAATATTTGCAGTTTTATTAAAGTTTGAAAGGTCACTGAACAGTTACTTTGTACGCAACAACAACAACTACTACTAGGCTACTGCTACTGTCTCCACCATCTTGGATTTTGTTATTTGTTTAATATAATGGCAAGCCTGTATGTGGGACCGCAAATTTAGTCTACATACGAAATTTCGTGCAGATGGGTGAAAAAGCAGTTATAAGTGATGAACGACATTTAAAATGGTGACTACCACCATCTTGAATTTACCACTTTTTTCGATTTTGGTCACATGATTTATTTCAAGTAGCAACTAACCACATTCCTGCAAAATTTTATGAACCTTTTTCAGTCGGCAGCTGATTTGTGTTAAAATACAGAATAATGGCCATCGCCATGTTAAGTTTCATTTTTGTTCAATTTTATGGTATAACTACACGTATAAACGCCAAACGTAGCTCGCATATGAAATTTCGTGCAAACACGTGCAATAGCAACTAAGTTATGAGCGATAAACGGAATTTAAAATGGCAGCGGCCGCCAGCTTGAATTTATTATTTTTGTCAATTTTGGTCACACGATCTACTTCTGGTAGCAGCCGACGACATTACTGCAAAATTTTATTAATCTGTGTCAATTGGCGGCTGAATTATTGCTGTTTGTGCAAAAATTCAAGATGGCGGTCGCCGTTATCTTGGTTTTTTTATTTTTGTTCAATATTTTGGCATGCATGTATGTAAGACCTCAAACGTAATACACTTGCCAAATTCCGTGCAAATATGTGCAACAGTAAACGAGTTGTGAACTATAGATGAAATTAAAAAAATGGCAGCCGCCGCCATTTTGAGTTAATTATTTTCGTCTATTTTAGTCAAATGGTCTATTTTCGGTGACAGCCGTCAACAGTTCTGCAAAATGTCGTTCATCTACGTCAATCGGCGGCTGAGTTATTGCTGTTTGTGCAAAAAAATAAAGATGGCGGCCGTCGCCATCTTGGATTTTATTTTTGTTCAATATTTTGGCATGCGTGTATGTAGGATCTGAAACGTAATATACTTGCCAAATTTCGTGCAAATACGTGCAATAATAAACAAGTTAGGAGCGATAAATTAAATTCAAAATGGCGGCTGCCGCCATCTTGATTTTTTTATTTTTGTTCATTTTGGTCAAACGTTCCATTTCCGGTAGCAGCCCTCTACAGTGCTGCAAAATTTCATTCATTTACGTCCGTCGGCGGCCGAGTTATTGCTGTTTGTGCAAAAATACAAGATGGCGGCCGCCGCCATATTGAATTTTATTTTTTTAATATTTTGTAATACCTGCATGTAGGACCTCCAGAGTAATACACGTGCCAAACTTCGTGCAAATATGTGCAACAGTAAACGAGTTATGAACGATAGATGAAATTCAAAATGGCGGCCGCCGCCATCTTGAATTAATTATTTTTGTCCATTTTGGTCAAAGGTTCTATTTCTGGTGGCAGCCGTCTGCGTTACTGCAAAATTTCATTCATCTACGTCAATCGGCGGCCGAGATATTGCGGTTTGTGCAAAAATCCAAGGTGGCGGCCGCCGCCATCTTGAATTATAATTTTGTAATGCTGGACCACCCACGAAGTCCATTTGTGCACATGAAATTCCCCTTCAAATTTCGTGTTGATCGAGTGCGTACTTTTCGAGATATCGCGATTCAATGATTTCGCAAATTTGGCTTAAAATGCCTATTCAGGCCCCAAAATCATGTTTTTGGGGAGTTTTGACCCCCAAACATTATGTTTCAACATCGAGACCCCCTAAAGGCCCTACCTTACGCGGAAACACGCATATACGGTCGTGGTCGGTCTTCTGGTGTGACCTGTAGGCGTGAGCAAGAATACAAACAAGTAATTTGAGCAAAGCTCACGAGACGCGCGAAAGCCTATAGCAGTTCCTGTTCGCAGGTAATCTTAGTCTATCTCCATCCATTTCGTCGTAATTCACTATTTTGCAGCCAAAAATCGCCACAAAAATCACGTCAAATCAATATTTTTAGGGTTCAAGGTCATTCAAGGTAATCGATGTTAATAAATTCAAAAAGCCCGTCACCAGTGCTTGTTATGATAAGCTGATATGATAAGTCTGTGCCTATCTGCAACCGCGTTCACGCTACACGAGATAATTGCGGTAAAATAACCACTTTTTAGGGGGAGGGGGTAGCTGAGCCGGCCTCCTTGAACCTAGGGGGTCGGCAGTTGGACTGCTAAAATCTGCGTTGAATGCTGGAAATTTCATACGCAGGTTGTCTTGGTCTATCTCCAGCCATTTCGTCGCAATTCGGTGTTGAAATGTGCGCTGCATCCAAAAATTGCAAAAAATTTACTAAAAACCTCTTTTTGAGGGGTTCTAGGTCGTTCAAGGTCATCGTTGTTAATAAATCCAAAAAGCCTGTCACCAGTGCTTGTTATGGTAAGCAGCATATATGTACCTATCTGCAACCGTTTTCACATTATTCGAGCCAATAACGGCAAAATTAAGTCTTTTTTAGAGGGTACCCCTCTTCGACGCCCTCGTTCGAGGGGAACCCCTGCACCCAGTGGCACGAAATTTTGTCACGATAAACTAGATAAACTAGAGACCTTGGGGCAGCCCACAGTGAAGATTTCGTGATCCTAGCTTGCACCGTTTTGATACAGCTCACGAGTGCGACAGACGGACGGACAGACAGACAGACAGACAGACGCCCAGACGATGGCAAAGACGCGCGAAGCATTCTGCTTTCGCGCGTAAAAAGGGTAGAACACAAAAAGTAACGGAAAATGGCCTCCTTACGCAGACCCTTTTCGCATCATCCCACATCGACCAAATTTTGCGCGTTGGGTCGTATCCCGGATATCTTTCTTGGTTTTAAGTTTTTTTAAGATCGGTTGAAAAATGTGGGAGCTGTGTGGGTCCAAATTTCGACTTTCCTATTGACTGGCACATCGCTTATACAACAGCTTGTTGCTATCGCACAAGCCGTGATACGTTGCACTCATTTACCTCCTCACTTAAATTATGTCAACGCACTACTGTGTGAAACACAGATGCTCCAAATTGTTACATTACGCAGCGATTATTTGTATCAGACGGCTCACCTTTGCATCATCAATTCGACAGAGGATGCGACATGATTTAATAATTTTCAGGTATTAAATATCGTATGCTGAAAGCAGCAGACAACAAAATAGCTGGCTGATGAGCTTAAAACACGTCTAATCGATGAGTGAATGCATTTGATCAGTCGGTCGTTGATTCTGCTATCAGCCATTGGCGTTGCATCTAAGCCACTGCGTCTTTGTATGTGGAGCATACTTTGGCATAAATTTTAACTTGCAAGCGGGTTGTTATACAAATTTATAATTTTGTTAAATAATTTACATTGTAGTGTATTTTGTGCCTAATTAACTCGTTACAGCGTTTACTTGAGACAAAAAACTCAGCATTATGCAGCAATCTGGAGCATCTATGTTTCACATTGTAGTGCATTAACATAAATTAGGTGAGGTGGAAAATGAGTGCACCGTACATAATTTTGTCGTCTTAGCCATCAACGTGCCAAAAATATTGAAGTTAGTAAAAAATTTGACAAAGTTATGACAAAAACAATTTTGACTGCTTTTTTGTGAGACACGGTGTATTTTGTTTAGTTTGTGATGTTCACTTATCCCAAAAAGTAATGCAGTAAAGCGTGATTCTGGTTGTCATAATCAGTTTTAGACTCAACGACAAGCAGTGCACAGTCTGAGTCTTCTATAGGCCAAAACTGTTTATGCCACAACGATTGAACGATTGATCGGGAATGGGAATGGGAAGGAATGGGAATGCAAAAAGCCATTCCCGGTCATCTCTAACCTATAGGCCTATATGTTAATGTGAGTAACATGCAATAGGCACTGACAGGAAAAGTTAAAAAACGACGTTGGTGCATGTTTAATGCGTAGACTCTACTGCCAGCTCACCGACTGTGGTACATGTCATACCTGAAGGCAATGCAGTCGGCGGCGTGACGTCACTTGGTGATGATGTGTTCGTTTTGCGCATCAAACGTCAGCAGAAGATTGAAGTCTACAGCGCCAAGACATTCACATTCTCTAGCGCGTGTAAAAATTTGGGGGCGCAGCACCCCCTAGGGGCCGAAATATGTTTTTTTTCCGAAAAATGCGCTTTAAAGAGGTACGATTCAACATCGAGATCTCCAAGGTCACTGGACCAAACTTCACAGGACTTGTTTCGCCTAATAAGAAAGGCGGACTAATAAGAAATAAAGAACAAAAAAGCAAGAAAAAACTGTCCAACGAGTATATTGCAGAGTCGCTGCAAACTGAAAAAAAATTTCTTAATTCTCAAATTTGAAGCTTCCAATTGCAGGACTCTTTAGGCTAAACCTAAAAGGTCGAAACTCATACAGTAGGTTTTTACGTTTTATGCTAAAAAATTTCATACGCAGGTTTTCTTGGTCTATCTCCTTAGTCCTTTCTCCAGCCATTTTGTCACAATCCACTTCTAAAGTGTGCGCCGCAGCGGAAAATTCGAAAAAATCAATAAAACTTTTTATATTAAAGATTTAAAGTCGTTAAGGTCATTAATGTTGATACTCTTTGAAAGCCCATCAGCAGTGTTTTTGTTACAGCAAGCCTCAAGTCTATGTTTATTTGCAACTATATTCACGCTAGACAAGCCCACAGCGGTAAAATAACGACTTTTAGAGCGTACTCGTCTTTGATGCCCGCGTGCGCAGGTTTTCTTGAAGAGAGGTTCGAGACTTGAACTGTTGAAATCTAACTTTAATACTAAAAATTTTGTATACAGCTTGTTCTGGTTAAAATCTAGTGATTTCAGCGCACTTAAATTGCGGGTCACAGCCCGAAATCGCAAAAACGAAAGTGAATTGATTTTTAGCGTCAACTTGCTGTGTTTGGGTGCATTTTGACATTATTTTCAAAAAATAGCTTAAAGTTTCACATTAGATGATCGCCATTTCTGGTCTCCATAGAGGCCATTTCCCCAGTGTCCCCATGGCCATGCCATGACTGAAAAATATTTGCAGGGCCGGATAGGGTCCCAAACAGCGGACAGCAAAATTTGTACACATTTGCGGTCTGCCAAGTGCCAATTCTGCATACAACAGTTCAATTTTTTTCTGCTCGCTTCGCTCGCAGGTTATCTGTACCTCCACTTTTAAATTTGTTCCGCCGCCCTTGTTTGCCGTTATTATTTAAGCAACAAGAAATATTTTAGATTGTGACCAATCTAATGTACTCCTCGCGCGCATTATTTTCTTCTGTATTCTTTTAACTGCTTTTTAGTTCCTTTCTTTTCATACCGCAAATTACGTCATCGGTCTCGTGACCGTTCGACTCCCGAGGGTCGACTTCCTATCGGTGGTCCATAGTGACCATGAGTCTACCTAGCACCGTTATGGAAATATGACCGTTTGGAGTTTTTCCAGGAAGGCTATTTCAGGAACAGAGGTTGGTCGTTGGTCGGTCAGTCCTCAATATTACACTGATCTCATAATATTCTACTTCGCTACGTTAGGAACGTAGCACGCGAAGAGTAAAAATGGATGTACACTGTGTCCCAAAAAACATCCCCGACATTTTCAACTGTATCTTGAAAACCAATTATCAAATTTTAATAATTTTTGACACAAATATTCCTGACACAACTTGCCATCAAATGACTGTTCAGTTTTCCACCTCACCTAATGTATGCTTCTGTACTACCTAGGGAAAACAGATCAACCGAAATATGCATTAAAATAAACAGAAAACCTGAAAAAACATCCCCAACATTATCGATTGTACCTCGCAAGTTGCCTTCTCTGCCCTCCTAAGTGAAAAAGTCCCCCTACGCCTATGGCAACTGGTTAACAGGAGTTAACAAGAAACCCAGCTGTCGCTATAGCAGTTTCTGTTGCAGTGCGTAACGCCTCCTTAAGGTCATCCAAGGTTAATGATTTTCTTGTCATGTGAAAGGGCCTATGCGACTTCCCATTAGTCATTACCAGCAACCATGGCCCTGTCTATCACCGTTTCTGAGATACGTCGTACCGTTTAGCCACAATAGCTCATGGCCTTCAAGGTCATCCAAGGTGGATGATTTTCTTCTGAAAATTTTAATGCGACTTTCTGCGCTCTCCGAGTGCTTTTCTAGTTTTAACAATTTTTGGCCTGCGTCATCAAGAATAAAATTTAACGTAGGCTTAAACGACTGTCGTTTTTTTCCATCTTACCGCAATACTGTCGCTGCACTACCGTGTGAAATGGAGAAGCCGTAGTTTGGCCGTTTACAACAATGATTTCCTGTTAGGCATCGCATGCGTGAACTTAGAAATAATTAACTGAATAGCTACAAACATGAGTAACAACGTATCAAAAAAGTTGCGCGTGTCACATCACATCATCTTTATTACTGCATGTGCTCAAAATGACCGCCTCCAACACTAACGCAAGCGCGTACACGTTGACGCAACTCGCCAGCAGCACGTTCAGTAACGGCGTACGTGACTCAGAACGACCCACTCGCTATTGATGCGTCATTTTAATTCGTCGACGTACGATCTTAAAACGCATACGATTAATGCTAAATTACTAACAGATTTTCAATTATTTCTGGTCTCAATGGTTCTCTGAACCTACGCATACGCTGCTGTATTTACTGAATTTGTTGTATACGACTTTTCATTTCACAAGGTAGTGTAGCGACATATTGTGGTAAGGTGGGTCCCCTGGCTAGATTAGAAAAGTCCTACTTTAAGGGCAAAGAAGACAAGAGCAATTGAAGAAAAAAAAGGAAGAAAAGGAAAGCGAAAGCAGAAGAAAAGAAGGAGGAGAAAGAAAAACGTGAGGAGGAGAGAGAAGGGAGATTATCACTCGCATTCACAGCTCAGTGAATGTAGATTGAAGATAAAAAAGACTAGCTGTCGCCAGATTAGCCGACCGTAGGGTTGTCAGTGACAAGTTCATACAATTAACGTCGACGATTTCTATTTCATATAAAGGGTGTATATCACTTCCAAAATTCATTACCCGGTTCCAAATCCGGGTAATTGGTACCCGTTTTTTTGCACTGATTACTGCTGAAACTTATGAAAATCTCGCTACTTGCAACCTTTGTAGCAAAATTCGGTGCCACAGATTCAATTCAGCCATTTTCATTGACAGACTATACATATTTAGCATCACAAATACATTATAGAAGTTTTTGTATGAAAATCCTAACTCTGTCAAAAAATATTGGGAAACTTGATGTGTACATGTCACTTCACTGTTGTTTTTTCTTCAATGACGTAAAGTTAACAAGAAGCACAGCTGTCGCTAAAATAGCCGACCGTATCATACGGTAATTACCATAATCATACCAT
>Ga0209367_1013519_pt1 | contig 10485 bp, 8 predicted proteins | sample WorMetLIZISLAND2_FD_187412 | JGI IMG/M metagenome (GOLD analysis project Ga0209367, IMG submission 187412) | Marine gutless worms symbiont microbial communities from Max Planck institute for Marine Microbiology, Germany - Olavius geniculatus... ...
AAGTGGTATAACTCGGTCTCCGTAAAAGATAATTGCGTGCTGTGTTTACCTACCCCTTAATTCGGGGTTGGGCGATTTAACGGTGTTAATTCAATTTACCCCCTATCGACCCCTGTTGCCATAGCAACCATTCACTTGCTGCAAAATTTTGCATTACAGCCAATGGAGATTTCAAAGCTGTATAACTCGGTCCCCGTAAAAGACAGTTGTGCGCTGTTTGCACCTTCCCCCTATTTTCGGGCCTGGGCTATGCTGTGGTGTCATGAAAATTCTCCCCTGAAGACTCCTGTTGTCATGACAACCAACCGTTGTTATTCAAAGACAAAATTGGCTGCAGGCTCACGAGCGTCAAATGCTGAAACGCAGCTAATAAGCTATATAGCATGGCAATGGGACAGATACCTCGTTCCGCAGAATGTATTTCTAGTTAGAAGTATTCTAGATTTTTACACGCAACAGCAGCTACTGCTGTAGCGCATCTTAGCCATCGCAGTTCTGTCTGTCCATCACACGGGTGGATCAGTCAAAGAAGGCGCAAGCTAGGATCACCAAATTTTCACCGTCAGCTGCCTAGAAGACTCTAATTTCAGGAGTATCTATCCTCCTTCTTCACCACTTCAGGAGAGAACTGGCTGATTGGCTTAGTTTACTATGAAACAGCAGTAATGATAATGGTAATGAAAATGATTAATGCTTGATGGAGATGACTTACACAGTGGAGCTGATCACTTCCGTTAGTATATTCGATAAAAATGTCCACTTCAAATCACTTTGTCTTAAGTCGTTGAATTTATGGAACCGAAACGTTTTTAGTCTCTGCTATTGACTGTGTTAGTGATATTGATGGCACTCAGTGGTCAGTACGGGCAGCAATGTGATTAGCACTTAAATGAATTGCTTGTCAGGGCATCTGATGCTGATGGCGAGATCGAATACAGCAGGAAAGCCGCAATTCTCGCACAGTTTCAGGCATTCGGGGTCATTCAGACATTACCGGAGCAAATCAGTCGACAGCAGCAATGTCGGCTGTCTGTTGATGACTATCTGCAGTGCTTTACCATTGCTCAGTTACAGTATCTCACAAGACACCGACACTTTCTGTTCATATCTGGTATGTATGAAATACATGTACGGGGCCAATGGGGCCATTAGTTGTAATTTGAAGGGTCCAATTTGATCCCTTCCAGAAAAGGAATTTGGAGCTGAAAGTAATTTCAGTCTCTGCAAAAGCTTTTAGGGCATACATAAGGTTAAAATTTCATTGCCATTTCTGTTTGAACTCCGTAATTTTGTTTCAGTTGCGAAGGATTTAAAAAAATTTTTTTACTATTTCTATTTCCATCAGCAAAGTCATACTTTAGCCATAAAATGCATTTTTGTTAATTATAAGCACTTTTAGCTGGTTAAATGTTGCAGTAGATGTAGGCCTGTTTATTATGGAGAGTTACAGTTTAAGATCTTAGTCAGTCACAATGTGTTGTGGTCTTGCTTTGGAACAGGTACAGTCTATAGTGGCTGCTTAGTCAGTATCAGTGATAAAAGTGTTTGATTGGCTTACACTTAAGACTCTCACAAGTTCAAAGGCCTACTACAGTGAAACATATTTTGATGCAGTTTGAACAAATGTAACATGTAGATTTCAGATGTGCAATTCATTTATTTACTTTATATGGAGATTGTGCATAAATCACACTTTAGTCAACTGAATTACTTTCTATTTATCAATCCCACTTTGCACAAAACTGGAAGTTGCGCTTGGGTGTGTAAATTGTAGCAGATGACACGAACACGCAAAACGCAACATTTAATCTCATAAAAACATTAAAAACAGTTAATTGTTGAACTAATAAGTGTAAAATAAGATGCGGAAACATAAAATATGTGCACAACAAGCAAATAAACAAACAATAAACCAAAAAACGGAACTTTGCTCGCTATCGCTGCCTTGAGCCACAACTGGTTCTCGTTCGCCCATGGCTAAGAAGATCTCTGGCTTCTTCGCCGTACGAGCAACCGAGAACCAGGCGCTACGAGTGAGTACATGAATATTCATCGTCTTTGGTACTCACTCGTAGCAGTTTCTCAGTGGGTTCTGGTTAAAAATTAACTACATTTTTTTATCAAGCATGTTTTGCACTGCTACCGCACATGTAGTCTTTAGTAGAAGTCTATTACATGTATCTGAAAACACATTAAACTCACAAAGGTCATTTTTCATTATAGTCGGTTTCGCCTTACAACTTCTGTCTTTGTATTTTTATTTCAAGTATTTAGGATGGCTAGTCTTCTAAGGGCCAGTCTGGAATTCAGCCCCAAAACCATTTTTGCCGTTTTCGAGTTTTGACTCATATCGCCCTTACATAGCTTTGTAAACTGTTTAAGTTTATTGCTCTGATCATAACAGGTACTGGTGACGAGCTTCTTATGAATGTCAACATCAATGACCTTGCATGACCTTGAACCCCCACAATAGTCGGTGAATTTTTTTGCAATTTTGGGCTGCGACACACATTTCAAGAGTGAATTGTGCTGAAATGGCTTCAGATCGACCAAGACAACCTGCATATGAAATTTTTAGCATTAAATGTAGATTTTAGCAATTTAAGTCTGGACCTTCTAGGTTCAAGGAGGCCTGCACACGCAAGTGTCAAATAGGGGTACACCTCTAAAAGTGGTTTTTTATCCGCTGTTTGCTTGTCTAACGAGAAAATGGTTTTAGATAGGCACAGACATGCTGCTTATCATAACAAGCACTGGCAACAAGCTTTTTAGGAATTTCAACAGTGATGACCTTGAATGACCTTGAACACTAAAAATAGGTTTTTTGTGATTTTTTGGCAATTTGTCACTTTAAAAGAGTGAATTGCGATGAAATGGATGGAGATAGACCAAGATTACCAGCGAACAGGAACTGCTATAGGCTCTTGCTCATCTCAGGAGCATTAGCTTAGATTTCTTGTTCTTTAATTGAGTTCTAATCTGGCCTTGGCACTAGTGATGCCGCATTTTTCAATCGTGCTTGGTTGATCGATCTGTTGGCTGATTGCATGTGGCTGTGTCAGGAATGCCACGGACACACGCTGATGCACGAAGGTTTCTAGCTCAAGGAATCGATGTGCTCTCGGTGTCGGAGTTTGTACGTGGTTTCGTGGGGCAGACCATGACCACCGAGCTGGACTCACACCCTGGTGATTAGATCTTTTCCATCAGTTCCGTTTATTTGGCACCGTATTATGTCATGAGTAAATCGGAGCATGTCAGGTATTGCAGAACGGACGTCACAAGTGGGCATAAGCGTGGATGAGTGACTGAAAAAGGTAATCCCTCTGGCACTGCGTGATAGTGGAAGAGGCATAAAAAAGTTTTCCGAATGCTTGCTGTTTTACAGTTAATGCACTTCATTGTGTTGTTGTCTTAGATGAGGAGGTTCTGTTTTGGGTCTCCATTTGTATGCATTGCAAGATGGCTCAAAATATTAATGGATTTTGATTAAATTTTCAGAGGCACTGTGCATTGTCTAGGAAGGAAGTAATTGATGATTAGATTTTGTCGTGGATGTTGGATCACCCAGGATTCTTTACTAAATATTAGGAGATAGGGCCTAAACTGAGACTCCATTGCATTCCAGATTCCATTGCATTCACCATGTGGCAGCTCTGTCATAGGTGGAGGTTTGAGATCTCTGGTTGCTTTCAGTTGTAGTTTAAACATTACTGTGGTGTGTAGGATTAGAACAATACCAATCAAGCTATCAAAGGCCCAGTACCACCCAGTAACATTGAGTACTGTCGAAACATATACCTAGTACAGATACTGGTACACAGTGAGGCACTGTATTCATTCTTCAGTAAATGTACATTGCACTATCAATAGCATGACTATGAAGAAATAGCCATGTACATTGTTGTTAGGATGTCTGAGTAGCATTGGTATTGGGTGCAACAGCCAATTAATTTCTCTCTCAGTACCCATTACTACCTATAAATGTTAGTTTATACACTTGTTAACGGCAACATTTAAGGACTTGCACATCGAAAACAGCAAAAATTACAAAAGGTGATATTGCCGCATCACACTGACTGTGTGTCAATGTGCTGCTGAATAATATCACCGATGTGAACTACCGTTCAGCCTGTGATACCTAGTACTGATGTACACTTTGTTTCATAAAAAGGCACCCTTTTTGTTTCTTTTATAACTCAGTCGAGTGGTGATCAATTTGCATGAAATTTTTACCAGTTGTAGCTGAAGAAATACCAATTGAAAATATATCAACAAAATGTGACTGTTAGTTAAATATTCTTTGCTAGTTGTGATGTAATGCTAACATCATAATGTGTCATGAGTACAAACTGGCTTGTTTCAACTGGTTCTATCAGTTGCTACCCTGCTCCAATGGTGAACTTTATTTTGATGAAAAATGTTTATCGTATCATCACTAAGCAATATGGGGCATGAAATCAAGCATCTCGCAATCCAAAAACTCAACTATCTCGCAAGCGGTGCATGCCGGTCTGTCTTGTTGGAAGGTGTAGAAGTTAAGCTATCCCTACAAGTGTGTGAAAATGATCGTTTTGGATGTTTTTGTGGCTGCAATGGTAAAACTTCAACAATTTGTCATCAATGAACTAGAAAAAGTTTCCATCAATGCAAGGCAGCTATTCAGCAAGTCTGCCAGCACCAGTTGTGACAGCCAGTTTGTACTCGCGGCACACTATGATGTCAGCATTATATCACGACTAGCAAAGAATATTTAACTAACAGCCATATTTTGTCTAAATATTTTGAATTAGTATTTTGTCAGTTACATTTGGTAAAAATTTCATGTAAATCGGTCATCATTTGACTGAATTATGAAAGAAAGAAAAAGGGTGACTTTTTATGAAGCATCGTGTATATTGGGCAATACTCTCAATACCGATATTATTTTAATCCTAGTGGTGTGTTGCCATTATGGTCCATGTGTTGTGTTTTCACTTTTTAGAGTACGCAATGGAGCTGACATCGGATGTTTATTCTGATGTGGCATTGTCTGATGGGGCTGAGTCGGTAATGAACAAGTGGTCTCCTCCAACCATTGTAGATGTATCTAGCTAGGCTTTGCCACATTACTGTGAAACTCTGAATAAGCTCATAGCTGGAGATGGTAAATTAGTATGTTGTACAAGTTCATACAACCTCTATTTTGATACAGGTTGTTAATGTTTCAGAAGGCAGCAAGTCGTTGCCGACAATCTGTATCAAAATGCTTGTTCTCTGTTGGTGAATAATTTGTATAACTTATTAAGTTATTGTGAAACTGGTTCTCAGCATTTGGGTTCTTCACATACTATGTGGCACAGGAAAATGCACGGTTTATGTGGATTGAGCAACTGCAGAAATTACAAAAACGATTGGTGTCGATCATTGCATCTTGTAATTACATGTATGGTTATTTTTATGCAAGCTTTCTGACTGGAGGAGAGTGTTCGAGCAAGCTTATCAACCCCTCTCCCCCCATCTGCTATGGGCAACTGATCAGCTCCCCACCTTGGCTGTGGGCTTGCTATTCACTGCAGTCGTCGAGGCTAATCATTTCCAGAACTATGCAATTGCTTGATCTGCATAAAGCGTGTATATACACCGTGTCTCAATAAAAATGTGCCACTTTCATTTTTTGAATAACTCCGTGAAACATTGGGCGATTTTGATTATTTTTGGCATGCAACGTTGAAAAGAAACTTGACGTAAATGATTACAGTTTAGCCCACCTCATCTTAATACTTTTGCTACACTATTTTGTGAAATTTAGAAGTCATATTTTGCCGTTCACAACAATGAATTCATACCGGTGAGGACATACATCGGCACAGAAATGATTAATTGGATAGCAAAAAAACCAGGAGTAATGGTTAATCGGTTATTATTTTTCAGAGAGTCTTACGTGTTACATCACATCATTTTTATTACAGCATATGCTCAAAATGACCTTCTCCAGCACAAACGCAAGCAGTGGTCATTGACGCGACTTGCCAACAGCACATTCAATAATGCGCGACCCAGAGCAGCTCATTCATTGTTAATGCGCCTATTCAGTTTGTCGAGGTACGGTCTTGGAATGAATATGATTAGTGTTAAATATGTAACAGATTTTTAATAATTATGTGGTTTCAGTGATTTCTTAGCGACGCATGCGCTCCCTAGCATGAATTCATTGTTGTAAATGGCCATAGTACGAATTCTGCATTTCACAAGGTAGTGTAGAGACAGTTATATAATGAGGTGGGCTAAACTACAGTTATTTACATCAAGTTTATTCATGATGTTGCCTGCCAAAAATTATCAAAATCGGCCCATGTTTCATGGACCTATTCAAAAAATAAAAGTGGCACGTTTTTTATTGAGACACGTCGTATATTGCAGTGGTTTGTGCGTATGGACCGTTGTTGGGTGCTTGGGTGCATTTGTTATAATGTCCATAAGACATGGCAGTTTACCAGTTTACTTTTGTCAGCGAGTCATCCTTATAACTAAGATAAAAATCTTAAGTAGCTTTTGCTGTGTCACATAATTTACGCAATTATTGTGTACTGTATTTCTGTTACTTATAACGTAATCCAGTGCTTGCATGGTTCTTACGGTCAGAGAAAGTCAGGAAATGTAAAAGTAGCAGGGTGCAGAAGTTGACAAAGATGCAGAAAAACTTTTGAACTGTTGTATGCAGACTGTGTACAACAGCTCAGAATTTTTTCTGTTCATTTCGCTCGCAGATTATTAGTACCTCCACTTTTAAATCTTTTATGCTGCCTTTGTGTAGTTGATTGCAGGCGATTGAAAATCGACATTGGTATTTCATGTGAACAACTTAGTCAGGGAAAACGATCCATTTTGTTCTGGAAAATCGGGGAAAATGAATTCTGCAGAGTAGTAGGAACCATGTATGTGTGGCATCAATTTGGTTGGCTTTAGTAACAGTCGTAATTATTGTATTTACGTCAACAGTAAAGAATGAGGTTATTAAATTATGTTGTAGGGCTATCAAGCTATCGTTTACTTCAATTTGTTCAGTAGTTAATCGTGAAAATTAATACTCTTAAATATTCTCATGCAGTTACCTTTGCAATCTCTTGCTTTCCTCCAGTGTGGTGGCTATGTGGGTGTCATTAAACATTACCAATTATGTTAACGTATGTCACTGGTAGCCAGAAGCTCTAATTGTCAACACAGAACTCCCAAAACCGAAAGTCATTTAGTTTGTTCAAGCTGTTAGTTTCACGTTACACATTGTTATACTTTATAATTTTTTTTTAATAAATTATTATCTGTTGTTTAGCAGCAAGATGGCACTCTGTTGTTTGATTACAGCTAGAATGAAAGCCAGTTGTAGAAAATATGTAGTACTGACAAAATTACTGCAGCCAGCAAATTCTGCCCAGAGATATAAATTGTAATTTTGATTTTTGTAGAGGCTAAAATCATTCTATGAGAAAATTTTGTGGATTGATTTTCAAAATTATGGTTATATTTTGTGTTTAGGATTTGGGTATATGCTTATAACTCGAAAGTCAAAACTCTACTTAAAACTCAACTTTGCGTCACTGGTATTTCAGCATTCAGCAATATTATATAAACAGTGGCAAATCACAGTTAACATTAGAGCTGTCGATGCATTGATTTTTTAACGTGTTAATGCATTGCGTTATTTTTTTAATGCATGTGTTAACACATTAATAATGCATCATTAATATTGCTGATATTGTTTGTGGACTACATCGAGAGGGTGACAGGAATGAAGCCCACTTAGTAGTGACGGAATGGCCACAAAACAATTTCTAATTACTTGAATATTATTTAGTCGGCAAATAATTGTAGTTTAATGGAATATTGGAACTCTTGCTTCACCGAATTTAGTAAGTTTACATATGTGCGTTAATTTTTTGGATGCGCGTTCGTTTATTAACGCGTAAATTTCACAGCTCTAGTTAACATACATTTTCATTTTGGTGATGAGGCATGATGCATTGGTGTTGTACTGATGCTGTCAATGACAACTGTGTCTCATGTTATGTACACCTGATGTTAATCTCCTGAATGTACCGGTTATTTTAATTGCATGACTGTTGATTCTGTTTGCAGCCAGTGTTGCTGAGTGAACTTGTCATAATCATATTGTTCACTGTATACTGATTATGTTTTGGCTGAACTCTTGACATGTTGTTCAGTTGCTACCATAGCTAACACCATATTAGGGCCAGATTAAGTCACAGACCAACTAGATTTTGCCTAGGGCCCTGTGATTTTAGGATCCCTGTGCTAAACAAAGTAAAAAAATAAGATAAAATTTGGTCATTTGATTGCCAGGAAAATATTTTATATTTTAAGGCTGAAATGCACCAAATTCGATTTTGGTAGGAGGAGCTCACAGCACTCTACAGATGCCCTAGGGGTCCTACTTCCAAGGGAATGCAGAGAGGAAAAGAGGGAGGGAGGAATTTCGTAAAATAATTTACACTGAGTAAGATATAAAGACTGGCATTTTTTAAAAAGATGGATGCTTTTACGATGGATACCTTATTGCAGTTTGTGCTTAATGGACCTCCCCCCCCCAGAAAAAAATATTTTGGCCTAAGACCCCTCAAAGCCTCACAGCAGTTGAAAAGCACTAACGTGACTTCTGTTCTAGCTCGAGGCACCTTAAGACTGATACCTTGGTCTGAATGGCTACTCACTGTAACTGCTAAAAGCTGCAGGAAGATCAGAACATAGACGACGTTGGCAATCATGAGCGCAGTGCTTAAACTGTGAAATAAAATGTGGGGAACTCTTTTTTTTTTCTTAACAGCAAGCGAAATGCCGAAGACGTTGAGTGAGTGTCCAGTGGCTTCTATCGCCCCTAAATTTGGAGCCAAAATCGGGCGCAAGTTCTCTTCCACTTTTAGGCTCAAGTTTCCCCCCACTTTTGTGCTCAAGCCTCCCCCGTTTTCGGACTCCTTGTTATAAGAATGTAGATTGCCCACTGAAAAAGCTATCAATGGTTAAAGCAGCTTAGCGACGAAAAAATTTACATTACGAAGAACGTATTAAAAAATTAAATTTAATGACATTAGAAAAAAGAAGGCATAGGAGTGATTTAATAGAAAAATTTAAAATTATTAATGATTGTTATAATTTGAAATCAGATTTATTTTTTACATATGATGAAGGTCTAAGAAGAGGTCATTCTAAGAAACTATATAAAAAAACGCAGTAGATTGGATTTGAGAAAGTATGTATTTAGCAACAGAGTAATTGATCACTGTAATGCACTGTCTGATGCGTGTGTAACCAGTAATACAATAAATCAATTTAAAAATTGTTTGAAACGGGAATTGCAACCGGAAACACATGGTTAATTTTAGTTATTAGGATAGTAAGCGTTATATGGCTTATGCCTGTGCTTACTTAGGCCACCAGTAGTCTGGTGGCTTCGGTGAATTCGGTGAAAATGAATCGGTATTCGAAAGTCGAAACAAAGAATCAACGATAAAAGTCAATTTGCACAGCGCTAAACCATAGAAAGTGGGTGTGCCCGCATCATGTGATCGTTTGTTGTGAAAAGTGTTTGATATGTTTGATATATATTGCGATTGTGGGCACAGTTTGCGGAATGGCAGAGGTGGAGTCTGTAAAACAGAATTATGGTTTTTTCGCCCTTTTGCCGGTTTGCCCCTGGCTCTTTCGCCCCGTGGTTTGTTCGCCCCTTATGCCTGGCTGATTCGCCCTTTGGCTTGTTCGCCCTCTGGCTCGTTCACCCCCTGGCTGATTCGCGCCCCTTCCCTTGAATATACCGGTGATTCATTATTGAGGCTTGTGTTTCAATTTACAGAAAGGCAACAAACAAGTGTAGCGTCACGTCACTGATTAATAGTTACTTCAATTAACGTTTTGACAAACTGAATAATAAGTGATCACAGTTCACAAACTTAGTAGTCTTTTGTTTCATTGCAGCGGCGCAACTGTTATATAGCCTATATCTAGAACGATTAAAACTCGGCTTATGTGTCAATGTCAAGCTTCTTTTGAAATGAATTCTTACAGGTATACTTGGGTCTAGGCCTAATAACCGCTTGACGAACGCCTATCTATAGACAGCATTAGACATTATTGCAAATATTCTAAGGTGAGAAAGCATACTAAAACTCTGTATAATAAAATACATGTGTAGGCCTAATGATTTTATTTCAGAATTAAACAAGGCATTAAACATTCACACAATTGTTTATTCTTATCATCATGCATAAACTGTCTAAACCTCAATGTCGAATTATCGGTATTCCAATGGAAGCAAAACATCCAAGGTGAGGGGGCGAAATAACCAAGGTGCGAACAAGGCAGGGGGCGAATCAGCCAGGCACAGGGGGCAAACAAGCCAGGGGGCGAAACAGCTTTTTCGCCCCTTTGCCGGTTCGCCCCGTGGCTTGTTCGCCCCCTGGCTGATTCACCCCCTGGCTCTTTCGCCCTCTGGCT
>Ga0209367_1013520_pt1 | contig 10485 bp, 5 predicted proteins | sample WorMetLIZISLAND2_FD_187412 | JGI IMG/M metagenome (GOLD analysis project Ga0209367, IMG submission 187412) | Marine gutless worms symbiont microbial communities from Max Planck institute for Marine Microbiology, Germany - Olavius geniculatus... ...
TTCTTTTTAGTTTATGTGCTAGATTAAACTGACAGTGTGTTTGTCAGTTTTTGAGTGCAAATTTTCCATTGTATTGTATTGTATTGTATTGTATTGTATTGCAAAGAACTAAAGATTAAATGCACTTTACCAGTCGGCGCATATCTACACTGCAGCGCAGTTAAAGCACAGACTCCACTATTTGGATTCGTCGTTGATTTGTTGCACAACACATCCACAACAAATCAAAACCAATGTTCGAACTTAATTCTTTTTACGTCAACGAAGACCTTAATAGCTGAGCCACAAAAATACAAAACAGAGAGAATGGAAGAAAATGAGAGCATTTACCTTGATTTCAGGACAAGCCCTGCACGACGCACAGATGAGATTTCCCATTAGCAGCGGCAGCGGCAGTAGCTTTGAAATGAAATCAAGCCGGCGACGTTCTTTCAGCCAGTCTCTTGTCTAATTAGATTCCTCTTATACCTGCTCTCAACGCACAGCGGACAAAGTGCAGACTCTAATAATAATGTATTTCGATAAATAAATGGCAGAAAAAATGAGACAAACCCTCTGTGCTACCTTCGCTGGATACAAAACGAAAAAAATACTACTATACGCAGTAAAAATTATAACGTACCAACTTACTACTGCAAAATAATCTTAACCTTAAAATATTAAATTTTGAGTAATACTCCTTTTGTTTTCGTGGGAAATCGTGAGAAATCAATAGAAAAATGCTACAAATAAAAACTAGTAATGTGGACAGTAAGTGACGTTGCCATGTCTACAATGCAATAAATAAACAGTTATTTTTTGCAATAATTTTTTTTTAAATTTCTAACACTATCATTTATTATTTTTTCGTTTTCTGCAGCAGACCGCTAACCGTCAGTTATTAAATGTACGCCGAATTGTTTCGTGTACACTAGTACTGTATATATTAGCAACGCTCTGTCGATTGCATGGTAATTGCTGAATTCATTTGTGTCATTTGCACAATGTAAACGGATCGTAGGCCATCACTCATTCACTCACGCACTCGACCTAACAAACGCATCTATGTCAAGCAAATGCTCCTGAACACTAAAGTCAGACAGCGACTAAACATACACGTCTACGACATAATTACATACTGGCGTTGACTATACAGCGAACGCCCTCACTCTCAATAGACTAATTCACTTATATTAAACGTACTCGTACTCTACCAGGTAATGTGCGTACGCATTTAGGGTGATGGGCATGATAAGCGTGGGACCAACTTTGTCCTATTAGCAGAATCAATATTATAAATCAAGATTTGGTGTTCTCTAAACGTATAACTAGCATTGCGTTTAAAACGTATCAGTGCTTATACCGGTACGTTCTGAAAAATTCCTTTCCAAGGTATAAATACCATATGAATACGGTGGCGCTGATCTCCGTTTTCATAACAAGACACCAGTTTACACTGCTAGACCACAGATCAGTGTGCATGTTGTTTACGTCCCGGCTTTCGCTAGTAGACATTGCGCCTACTCAAGAAGGGATGGCCAGGCTGAGTTGACTTGGATGGCTGGTTACAATATCGAGATAATTTAGCAGTCTGCCGACAGTCACCCATCCAATTATTAATGTGGGCCTCGCGTTGAATAGGCCATAGGCCCTAACTTCTTTGATAAGACAACGACGTTACCAAGCAAACCAAAGCATTCCAGCAGCTAATAAAGCAACTGTATTTCATCACGTTGTTAAATTGTACTGGGATCGCTAATTTATTTTCCCGTATAAATAGATACTGCATTTGTTATTTTTGTCATTTCAGTTTTATGCATATTTGCTGTCCATTTCTACAAAGCAGTGTGTAAATGCTTTAAACCAAAGTAGTAATTTACTGTACACGTATATATTAAGTATTTTTTTCGCACATATAGCGTCATAAATAGCCTGCCTCTTTTTATGAAAGGCGTACGGTGAAAAAAGTATTGAAAAACAACGTTCAGAAAAAACCTGGCACTATAATAATCAGCATAGCGGCGAGAACAACAAGATAATCTGAGCACAGCGAACACCACATCAGAGCTTACTGTAAGCCGTCGTTTGCTTGACGGCACTAAGCAGCAGTGAAACAGTAGTTGACTGCTCACGAAATGTCGTCGCCTGCTAAAAAATGACAGAGTTTATAATAGTAAACAAATTCCGTTTTACGTGACTTTATAAACTAAAAAAAGAACTTTGAAAGATCACGTCACTGTACAAGAAAGTAAGTCACGTAGCGAGAGTTGGATCCGATAAGCGCCGGAACAGTTCTATGCAGTTAAACGGATGTGGCCGAGTGCTACGCATTGATTATTCGCTTCCAGCAGCAGAAGCAGCAGTCGGCAACGCCGGTGCAGTGGCAGTTCAGTCAGACCGCAGATTCCGTGTCAACGTCTTAATCCCAACGTGCTGCTGATGCTGCTTGGCCGTCCGCATTTTGCTGTTTGTTTGTCTGTTTGTTTCTTCGTGTGGCTGTAACATTAATTATACAACAGAGTGGTCATATACATGTAGGTTGACTACAACCTACCGAGTCTTCGCGTTTCTTAGCCCCAACATCGGCGCTCTAGGCCAAGAAACAACAAGTTACAACTCCTAATTTTAAGTAAAATGAAAATATGATATAAAAACTGGCCGTGTTCTGCGAAAAGCACTGGATATCATTGCACATTGGGCTGAAGAATGGCAGTTCATATATTAGTTAGCAAGTGTAACATACTCACTATTGGTCACACTGGCACTGATGACACCACAGAGTATTATATTAACGATTGTCAGTTACCTCGAGTTATATCCTGTCGTGACCTTGGTGTCACAATTACTCGTGACTTGTCATCCTCTCAGCATGTAAATGAAATAGTCAATAAAGCCCACCAGAGAGCAAACCACATTATTCGTTGTTTTGCTTCAGGCCACGTAAACACCTTGATAAGGGCATTCATTGTGTATGTGCGCCCGATCTTAGAGTACAACAGTGTTGTATGGTCGCCTAGTTTAAAGAAAGATATTGACTTAATTGAGAAGGTGCAAAGACAGTTTACACAGCGACTGTTTGGGCTTAAAGATTTAACATATAAGGAGCGTTTGATGCGTCTGAATCTTCCTAGCTTAGAGTTGCGTCGATTGTATCTGGATCTTATTTTGTGCTATAAGATTGTGTTTGGTCTGGTCTGTGTCAACTTCGATGATTTTTTCACGTTTAGCCCCTCTTCTCAGACGAGAGGGCATTCGTACAAACTATATAAACCTAGATGTACAAATTCAGTTCGTCAAAACTTTTTCGTTGAAAGAGTCATTGATGTCTGGAACTGTTTACCACCCACAGTCAGCTTTTCTTCTCTTTCCTTATTCAAGAGATCACTGAAGAATACTGATTTTACGCCCTATATGAAATGTTCTGTGTAGGCCTGCTGCTATTTTTGTGTGTTTTTATTCATTTATGATTTGATTTTATGATTTGATTTGATTTTAACTTGTTTCAGTTGCTGTGCTACTCTCGTGTTTGTGTATTTAGCTTAGGAAGGCTACTGTAAGTGCTCTATGAGCCTGGTATGTCTTGCCAACTGTATGTTTGTGTCAACCTTGTGCACTATGTTATGCTTTTGCTGGCAAATAAATGATGATGATGATGATGAAACTTTGCTGTGTGTCTCAAACACTTGTAGCGCTTTCTTAGCGACAGCTGAATTTTGTGGTTATTTTACGATAGCGTTTAGATCGTGCGTTGTACAGAGGCTATAAATGATTACTTAATGATTACTTAAATACGTATTTAGAGAATAAAAGTGCGCGCGCACGACAATGTCATTGACATCGTCATTTCTATCTCGTCATGTGTTCGTGTCGTGTAGGCTATCTGCGCATCTGGCGCATACGCATCATCATCATCATCACCATCATCACAGAGCGGTTATGCGTGGCCTGAATAACACACGTTATTTCTAGGATCATGTCAGTAGCCGGAAGTCAATATCAAATGTCGAGTTGGTGAGGCGGAAGATCTACGTCAGAGTTTACTATCTGCCACAAGTGACGGCCACATTGTTCTAGCCATTGCCATCTCATCGTTTCTATGCATTTACTAGACTACTACAGCTTCCTGTTAAGTCGACCATTCGTCTTAGTTACTAATTTTTTACATGTTCATGAGACAGCGGAACTGTTATCGTGTCGATAAAATGTCTAGCCGAACACATTAATGCGGTGCAAACATCGCGAGTACTGTATATGAATGGAAAAAAAACTGCATTAAGTTAGGCTACTATTAGCTTAAAGCTCAAGCTTACGTAAATGTTTCTGATCTGAAAAATTCTGGTTCAGCTGTTTATTGGGACTGTGAAATCAACAAAATGTATAAACGTGAATGACAGGTTAGCATACCAACAGCCACAAAATGTATCTGATGTCTCCCGTTAGCTGATGAATTTTAATCGACATAATGAGCAGTAGTCTAACATGTCTGTTGTTAGAACTATTATTCATAAGGTCTGGAGCATATCAATTGGACATTTTCTCTGTCAGTGATGTTAAACTGATGATTGACAGTTTGTGCACGATGTAATTTGACTGTACGTTGATTAGTTGCACTTTCTGCTTTTTTATTTTCTTTTTATTTTTCATCATTTTGGCTTTGCACTTTTGTTTGTACCTTGTGTACGATGTTCATAATAAATATATATAAATATATATCCCCGTTAGGCCTACTGTAATTCAGCTTATCTGCGCAAATAAAACATAGCATACGGTAACGTAGACTGTAAACAAAAACTGCAACGGCATCACATTTTGCTCGTTCTGTACTGTATATTATGTAATTAACTATTCTATACAAGTCAAGAGATTCAGAGGGCTTCCCGTTGACTTTGTGCGCCACGCAAATTTACTTCAACTCACCTACTTATTTAACAGTTCACCGTCATAATATATTATGTCCTTTGCATACAGTGTACGACTGTACGTTCTGCAACAATTGCTGTCAGCCATGCGTCAAGTCTCAGGCCAGTTCATATATCAGCGAGTCACTGTTTCAGGAACGCACAAAGTGCACCAGCTTTCCGGCATTAATATTTTACAAAGCGACGCATTTCGCGAAATTCCTTTTCGCTCGCAATGCAGGTTGCAGGTTAACCGCAGCAATCTTCGGTCGACATCCCAGTATATGCTTTGTAACGTATTTCGTTTGTGTCCGTTTGTGTCTCTAAAATAAACATCTGACTTAAAATTCACTGGCTTCTGTAATAGCCTAGGACAAAAACAAAAACCCGGCTGTAGCTAGAAAAGGCCGACAGTACGCCGGTGTCCAAAGGCCAGCAAATGTGAATGAGGGGTCAGTTCGAAACCCCAGTTTGGAGGAAAGCAGAGTTCGGCAATTCAAGCATTAGATAGGGCATTTGCAAATGTATGTGGCCTGTTAATAGTAACCATTGTGCTGGCACAGTTTGACCGTAACGCGCCATGCAAAGTTTGGCGGTCGGAACCTCTATTTTGAGAAAACAGGTGACCGTACATGGTCGGCGATGGTACCGTCAAATAGGGGATTGATAAGTTCCTATAGGCTGTTAATAGTAACTATTCCTCTAACTGTAGCCTAGCTCTTTGATCACAATTTGCAATGCAATATTTGGGATGCAATCAGTACATTCATTTGCAGGAAACAGAGACGTTATAGGGGATGACAGTCTGACTTGGTACCACGTGGTAACTGTCGGGCAAATGGTTTTTACTGGTACCTGCATCATTTTAGCACTTATTACAAAACCATTGTGTCGGCGTGGTACATGTACAGAAGAGGGAGGGGTCTTTGGTTTCGTTTCTTTACATATTTCGTATACGTTTCTAACTTACTGCGCACTTCTTCAACTTTCTCAGCTCGTTTCATTTCTCTCATTTCAGTTCGTTTTAAAAAGTTCTAGTTTTTTACCTTATATGATGAATTTTATTAAACTGCCATAAGTTTGCTTATGTATCATACCGTATCGTACTGCTACACAAGACAACGTTTATGTTGCTTTGTGCGAACTAATAACGCTTAAGTTGTGAAATCTGTCATATACGTACTACACACAACTAGCACAGACCGTGTTGTAGCGCGATGGTGTTAAGACGCTGCTCTGCTAGTCGTCAGAACACAATCGGCGTCGTCCAATGGTCGTAGTTCTTGTGGTAGTAGTAGCGTCTTAGTCTCAGTCGTCGATGGTTGTCACTAGTTGTAGGCTAAGTCGGTGACGACTGACGACGTGCAAGCAACTGACAATCAATAAGGAACGAATAGACGAACGGCAGGGCGCGCCTGCACGCGTCAAGAGAGACTCGGGTCGAGTCGACACGTTCAGTCACAGTGTCGCCGTCTGTCGACTCGACGCGACTAGGTGTGTGGCAGTACGACACCTGGTCGGTGCTGATGCGGCTGCTGCTGCTGCTGCTGATGCTGAGAGCGAAGCTAATTGTCCACGCTGCTGAACCGATATACGGCAGGTGCAGGCGAGGTGCATGATAATTCCGTGCAGTGACTGACTGCAGTGCAGGCACTCGCTGACTGCATGCAGCTGATCGGTGACAGGTCGCTTGCACACGCCAGACCTGTCCTTCACAGCCGTTTTCGCCCGCGTACATTTGTACAATACGCTTTCAACGTGGCGATTGGCGATACGAGCACAGATTCGTAAAAATTGTGGTTTCAGAGGCTACAGAAGTTTAGCATAAACTGCAGCCAAATGTAGAAGTTTCCCATACAGCGACATTGTTGCTAATCTTTACACGAATGTTCGGGAGTGAAAAGGCGACATCGGTTGTTTACAACACGTTGCTGCCTTTCTTAAGACAGTGCATTTTCGTGCGTACTCAAGAGCATCATTGCCGTCATCTCATTTCGCAACGGAGAGCAAATGGTACGGAGAAAGTTGCATGAATGATTATGATGTTCAAAGCAATGGATCGTTACTGCACGGAATGTGGAAACTTATGGGTGGGATATGACTTGCGATGGCAGGAAAGATGATTTTTCAGTTTCTCCCTGGTCACTGATCACAGACTGAAAGAGTCAGCCGACAAAAATGCGGGAAATGTGTGACTGTGTATAATCATAAAAATTATGTTTTTAAAGACGCGCTGCTATGACTTACAGCACAGACACAGTACAGGATCTATAAGCACTTTGATCAGACGATTGTAAAAGAAATCTCAACATTGTCAGAGGTTTGAGATTTTACGACAGAAATGACTCCATCTCCGACAAGATTCCCATACGACAAGCAGAAAATAAAACACGAGTATATACAATCACTACTTACTTACTTAGGTAGTTACTTGGTACGTCTAATCCAGATAGCAGTCTATCCCTGACCGTGCAGTTTATTGACAGGCTTGATTTGTAAAATTCGAGACTTTCGCTAACTGTGCTTTGAACGCCACCAAGGTCCGGAACGAGAAAAAAACAGCGGTGCTAAAAGAAAAACATAGAATGACAAATAAGTTACTGCAACAGGAAACAAGCAGTAGTAATGGCAGTGCGATATTTTACTATTTTACTTTTGTCAGATGAGTATACGGCAAATGTTTGTCGACTTAGCGACAGTCTAATAGGCTCAGCCTTCAGAACGGCACACACGACGCCGGCCATCGACTCGACAGGCACTTGGGAGTGTCGGTGACGCTAGCCAATTCAACGAGTCACGAACAGTGCTGAGGTCCGTCAGAAATATTGACAAAACGTGCGCAAAAGCTTAAAATTTTGTAATAGTTTATACATGCGTGTAAATCACGGCTTTTGTATAGTTGCGACATTATTGTAAGTTACGACTGATTTAGAACTGACACCACTCTTTCGTATTTTTGTTGTTTTTTTGCTGTGTTTTCACTAATTATGGTAAGTGGAAAAAAATTCAATGAAATATAAGTAGCCTGCAGTTTGATGTCAGTGAAGATTGAAAACAGGAACACGCAGTATAACAGTAACTTACTATCTAGCATAATGTGTTCGTTTATGCCAGATATATGTCGACAAAGGTCAGGCGGATGCGGGTACATCAGGAATGGGAAGAGGTTCGTTTAAGGCGGTCTAAGAAATAAACCAGCGAGCGACTATTTCGTGAATAAAACTAGCGCTTGCAGAACAGAAGGCAGTCCCATCAGGCGTTAGAGCAACTTTTTGTGGGCGAAACGCACAAACCACAAATCAGATCACGTGTGTCACTGGCATTACGTTTGGTACGACAATCGATACGCAGATGTGAGATAGGCGACATAAAACACGGGATACGCCCTACAGCGACAAAAAACCACAATGACCACAATTACTCCCCCATTGCCGCTGCTGCTGCAGCAGCAGCTGCTGCTGGTAATGATGCAGTCACGGTTGCTATGGCAAACAGACATCATCCCTGCAGCTCCAGCTGAAAGGCCAACGTCATCATTACGCCTTTGCTATGTGGTGCCGCTGAAGCCGTCCTCCTAATGGCAACATCGATCCTTCCTATCCCTCGGGCCAACTTTTGACCTTCACTAGCACAGCTGTATTTACCGCTGCCAGCGATCTGATAAAGGCGCTCTTGGAGTATAGATAACGTTAAATAGTTAACGATAATAGAAGAAGTGCACGAGTTTAACTTGCAAAAACAGTTTGTAATAAACGTTTGTAGACGTTTATTTTTTAGATAAACTCATTTTAACGTTTATTTATTTTTATAGTCTTTTTTAATAAAAACAGTAATTGAAAAAATGTCACACAAAAAATCAAATATATTATACCAGCAAAAATCAAGTATATTATACAAGAAAATGACAATAGAGGAACTTACAATGTATTCTCAGTGTTTCAAGTATTTTAATATTACCAGTATTTAAATATTATTTAAATACTAAGTCAATATTTAGGAGCAAGTATTTAATTCTGAATAGTTATACACAGTATTTAAATACTTTGAAGGAGTATTAAGTATTTGCAAATTTCCAAATACCAGCACTTACTGCAACACTGCCACGAAGCCACACAACTGCACCTGGATTATTAGTAAATACTTCTAATGCTGGAAAAATATCCTGTTATCAAACAACTCGTTCTTGGTAGCCTACAACACGCACCCGTTTGCCATCTACTCCACCGGTAGAGCAACTCTTTAGTTCGGCTGCACACATTCACAAGTTGCAGTAAGTGAGGTGATTATAGTCGTAAATTAGCAGCATGACGGATAAGTTTACTTAACTTTCTTGCAAGGGTTAAAAGCTCCGTGGGACGGCAATCAGTAACGACATGTATTAAGCTTATAGCAGCAGGCGACGTCGAATGTCAGGATGTCGTGATTTGGCCCATATGGACCTATGGGTCTCAAGTGTGTTCAAGATATACAAATCGACATTTCACCGTGAATATCGGATCTGTGTTAATGTACGGATAAAATAATATTAATATCATAATTGTGTCGGATGAAATATGCCGAAAAATAAAAATGTTAGACAACGGCACACAGCACGATTAAATAGTCGTTTAGTTGAATCAGACCACTTGCGTCCATATAAAGAGTGCGACAAAAACTATCTACACAATGTCATGTACACTGTGTCTCAAAAACATCTCGAACATTTTTGACTGTAACTTAAACAAGAATTATCAAATTTTAATAATTTTGGGTACGAATATTCCCGAGACAACTAGCCATCAAATAACAGTTTAGTTTCTTACCTCTCCCATCGTCTGTTACTGCACTACCTGGGGAATACAGAACCAATGAAATATTGCATTTTTATCCAGTGTGGTATCATTACTTAATCTAAATAATGCACAAAAACACATTTTGTTCACATTGTTGACACATTCGCTGACATTTTATTTTGTTTCCTTTTCAACTGCCTGCAGTAAAATTGCTGGAAATGTCAGCTTATTGTGCAAACGCAGACACGGAGACGATTTCTCCAAGCATTTAGAGCAGTGTCAATAATGTTCTGCTCCAAACTAATCCAGACTTGCCAGCTGCTTCTTGTGTTCATAAACATTCCTGAATGCTATCTGGAAGACACACTGCTGAATGACAGTCAAACCTTGTAATCAACTGGTTGTTGGGGCCACATACAGGGTGGTCCAAAAAAACGAACCCCAGTTTTATTTTTGGGATAACTTCGGTAATTCAGCACCGATTTTAACCATTCTTTCACTGTTACAAGCAGAAATTTGTGGCGCGTAAACGTAAAGTTCTTTCGCCCACCGCACCTTTATTGTGTGACCACATTACCTAGCAAAACAAACACTACTGCTAATATCGGTGTATATTCTGCCCATATCAAACGATTTATTTTAAAAATTATTATTGGTAAACAAAGTAAATAAACATAATATGACGTAACAATGACGTCACAAGGCACTACTGCGAATAAGTAAGTAAGCTTTTTATGCTACGAAATTGATATCTTTATGTGCTGCCTGTCCTCCGAGACCACTGTAGCTTTGACAGTGTTTGTTTTGCTAGGTAATGTGGTCACACAATAAAGGTG
>Ga0209367_1013522_pt1 | contig 10483 bp, 8 predicted proteins | sample WorMetLIZISLAND2_FD_187412 | JGI IMG/M metagenome (GOLD analysis project Ga0209367, IMG submission 187412) | Marine gutless worms symbiont microbial communities from Max Planck institute for Marine Microbiology, Germany - Olavius geniculatus... ...
TTCCTACTCAGCCGGTCATTTTAGTTGTCAAGGGACAGTTTTCTGATTTCTACTCAGCAGTAATAATCCGTCAAGGACTATTCAGTCCCTCTGTTCAACCGCTGTTTGATCTAGTGCTTAAACTACGTGGTCTCGCGATGTCAGGTCTCGCGATTTCATCGTCCCCATTTTTGAGTAGAATACGGTATATGCAGTTACATACTAATGTGTCCGTCGAAAAGTTCATGCAGAAACTGCTGAAAGAAGTCGAACGTTTCTTCGTGAAGCGCTGCATCTTGGCTGTCTGAAGTTGTCCGGACGAAACTGACAGCTGTCAGCATCCCTGGAGTTAGGTCGATGTCGTGTTCTGATGGAAACACAAACGACAAGTTGTCCTCGAACGGATTCCGACGCAGAAACTCCCGAAACTCAAACATGTTCATGCCCTTCTGCAACGACCATCAGTTATACACCGCGTCTCAAAAAGCTGTTCCACTTTTTTGAATAACTTCCCTGTAACACATTGGCCGATTTTGATAATTTTTGGCACGCAACATCGCGAAAAAAACTTTATGCAAATGACTGTAGTTTGCCCATGCTTTAGTACTGTTGCCACACAACCTCGTGAAATGCACCCCTCTAAAAAACGTTATTCTACGGTTATTGGCTCGTCTAACGTGAAAATGATTGCAGATAAGCGCAGACATGCTGCTCACTATAACAAGCTCTAACGACGAACTTTTTAGAAATGTAAACATCGATGACCTTGAATGACCTTGAACTCCCAAAATAAAGGGTTTTAGTAATTTTTTCGCGATTGTGGGCTGCGACACGCGTTTCAAGAGTGAATTGCGCCGAAATGGCTGGAGATAGACCAAGACAATCTGCACATGAAATTTTCAGCATTGAATGTTAATTTTAGCAGTCCAAGTTCGGATCCTCTAGATTCTAAGAGGCCTGCGCACGCAGGTACCCTTCTAAAAGTGGTTATTTATCCGCTGTTGTCTTGTCTAGCGTGAAAATGGCTGCAGATAGGCACAGACATGCTGCTTATCATAACAAGCACTGGCGACGAGCTTCTTAGGAATGTCAACGTTAATGACCTTGAATGACCTTGAACCCTAAAATATTGATTTTAAACGTTTTTACCGATTTTTGGCTGCAAAAGAGTAAATTGCAACGAAATGGGTAGAGATAGACCAAGATGACCTGCGAACAGGAACTGCTATAGTGAGTGAGTGAGTGAATAGTTTCTTAACGGCACATCAGCACAAAATAGGCCATTCAGTGCCATACATGGTTAAAGTTAATTAAAAGCATTTAATATATGAATTAAAGCAGAGTTAAAATACTTGTTAAGATCAAGGCTATTAAGCTAATGCAAAAACAACATTATATACGATCATAAAAGTTGATATCTTTAACATAAGCGATGATGTTACGCGATGCAACATATTCAAAAACGTCTTTGAGTGTGTCCACTCCAAAGTATCCCTGACGAGCTGCACTGTAGCAGGTGCAGTCTACCAAGATGTGCTTGACTGTGAGTGGAGAATGGCAAGCTTCACATACCGGTTGACTCTCTTCCTTTAGGAGATAGAAGTTTGTAAGTCTTGTATAACCAATCCGAAGACGGTTGATAAGGACCGAGTCGTAGCGGCCCAGTGATGAACTGACACTGCGACCAAAGACCGGTTGCACACTGTAAAGTTTATTTGATGTACACTGGTTCTACAGTTGTTGCCATTCTTTAACACACAACTGGTTGACACAAGTAAACAAATCGCTAACTGGAAATCTCATGTTGGTGATAGCGACATCCAGTCCTGCTTTAGCAGCGATGTCAGCATCTTCGTTTCCTCGGATACCCACGTGGCTGGAAATCCAGCAAAAAGTTATAGATTTACCATTGTTAATTAGTTGATTGTGATCCTTCAAGATCTTTAAGATCAGTGGATTTTCAACTTTGCAGCTTTCAATTGCTTGTAAGCTGGACAAAGAGTCCGAGAAAACCACACAATCTTTGCTTCTTGCACGGCGTGGAACTGCTATAGGCTCTCGCGCGTCTCATAAGCATTAGCTCAAATTTCTTGTTAACGTTTATATTTGTGTATGTTTTATCTCTTGCTTCGAACAATAAACAAGCAAATAAACAGTGATGTCAAACAAAGCCAGAACACTCAAGGATACGGCCATTTCGCCATGCAAAGATTGAAGTTCGAGTGGATTTATGTGCAGACTTTTAACAAACGCACATTGCAAGTGAGTAAAAAACGTGAATCTTAAAATATTCACTCGAAGAAAGTAAAAAAGTAAAAGCTAGTCAGCAAATATTCTGCCCTTAAATTTTTGGCCATGGCCAAATTTTAAGGTCATGGCTAGGGTAGCAAGGCCAAAAACTAACATCACTGCAAATAAATAAACAAACACTCCTTTAGGACACTAACAATTTTTAACTTACGCTGAGTGCTTCTATCTGTACAATTCTGCTGTTGAAGACGTGGTTGATGAGGATGGTTTGAGAGATAAGTTGTCGAGTGTTGGGATTGAGCGTCAGTCTACAGTTGCTTCGCTCCATCCATGACGCCAGTAGCTCCATGTCAGCGTCCGTCAGTGTCTCGCCCTTGTTGAACTAACCACCCACATAACAGTATAGGCCTACGCGGGCAGATCAGAATGATTCTTACGTAACAACCTAGGAAGTATCTACGAGAAAATACGGTCTACAGTATTGTAAATACTGTCTGCAGCATCTCGGTACTAATCTAATCTAATGAAAAAATACATTTGTATGGCGCATCAACGTAAGTCTCTAATGCGCTACAGTAGTGTTAGTAAATGTCAATATCTGCAGTATAAAAATGTTTTCAACTCCTGCCTAAAAGTATCGAAAGAAATGTCTGGTAAGTTTAGGTAGTCAGGTAGAGCGTTCCAGCAAGCCGGACCAGCAACACTGAAAACACGAGTGCTGTTGGTTGACATCTGTAGCGGGGTATGACCGCTATCGTACTATATTTGACTAATGCAATGAGAATTAATCCAAATTATTGTTTCAATATTTTATGTTGCTAGCATAATTATGACAAATATTTGAAGTAAACAATGCAGCAAACTTGTGTAAATAATTTTGCAAAGCTGCGTGCGGAGCGATGCATTACATTCTTTAGCAACAAACACTAATTTTTTGCCGAGTGATTAAGTTAAAGTCTTTTAACGTTGTTATTACCTCCGCCAAGGAGGTTATGTTTTTGCCAGAGTTTGTTTGTCTGTCTGTCTGTCTGTCTGTCTATGTGTTAGCATGCAGGATAACTCAAAAAGTTCTGGAAGGATCTTTCTTAAATTTTGAGGGAATGTCGGGAATGGCAAAAACTACAAGTGATTCAATTTTGGGGGTGATCCGGAAGAAATCTTGGATTCTGGATCACTTTGAAATTATCGTTAACATTGCTTTAAATGGGGCATAAAGAAAACCGCTGCCAAACCGAATATGGTGCTGCCACCTGACGAACGACATGGCACTAGCGGAGGTCTGAGGTCTCTGACTGCTTTTCTAGTTTATTCTTAACTGCGCATTCAGCTTACCTTATCGAGAAGATGTTTCAGCCCGGTGTCGGCCACGTCATCTAGCGTGATGAGATGGACCATGTCTTCAATGGAAGCCGGTCCGTCTGCGTGCACGAGGTAATGCTGAATGACCGGAGAAAGACCGGGTAAACCTCGACATTCGTTCAGTGCAGCGTGGACCATCATCATACCGGCGCACTTATATCCACTCGTCAGATGCTCAGCGGTTGCGCTCGGAATAAAATGTCCGCGTTTACCCTCGAACATCGCACAGTCCTTGAATGTCCGACCGACGACAGCTTCGAACGCCAAATAAAAGAATTCTCTGGTCAGTCCTCCGGCATCCACGCCCGCTTCTCCCTCGAACGTTATCTCTAGTCGTCTTCTTAGTGTCCGTTCTCTTGCTTTTTCGTACTCGGCAAAAACCGAAAGTCGTCTGCCTTTCTGTCGACGGTCCACTTTGTGATGCATGCAGTTGCCGTTTCCTCGTTATCTTCCACTACGCTTGCTGCCCACTCAACGACTGACAGATAGGAGTCGTCCTCGCAATCGCCTGATAACAGAACATTCCGTTAATTAAACACTACAATCGCAAAGTTATTTCCAAAAAATCAAGTATGTGCATCATACTGACTGTGTGTCAATGTGCTGCTGAATAATATCATTTTTTGTGATTTTTGCTGTTTTCGATGTGCGAGTTCGTTAATATTGCCGTTAACAAGCGTATAAACTGATGTTTTTTGCATTTATATTTGCGGTTTTATTACTAAAATACTGTTTTCCTACTGGTGATTAGTTGGAAAGATATTGCGCCTCAGATATTTTTTACAGTAGCTAAGCCGCTTATAACTGTTACTTACTACCTAATGGCGTGACTGAACAAAGCAGACGACACGCATCAGCATGACGTCACCGCTGGCCTGCATTGCTGACAATATTGAACCAAATTCCTTTTATATCCACAAAATGGCCATACAAATAAATGAACTAATATTGCACGCATCACCCGCTTAATATAGGCCCAGAAAACACTTCAATAATGCTAATTTAACTAATCGTATCATTGCAGTTATTGGACCGTTGCGTAAAATGGCCGACCACAAACGTTTATAAAGTCAAGTCAAACTAAAGTCCGAGCCCATTTCGTAGACTTTAGTTAACCGAGTTCTAGCCATTTTTGACAAAAATTCTATAAATTTTGTTACCATGGCAACGAGAGTCAATCATGGTAAACTTATAAAATTATTTATTTGCTCCACCCTCATAACCTTTTGTTAGATGCAAAAATCTCGAAGATATCTCGTACATATGTCGAGTTATAGCCAATTTTGTCCCAAATTTCGTTGCCGTGGCAACCAGGCAGGGTCCGGGATAAAATTGAATGACACCATTAGATTGGTCATTTTCGAAAATTATACCCTAGAACCAAAAATTACGACTCTATCTTAGGCCCCCTATACACAGCCAAAGTTATGATCGTTTAAAGAATTGTTTAATTTTCCCCATAGAAGCCATTGTATTTTTTATTTCTGCGAATAAATACGTTAAATATTACATTTTAATTTTCTAACCCCAAAAAGTCACTTTCTTGTGCAGAACCGCGTCGTTTGACTTATTAAACGTAAAAATCCCTTAAGAGGTGTGACCTGAGTAAAAAAGGTATATATAAATAAAAAAAATTGCGTAATTTTCACCAATTTGCCGAGAAGCCCCCCTTGGAGGGATTTACATAAAATTTTGCATGACGGGTCCCCTCCCCGACGTAATCAACCGTGCCAAATTTTATCTCAATCCGATCAGGGGTTTTGACTCTGTGGAAGTCGAATTTCTGGCTTCTCCATAGGAAAGAAAAGTCGCCGTTAACACAGGGCTTGAACTACCGTTCAGCCTGTGAAAATGTGTTCTCCAGAGTTTGGCAAGAAAAGTAAAAAAAGAAAAAATAACCCACTTGAACATTATATTTCACCCCTTTGCCCACCGACCCTGCTGGGCCGATTTGTACCATTTTTGGCACGTAGCGTCTGACTGCCGACGTAATCATCCAAGTCACATTTTAAGTCCACTGATTCGGGGGTTTGAGGTTACGGGTGCAAAAACACTGGGGTTTCCCATTGACTTTGATAGTCGTCCTTACAACAGTGTTACGCACTACCGTGCTACACTGTGACTAGTGCACAGCACAGATAGAAACAGAACGCCCACATAATTACAGCAGTGACATGATAAAGTACTAAAATAATTATTTCTATTAAAAGCAATACTCTTTTTTAAACATTATTATATCTTCAGCGTCATTAACCTTACTGTGTTTAAAAATTATATAATACTATTGACTTCGTACTAAGTGATGGTGTCGTTGGGCAACTAGAGTCAACATTTTCATTTTCGTTTTCATCTCCACTCCTTACAGCCTGCTGTTCGTCTTCATCGTCTGCAAAAAACAGAAGATTTTCTGCAAAAAAAAACAATGCAAAGTTACTAAGTGGTTGAACTCGCATTTGGAACTTTGTTATTAATCACCTCCAACGTTTCAAAAGCTGCGTTTAACACAACTATTAACGCTAAGGTTTCTATTGACATATCTGTTTGTTTGTCACAACATTGCCTGATTATCTGCAGTTTTGCACTGACGACTGTTCCAAAACAATGGTAAAAACTTTAATTTTGGTCGGACTGCCAGTTTCTTCTTTTTATTTACTCGGACGTTTTGCTATTTCCTTTGCGTGCTGTGTAGCCCATGTCGCCCTCGGGCGTCTTCTTGAACAGCTAAGATTCATTGGGTGTAGTAATTTTAACGGTTATAGGCCTACCGTCAGAAGTGTTGACTGATGTCTGTACGGATGCTGGTGTACGCGGGTTTTCCTGGGAGACTGTGACAGACTGGACTGGTGCTACCCCTGCAGCTGATGACGTCATCGGGCACCTGTCAGCCTGCAGCTGAGTCAGCTGGTCGATGGCTCGTTGACATTGGGGCTCCAGTGCGTCCAGCAGCCTTGTCAACGTCGTCGGCAAGTTGCGCACGTGACGCCGAACGTTTCTCAGTTGTTCCAACTTGATCCTGAGCGCGTCCAAGTACTCCGTGTCGAACTGGTCGTCGTCTCTTACTGAGCTACGCAGATGACTGCCCGCAATAAACTTATCATCGAGAAACTTCTGCAGCTCCAGCAGATCGTCGACGTACGCCTTGTAATCCTCACGCCTCGGAGGACCAGCTGATTTCAGTGACCTTTGTCCACCTCCACTGGACGATTGGTTGCCCATTATCACTAGTCCAGACGCCAGCTGGGACTGACAGCAGAACAATTGATCATTATGCATGTAACTACACTCCGTCTATACAAAGAAACATCCCTTAAACGACTAGAATCTTATCTGTTCGCGAAGTCCTTTTTCTGACTTTTTCACCGGACTAAATCTATAGGCTATACCTTATCTCTAGTAGTTCACCTAGCAGTAGTCATTTAAATTACTTAGGTCTCGTTATACCGTAAATACCGTAACTGATTCATTGACTAACTTAAGAAAGATTATCAGATTAGTGTCAGAAATATTCAAACTAAAAATTATACGAAATAATCTGGTAATCCTTTTTACAAATTGCAATAAAAATGTCTGGAAATTTTTTGAGACACAGTGTACATTAATTGTAGATTATACGACGCAATACAGATAGGCCTATGTTGGCTTACCACCAATAACCTACGGTGATAGTTCGTGTTCGATAAATATGACAGCGCCAATTTCACAACTAACAATAGCAATCGGTCAAAAAGAACGCCCTATACAAGTTAAGATAAAAGCATAGTTATTTGTGTCGAGAAGTGTGCATAAAAATAACCCACGTTAACGTACTGTAAACTATCACAAATGTTAAAACTGGGAATAATTTTTACATACAATTAATACAATAATATTTTAAAAGGCATGCACAAGTATATGAGTATGATACCGTTATATTTTACCAGAAAGCAAGCCTTAACGTTGATCTGTACACATATCAGCTAAACTTTCGTATAGGCCTAGGCCTACTGCGACAATAATGCATGTCTGATGAGAACGGCAAAAAGCAGCACAGCTATAGAGCAATACGGCTCAGGCCACAACGTTTATTCACATCTACGATAAGGCCGCGTATAGGCCTAGTCGATCTGAATAGCAGCACTGGATGACTCAGTTAACTTAAGCCTACAGTAACAACACAGGAAGGTTCTATAGGCCTACAGAAGAACATAGGCCTTAGGCTACATTTACCTACGTCACTCGTCCGTGTTGTATATGACAGCGATTATAGTGGGGCCTATCAGCTGTGGTTCTTCCCAAACTCAATGTACGCTCTGACGTCGAAGGCGGTTTTACCTATCGCAAACTGTAGGCATAATAGCCACTGGCTATGAGCACAAAGTCGCTAAAGCAACTATATCGACGACACTTTCGATTTCGACATTAAATAAGTAACAGAATTGCCAAAATAATTTAGTAATAGAGGTCAGAGCCACCATTATATAGGTGCTCTAAACTCATGAACAAAACAGTGCGCATTTTGATTGTAATTTCAGACCCCAAAATCTCTTTTTTCCGTGCATGGGAGACCGGGGCCTTGTGCAATACAATGTTGCTCATTTTAACGGACAGACGGACAAACGTACAGCCAGACCACGCCACGCTAAAATGGGGCGACTGAAAATGCGAGACTGGAAAATGGAGAACAAGAAATGCAGGGGTGGAAAATGCGAGAGTGGAAAATGTAGCACAAGAAATGCAGGGGTGGAAAATGCGAGACTGGAAAATTGAGCACAAAAATGTTACTGATTGCTATGCGTAGTTCTACACTGTCCGAAAAAGTAACCCACTGGACACCGTATTTTTTTCCGGACACAGTGTATAAGCGCTATGCAAACAATGAGCCGAATTCTAACCACACTAGTCTTGTCGGTTAGTAGGCCTTGTGGTCAGTTGATAGCACCAACGGAAAACTGTCAACAGTTGTGAGATCATGTCTAAAATACGGTGTAGACGCTGCGTGGTTCAACTTTCAAAGCTTCTATAAGCTACTTAACTGTTTACTGTTGCGTATGAGAATCATGGAATATCGTGCGATATCAAAAAGGCGTGGTTATGTGTATGCGCACTTAAATCAGTTATACAAACGTGTGCGAACTGTCGGAACAACAAAATATTTGAAATGCATTAAAACTGGTTGTGACGGATCGGCAAAGCTGGTCGATGATGCATTCTTCTTGGGGGTAAGTGAAAGTACGTTGCTATGAATGTAGGTCTACATTATTTTAAACGTAGGGGCAGAGTTGTGTTCGCTTTGTTCGGAAGTGCCGTTGCGTCGTTATATTACCCGCACATGGTTTCTAACTGTAACGGATGCCAGTCACTCTTGGCATAGAAGGTAGACTGTAAAATATGTCGTAACACTGAAATAAAAACAGGTGCCTACGTGAGAAAAGTTAACTAAAAGTAAACTGTCTACAGGTCAGTTAAAATTACGGTTCAACTAAAACATGAGTTCCTAGTTTAATAGCTGCTTAAATGCGTAAATAAATTCTTTTACTCCAATGCACTGTGTGCTGTGTTGCAGCAACCACACTACGCGCACGCTGACGCATCGTCAGAGATAGGACAGTTGACGATCTTGCGGGAGTGCAGGAAGCGCGCTGCCGAGGAAGAACCGCCTCTGCGACAGATCTTTGACGACGTTTGTCGAACGTCCGGTGCAAGTGCACAACACGTAGCGTTTGCCGAAGTGGAAAGCTCAATGTATAAACGTCGTCGGGGTGCGATGCCTAGTCTGCCAAGCAGTCCTCAGAGCAGCGACCAGGCAGTGTCCGGCAGTCGCTTCGCGCAGCTCGGTGACTCGGTGTTCTACCGTGGTCAACTTGGCGACTCCAACAACGACACCGCGTTGCTGTTCGCCAGCGACGGTCAGCTAGACCTGCTGCGCCCGGCGCACCTGATTTACGTCGACTCCACGTTCCGCGTTGTCCCGTCGTTGTATTATCAGTTGTTTACGATCTTCGTGCCGTATGCTGACTACTCATTCCCCGTCGCGTACGCGCTTATGACAAGAAAGACAACGGAGCTGTACAGGTGTGTCCTCGAACGCGTCCATGACTTAGTACCGGAGTTCCAGCCTAGGCAGGTAATCGCGGACTTCGAGGAGGCTCCGGCCGCTGCCATGCGCGATGTTTTCGGACTGGACGTCACCATTTCTGGTTGTTGGTTTCATTTCGCTTAAGCTTTGTTAAAGAAGCTTAAGAAAATAGGGTGTCGGATGCCTATACAAATGACGAAGACATCCAAGTCATTTTTCGCTGTCTCCTGGCATTGCCTCTTCTACCTGTAGCTGTGCGGGATTTAGCGACATTAAAAGTCTCGTCAAAGACGGCTCAGTGTGGAAGACACAACTGTATCAACTGTGCCGCTACATAGAGCGGCAGTGGATCAATAAATCTAGCATCGGCGCTGCACGCTTGTCAGTCCGCGATAACACTTCCCATACCAATAATGCTGTGGAGAGTTTACACGCAGCGTTGCGACGACGCGTGCAGGTAGCTCATCCCAATCTGTATACCTTTTTGGGCCACTTGCAACGCACAACGACAGACATCGACAATGAAATAGCACGTCTGAACCGCGGTTCAACTATCCGCCGTGCGAAGAAGCGTGCTAACCTCATAAACGACGCCAGATCCCTTGGGTCAGTGAACTCAGATATCTTGGTGTTTATATTATAAAATCGCGCTCGTTTAAATCTTGTTTGTCAAATCATAGAAAGGCTTTTTATCGTTCTGCTAATGCTGTTTTTGGCAAAGTTGGTCGCGTTGCATCAGAGGAAGTAACTTTGCAACTTATTAATAGGAAATGTATACCTAGCCTCTTATACGGTCTTGAGGCATGCCCACTGGTTAAGCCAGAACTCTCTTCTTTAGAC
>Ga0209367_1013523_pt1 | contig 10483 bp, 4 predicted proteins | sample WorMetLIZISLAND2_FD_187412 | JGI IMG/M metagenome (GOLD analysis project Ga0209367, IMG submission 187412) | Marine gutless worms symbiont microbial communities from Max Planck institute for Marine Microbiology, Germany - Olavius geniculatus... ...
GCGTTAGTGGTTGACCTAGTTGAATAATGAGCGTCCAAATAAGGCAATAGGGGCGGAGTCTGGTAGAACAGACACGCCCTGTTAGCTGATGAAAAACGCAGCTTTAACCTCACTCCCCTCTTCGTCACATTTCGTCACAGTGCTCTAGACCCTCCCATTAGATATGACGTCACCATCTTCTATTCTTTCTCTCCCCGGCCGCCTGTAGTGTAATCTACAGAGATGAGTGAGAGACTGTCAGTGGGCGACTTGACTTTTTGACTTAGACTTTCGCTGAGACTTTTGCTGAGCCTAAACTTCGGTCTAAGTACCTACTTAAGTCAAAAAGGGAAGTGATTTCGCTGAGTGAAAAACATGGCGACTAACACGGATAGTTTAGTAAATTAAAACAGTCTGGTATCAAAAATAAATGCCGTAATGGCTACACAATGATGTAAGACGTTACGTAATTACGTCATTTGCGTGTGCGGCGCAATTAAATAAGCAAGTCCAAGCGAAACTGGTTGATTTATTTCCTATTAGGTTTACCGGTTTTCCGGCATTTTTAATCGTTTAGTTGAACGTTGGTCTAAGTACAGACTTTAGCGTTCAGCTTTAGCTTTCACTCAGCGGAAAGGCTCAGCGAAAGTCTAAGTCAAAAAGTGAAGTCGCCCAGTGTATCTAAATTATGAGGTGTACGGACAATGGCCCGCACGGACTTTCGCTCGTATGAATTATGGTCTGCTACCTCTGGGAAAGATGCAGCGCAGGACAATAGCCCGTAGACATACCAATGTGTTGCTTGCATTCTGCATTGTGAACTTAATTCACTCCTGTCACTCTGATGTTACAGAACCTATTTATAGAATGTATGTGTGTATGTACAGGTCTGGTCAACCCACTTAATCGCATACTGCTTAATTGCATATCCCATTTATTTGCATAGAATGCCAAATGACAAAACCAAATTTGGGCATCTTTTCTAGCTGGGCTAAATACACCTGCTTAATTGCATACCGCTTAACTGCATAATCCCGTGTATTTGAATACTCGTAAGCAAAAACTTTTCCGCTTAATGGAATAAGTTAGCTGTGCAGGCCCACACTAGCCTGTTTATAAGTAGACAAAGAACTTCGTCGTAAATATTAGCCTAGAGCTATATTGTAGGATGAAGATCAGGTTGAAGATTTTCAATACGCGGATTTCAAAGTTCAAAATACTCCTCGTAGAACAAGCGCAAATGCACACAATTAATGCATTTAGACTTATGTTAAACAACAGCATTTTATGTCATAATAAAACGATGTTGTGAACTTACTTTACAATAATAAAACACTTAAAAGTTGGAAATGAGAGTCAATATAACCACAAACAAAATACTCTCAGCGGAAGTAAACAAGTGTTACATGACTGTCGAAAAACATAAAAAAACTAGTGATTGGCGATACTCAAAGTTTTGAAACTTTACACAACTAATAATCAGTCAGTCATTTATGACGTGGCACACGTAAAATACACATAAAATCATATAGAACAACAGCAGAAAAAGCTAAACTAAATGTCCACAGGAAGAAGAGTTCCAGACTGAAATTTTAAAAATTTTTATTCAACAGATATAATCATAACTGTATAGAGAGTTAATAAACAGACTTGTTTAGTGTTTTGGTACTTCCAACAGCAGCAGTTAGTGGCCAGTCATGGAAGTATATATAGCGCCATGGTGGCCAGTTTGTCAAGATTTGTAAAGTTATCATTTTTGTAACGTTAAAAATGAAATATAATATATTAAAAAATTAGTACAAAATAAAAAAGATGAAAAAATTTGTAACAACATAAAACAGACAAAAAATAAAAATGCTTAATTGAATAAACGTGCTTCTATTATATAAAAAAGTCATTTTCTATCACATAACTGTTTCTTCTAAGATGCTTAGTTTACAATAAACTTTGTACATAGTATTGGATTTAGGCAAGGCATAAGCTTCACAGTCACACATAATCAACTGAAATGCATAAATTGTCAAATGAGGAATGATTAGTAGCACAAAAAGCATGAAAAACGAATAAGTTAATTTGGCACTAACAGTGGTCGAAATTGAATAAAATTGTGATTACTGCCCAGCATTTTGTCATTTTTGTGTGTGGTATGTTGTTAGGATAATTTATCTTGATGGGATGGCAAAGCTATGGCTGCAGCTGCTGCAGCGGTGTCGTTGGTGATCTACTTCGATGAACCGGAAGGTCGCAAACTGCTGTCCGATGTCCAGGATGGTCTCGGATGCTACCAGCCAATACTTCACAGCATATTCAGTCAGCAGACCACTCGAGCGGGTTGTGGCATACAGAGCTGTGCTCTGTTGCTGTCAGCAAATGCAATCGGATGTCACATCACGTCTTCTAGACATCACCGACACAATGACACATTTGCTCAATCACCTGTTCCATCAAAGAGACAAAAAAAAGACTCAACGGATAAGTCGGGTCGTGCAAAAACTTACAGCCCTGGCCAGGCATTAGTTTTAGAACAGTCTAGTAAACAAACATCACGTGCCGAAAGAGATGACCTTTCCGATCTTGTTGCTCGAGCAGGATATGTGTCAGATAGCAGTGTTTTTAATTTGCCATATACAGAAGTTGGTTTGTACAGCATGCCGCAGACACTGACCGTTACTAGTCGCGAGTGGGTTGCTAGCCATGGTCTCACATTGCCTGAGGTGGCGGGGATCCTGAGAGCTCATGGCTGCACCGTATGGACTGTTCACTCGTCGTCCGCTACAGTTAGTCAGTTCCGACGTGACCTTATCGACGTGTTAGCATCGGCTTACAGTTGCAGCGGCATGATCCTCAACTTTCACCGAGGTCCGTTGTCGGTGGGTGAAACGAAGGCACGCAAGTCGCATCACAGTCCTGTCGTAGCTTACCACAAGGCTTCAGACAAGCTTCTTGTACTCGACACAGCTGCGCCGATCGAGCGACATTTCTGGACATCGGTCGATGCAATGTTTGCCGCTATGCTGACAATAGATCATGTGTCCGGAATATCAAGAGGCTACTGTTTCTTCATTAAGTCTCCTACTTAGATTGTGTTTTGAATATTCTGCAAATCCCGGTGTGTTACATCCATCGTCCAACTGATATGTGATTATTTTGGCAGCATCTTGTGTTTACACTTTGTTTGACATATATATATATATATACAGGGTGGTCCAAAAAATGGCACAAAGTTTATGGCACTATAATTTTGCAACCGTACATCACAGAGTCATGCGGTTTTCAGCAAAATGTTCTGAAAGAAATTCTTTACATGACTAAAGTCAGTGTTTAACTACAGCAATTAAATATTCTTTGTTTTGCTGCTGGTAAGTGAACTACTGAAAAACAGTATTACCTTTAATGTACCTTGGTCCATAAAAACATGCCACTAGTATTTTTCCAATAGTTTCGTGAAACATTGACCGATTTCAATAATTTTTGGCATACGACATCAGGAAGTAACTTGACACTAAGGTCTGTAGTTTCGGCCACCTCACTTTAACGTTGACGCTACACTACTGTGTGAAATGCAGAAGTCACAGTTTGGCCATTGACAACAATGAATTCCTACCGGGTAGCATATGCATTGGCTCAAAAATTATTAAATGAATAGTGACAAATGCAATTGGCAATTATTATCACTGAAAAAGTCACACGAGACACATCACTTTATCTTAATTACAGCATGTGTTCAAAATGTCCTCCTGCAGCACAAACTCAAGCAGTAGACATTGACACCATTTGCCAACAGCACGTTCAGTAACTGCATGACTCAAGCAGCCCACTCACTGTTGATGTATCATTTCAGTTTGTCAACTTACCAGTACAGTTTTAAAATAAAGATGAAGCAACAGATTTTCAGTGATTTTGTGGTCTCAGTAATTTTCTGAGCTAACGCATGCACTACCCAGTATGAATTCATTGTTGTCAATGGTCAAACTATGACTTCTGCATTTCACAAGGTAGTGTAGCGACAGCCTTAGGGCGATATGGCCAAAACTACAGACATTGGCGTCAAGTTTCTTTTTAACGTCGCATGCCAAAAATTATTACAATGGCCAATGTTTCAGAGTTATTGAACAAATAAAAGTGGCACGTTTTTATGGACCGAGGTGTCGAGGGTAATACTGTTTTTGCATAGATCAATTGCCAGCGGCAGTAACAAAGAATATTTAACTGCTGTATTCAAATACTGACTTTACTCATGTACAGAATTTCTTTTGGAACATTTTGCTGAAAACCACATGACTCTATGACGTACGGTTGCAAAATTAGGGTGTTATTAACTTTGTGCCGTTTTTTGGACCACCCTGTATATATACGAGTGTTGTTTGATAAATAAGTTTACAGAATGGCGCCATTCTATTAATTCTTAAAATAGGAAAAATCCGAAATATATGTTTTGTAGGGAATTTAATTCTGAATACTACACCGTGTCTCAAAAAACATCCCGAACATTTTCGATTGTAACTTGAAGTAGGATTATCAGATTTTAGTAATTTTTGGCACGTATATTCCTTAGACAACTTGCCATTAAATAAATGTTTAATTTTCCATCTCACCCAGAGTCTGTTTGTGCACTACCTGGGAAAAACAGAACCAGCAGAATATTCCTTTTTTCACTTAATGCAGTATTATTGCTTAATCTAAATAACACAAAAACACATCTTTTGTTAGCTTTTTTGACACTTTGGTTGACATTTCATCCAACTGTTTCGCTTCTCAACTGTTTACAGCAAAATTTCTTGAATTGTGGGCGCATTGTGCAAACACAGGTATGGAGATGCTTTCCGCATTCATTGACAGCAGTATCGATAATGTTTTGCTTCAGACCAACCCAGACTTCACCAGTCGTTCTTTGAATTCATAAACATACCTGAACGTCATCACTGCTTTATGTCGATCAAAACTTGTAATCTACTGGCTGTTAGGGCCCAGAGATCTTGATAGATAAAATTTATTGAAGTTTTTTTGGTTCATTTTTACACATGATTTGCTTGGTCGGTTTTTCCCAGGTAGTGCGAGAGCAGACGTTGGTTGAGGTGGGAACTTAAACGATCATTTAGTAGCGAGTGGTGTCAAAAATATCTCAGCCAAAAATTATTAAAATATGACATTGCTTCTTCAAGTTATGATCGATGATGTCGGGGATGTTTTTTCACATTTTACGCATTTTAACTCATATTTCACTTGGTCTGCATTCCCTTGGTAGTGCAGAAGCAAAAATTGGGATAGATTGGAAACTGAGCAAGTTGTGTCAGGAATATTTTGCACCAAAAATTATTAAAATCTGATAATTAGGCCGCCCGGAACGGTAGTTCCTAGAAGGCCTTATGTTTTCCTGCAGTTCTCCGAGGTCCCTTGGCCTATCGTTGCGAAATTTTGCGTCATGCTTGGAAGCATGTTCTATTTTATAACGCCGGTTCAAAAATTTGGGGGCCTGCCTGCAAAAGAAAATTGGGGGGTGAAAAACACGCTAATTTTGGCCCAATTTCGGACCCCTTCTCACTTTGAGCGCGAATATCTCCGGAACGGATAGAGGTATCCAAAATCGGAAAACTATTTGACTGACAGCGTTTTTTACAGTCCGGTGAATTTTGGTGCACTAATTACGGAGATTTAGAGGTGCAATTATACCCCCAAAATCAAATTATTCGGAATACCATATTTCAGCCCCTAGGGTGTGCTGCACCCCGAAATTTTTACACGCGCTATAGAATGTCCAACTTTTGCTAGCCTACACCCCACTAGGGATAGGGGCTCCCCCAACAATTTTTTTCAAAGGGGGTCAAAAATTGGCTTATAATTCAGCGTATTAGCGCCTGTAACTTTGGGGTTAAAAGGAGTAATCCCATGAAACTTTGCCACATGACAGGCCATAAGGGGAACATTATCACTTATATACAACATTTGGGGGCACCGCCCCCTTAAAATTTGGGAAGGCAAAAAAACGTCTAAAATTCAGCACGATTTTGGACAACAGTTTTGACTTTGACCGCAAATATCTCAAGAACCGGTCATGTGATCGACACAGGGACACAAACTTCATCGAGAGCAATCTCCGCTGAGTTGGAGAAAAAAATTGGTGAACTTCTGTTTACCAACAGAAAAGTTATAGATGCAGATGTTGAACTACCCAAGTTCTAAATTGGTGCAATTCCGGGCAACTTCAAACTTTGACCGCGAATATATCTGAAGCGGATCGACATACCAAAAATCGATAACAAACTTGATCGATTGCCATCCCTCCCACGTCGAACCAAGAACATTTGGTGAACTTTGGCCCACTAACAAACAAGTTGTAGGTGCGGATGTTGACACACCCTAAGTCGACAATGCGCCTTCTGCATATTCTACTGCATTTGACTTCAGGCCACGTGACTTTGTACCAGGTAAATTTCACCCCCCCTATCGGACTTACGGCGCCGGGCGGCCTCACGTTGGGCTCTGCCTCATATTTTTATTTTTTAGTTTTTCTTGAAGTTACAGTCGAAAATGTTGGGGATTTTTTTTTGAGACACAGTGTAGTTGACAGTTCTAAAATGATGACGTCACTGTAACGTACGGCGACGCTCGCCCTGAAATTGTTTCGTAATGAACGTGCCGTTATTGTTATTTGGTGGGTGAAAAACATTTTATGCAAATCAGATGCAAATTTATGCAAATCAGTACAGCGACGCTCGCGCTGAAATTCTTCCGTAATGAACAGCATGCCGTTATTGTGATTTTGTGGGTGAAAAAAATTTTATACAAATCAGATTCACTCAGAGATGCATCCAGTGTATGGCGACAAGGGTGTTACATAGCCAACGGTACAAGTTTGGTGTAAGAAAGTGCAAGGTCGGCAAAAATTTGTATCATATTCCGAGGTGCGATCAGTAGATCGTCAGTGGCTCAAGACAGCAGCCAGCAATAAAAACAGCCAGATGATAAAAACTTTTTGTCCAGGATGCTTTTTAAAGACATTTATTAGAATTATCACCTACGACACTTATTTTTACTATTCTTTGTTTATTTTATTTTACTATTTTCAGATTTTTAAATTGCATAATATGTTCTACTGCGCTTTACCTACATCCTGTAACCTACACACTGTTAACACTAGCGTAATTTATATGTAACCTACGTAGCGGTCTGTCTACGCTTGAATTAAACGAATATTGTATTGTACTGTATTGTAACAGACTTGGATTATATGTTGTAAAATGAAACACTAATGTTTAGCGTTTAAAGAGGTGATATTAGCTTATTAAGTTTATTAATTTTTCACTCCTATGCTGGTTGTCGCTTGTGAGTTATGCTAGATTACTGGTGGAGAAACAGACTGTGTTCTGTTAACAGATGACGTCACAATAATGACGTCAACATGAAAAAAATTTCGACGTATGTTCAAAATTGAATTTCCAACAAAACGTATATTTTGGATTTTTCTTATTTTAAAAATTATTGGAATGGCACTGTTTTGTAAACTTGTTTATCAAATGACCCTTGTATAGCCTATATAATATAGTAACAAGATGAAACGTGTACTTTTTAGGCCATATAACCATTAACCAAAATATACAGTTATCTGTGTTTTTACTCGAATTGCGTGTTCAGAAGTTTGCTTTAAATGTTCTTTTACGTTGTGGATGCTTTAGGTTATTTTCATCAGTTTGCTGTGTGTGTTATTTATTATCTTGTTTTGGATAAAACGTTATTAAATGAGCTTGCCCACAGTCTGTGCTTTCAGTCAAAAAGCTTTTTAGAACCTTTCCCAGTAAATAATATGGAGAAAAGGTCGTTTTCTTTCTTAAGTCTAGTTCCAGCATACATAAAATAATATATGCTTAGAAATCAGTTTAAACTTGCTTTAGTGATGGGCAGTTTTAACTACTAGTACTAGTAATTTACTACAAGTACTCATAGGCATAATCCAGACGTTCTATCAATGTCAGTTTTTATTACCTCCGCCACGGAGGTTATGTATTTGCCAGAGTTTGTTTGTCTGTCTGTCTGTCTGTCTGTGTGTTAGCAAGATAACTCAAAAAGTTATGGAAGTATCTTTCTGAAATTTTGAGGGAATGTTTGGAATGGCAAAAACTACAAGTGATTCAATTTTGGAGGTGATCCAGAAGGAATCCTGGATTCTGCATCACTTTGAAATTTTCGTTACCATTGCTTTCAGTGGGGCATAAGGGAAACCGCGGCCAAACCGAATATGGTGCTGCCACCTGGCGAACAACATGGCGTTGGCGGAGGTCTGCGGTCTGTGACTGCTTTTCTAGTTGAAGACTTTTTTCTAATATATTAGGCTTAACACTATGTGTGCTATCCATGCAATTTTTAGTGTTTTCATCAAGTTCTCAATTTTTTTCTAAAGAAATACGGTGAATTATACACCTGAAGCCATTTCTTTCTTGACCAGTTACGCTGTTATCGAATTTCTTCTGTGGTATGAGCATGGAAAAAGTACTGCTACGAGTTAACTACTTTAATAGTACGCTGACTAAAGAAAGTAGTTATTACTGGAGCAACTTGGTTCACTGAGCACACTGTAGGCGTTGACATAATCACTACTTATTCTTTTATGCTGTGAGAGATGCAGTCTATTATACGATACGTGCAGTAGTAAACGAAAGTTACACATACATTTAAAACATAGGCCTATTAGATGGTCGTTAAAACCAATATGTTAAATACTTTACTTAAATTTGTTGAATGAAGTAAAAACAACTCCATCAGACACAGGCAGTGCATTCTGAACATTGAAAACTCGTCGACTAAAAATGTAGCTCTACTGTTGCGGCTAAATTGAACGGATTTTTTTTCAGACTGCAAAATTCGATAAATTAAGTCTGATGCATAAATATGTCTGTGCAATGCATAGCATTGGACAGAGTATAAAATCACCTTTGTGTCCGTCCGTCTGTGCGTCCAACATTTCTTAAGCTATCTTCCTTCCACCTTCCTTTTCCCTTCCCTTTCTTCCCCTTTCTTTCCTCTTTCCCTTCCTTTTTCCTCTTTCCATTTCCCTTCCCTTTACATTCCATTCTTTTTTTCCTTCCCCTTTCTCTTCCTCCCCCTTTCCACTTTCCCTTCCCCTTCCTTTCCTCTTTCTTTTTCCCTTCTTCCACCTGTCTTTCCGTGTCCACGTCCGTGCGTCCAATATTTGAGGCACTATATCTCCACAACGGTGCAAGATATACGCATGGTCACTATGGACCACCCATAGGAAGTCGACCCCCGGGAGTCGAGTATACTTTCGTCGCTTGTGTCGCAACAATTGCGTTTGCTGCGTTGCTTGCGTACGCTTGCACTATTTTTTACTGCCAATTTTGCTTGATTTTTAAGTGTTTTCGAATTAATTGTTTAAATGTGTCTGTGCGTGTGTTTTCTAGTTACACGGTGTCTCAAAAAACGTGCCAATTTTATTCTTTGAATAACTTCACAAAACATTGGCCGATTTTGATAATATTTTGCAAGCAAAATCAAAATGATATTCGACGTAAATGCCTTTAATACTGTTGCTACACTACCTTGTGAAATGCAGAATTCGTACTTTGGTCGTTCACAACAATAAATAATTCATACTGATTGATATCGCATGCCTCGGCTCAGAAAATCACAGATACCACAAAATCATTGAAAATCTGTTATTTAACATTTATCGCATTCATTTTAAGATCGAAAGTCAACGAACTAAAATGATGCACTAACAGCGTGCGAGCCGCACTGGGTCGAACGATACTGTGAACGTGCTATTGGCGGGTGGCGTCAGCCTCTACCGCTTGCGTTCGTGCTGGAGGAGGACATTTTGAGCACATGCTGTAATAACGATTATGTGATGTAACACGTATGACTTTAAAAGATAATAAATGTTAGTCGTGTTCGTCGCTATTCAGTTAATCATATCTGAGCCGACGCATGCCCTACCCAGTATGTATTTTTGTAAGCGGACAAACTACGACTTCTAAATTTCGCAAAGTACTGTAGCAACAGTATTTAGGTGAGGTGGGCTAGGCTGTAGTTATTTACGTCAAGGATTTTTGTTAATGTTGCATGCCAAAAATGATTCAAATCGGCCAACGTTTCACAGAGTTATTTTTAAAAAAATAAAAGTGGAACGTTTTTTTTATTTAAACACAACATACTTTTAGTTAAGCTGCCGTTAAAACGAGCCTGGCACGTCTGTCTTGCTCGTGCTCACTTTTTTGCTGCAAACTTTAATTGGTTGATGTGTTTATTGAGCAAAGAAATGATTGACTAACAGAACAAACAACAACACAACCACATCATCAAATCATCACACAAAACGTTAATAGCTCCTACCACCAAGCCATAAAGTAACTATTCCACCATGATTAGGGACCAACTTAATTCACGATTTCACGGCCGTGACATTTTCCGTGAAATTGACCTCCTTCCGTGAAAAACGCTGATGTCCGTGAAATCCGTGATTTTTCGTGAATTTTAGCGCTTTTAGTTTAAT
>Ga0209367_1013524_pt1 | contig 10483 bp, 10 predicted proteins | sample WorMetLIZISLAND2_FD_187412 | JGI IMG/M metagenome (GOLD analysis project Ga0209367, IMG submission 187412) | Marine gutless worms symbiont microbial communities from Max Planck institute for Marine Microbiology, Germany - Olavius geniculatus... ...
TCCATTAACTAAAACTGACTATCGAAGTTTAGACTTTGTGGTGATGCGATTTTTAATGAAATTATTTTGTACATCAAACAGTGTTATTGTAAACGAATGTCGAATGTATTTTAATTTCAGACTACCCAGCGAAATTGTACCGACACGAAGTGTTAAAGTAATGTTGAAATTATCCAACGTTGCTGAAGCCTAATATGGTTATGCTTACTAGTAATGACAGTTTTACTGACGGTTTCGTTGTTATTATTATTAATTAAGTTTAGTTAAGATTTATTTCTTTTTTTTGTTTAACTGTGCTACCATTGTATTATGGTGAATAAAGTTGTATATAATAATTCCAAGCAGCCATTCTTCCACTTAGGAGACAAACTGACAAAGTCATTGGTGTTGATGATTTCCCCCGGCAAAAACTCTGAAAGCGATAAGTTCCCTGTTCGTAATGGACTGACACCCACGCGACAACGTACGTAGCCTACAGTACGCTAAAAGTATATTAATAGTAAAGAGTAAATAAAGATTGTCAATACTAAAGAAGGTTGGAACATTTCAGCTGCGCCAATTCATACCCTGAGCGACGGCATCAGCCAGTGGAACGGGTTTGTACAGCGACAATTCACACTCCACGAACTTAACGTCGAGGTGTCCGGTAGCTTCATTGTCCCAGCGGTCAAACACTTCATCCAGTTCTGCGTTAAGTTCTGCCTGCTTGGCTTCTGCTTCCATCTGCATAAAGCGACATTCACCGCAGTCAGTCCTAATAGGCCGCATTACTTGTTCTGTCTGTCCGTTTGTCGGTCTGTTTTTTTATCATCGCTAGTTGTTATGATACTATGATATTACAGGCAACAAGCTACATTTAAAAGTTGAATGGTGTGTACCGGTAAAACCCTTCATGGGAAACCCATCACAGAGCTGCGGAGCATCACCCGCCATACGCTATCACACAGTGTCACCTGCAGGCTGCCACCTAACACCGGTATATAAACGCGCTCCGCCTTAGCTCCAGCCAGACAGGCCGTTACTCGATTTACCTAGCGTGCAGGGATAAAAGGCTGAGTTGATCTTAGTGGTTGGTTATATACTGAGATGGTTTACCTGTCCGCAGTCATCCACCCTAGTAGTAATTTTAACCACTCGATAGCGACCCACCGGCAGTCAACCCCACGATATTTTGATCGTAAATCCAGAGTCTTAACCGTTACGCCACCAAGCAACTACTATTACGTGACTTCACTGTTTAAGCTTATTGTTACATGTTCTCTTAGTCTTAGGACTTAACGCCACGCTAAAGTTTATTTGTCCTTCATCATCATCATCATCATCATCATCATCATCAACTGAAGCTATTAGAGATCTTAAGGTGCTTCGCCGAGCTCAGTTGCTATGCGGCCAACACGATGGACTCATACAACTTACTGCACCACTGCATAATAGGCCTATTATTTATACATGTACACCGTGGGTCATAAAAACGTGGCACTTTTCTTTTGTTAATATCTTCGCCGATTATTAACCAATGTTTAAAATTCGTTCACTAGCACACTCTGCAGACAATTTGCAATAACGTGATTATTTTATATCCCACCACACGGTAAATTCGTTTATACACTACTTGTGAGATATTGAATGTAAGCAAAAAGTAACGATAGTAACAAAAACTTAGGTGAATAAAAAAACACTTCAAACCAACATTGCGATGAATGATCTGTATGACACTAGACTATATTAGACCCACACAGTTTAGTGTCATACAGACCATTCACTGCAATGTTGCTCTGAAGTGTTTTTTTCAATTTTACCAAAAAATGCTTCTTTGTTATTATCGTTATGTATGTATATTTCACTGATATTTAACAAGGTAGCGGAAAGACGCATTTATGGTGTGGTGAAATATGTAATAATCGCGTTATTGCAAATTGTCAGCAGAGTGTGACAGTGAAAGAATTTTAAAAATCGATCAATAATTGACGAAGATATGGACAAAAGTCAAGTGCCACGTTTTTTGGTCCACCCTGTATATATCCTGTGAACAAATTTCTTTTTCTTCTCTTTCTTTTTCTCCTACTACTACCACCAACCACTACTGCAGACCTGCTGTCGGCGTACAACGCGTTGGTCCTTGGCCTGGACGAATCCCTCACAGACGAAAGTCATAAGCTGTCTGGTAATTATGTCTGAGGTGGTATCAGCGAGGAAGAGGTCGAGCAGCTGAATGAACTGTGCCGAGTTGACGACGTCCTGGTTGTACGACAAGAGCGTGGTTTGTGATGTATTGGTACCAACTCCAACACCAGCAGCAGTAGCAGTAACCAACTGTGTAGTCGAGTCTGTTCACAACAACAAAGATGCAGCAAACGTTAGGAAAAAAACATTAGCCCCGTGAATGATTCCTCCGTACCGGTTTCACAACACAGTGTACCAGTCAGTAAAGTTCAAAATCACGTGACACCAAAACTGAGCCGAATATCAAAAATCCGGCTCCGAACAAATTTTGATACTGTCCTCTACATTTAGAATCGCTAGTCATTTGCCAGCTCCCATTGTAAGTGGCGGAAGAGTTTGTAAATAAAATGATGTCTCAATTTGAAGATCTCGAGACCCTGAGTTTGACATTAGATCGGGTTAAGTGCACGCCGTCGTGTAGCACTCATTGATCTCTACTTATAAACCAAATTTCATAAAAGTCGGACAACCCACAAAAACTTTTTTTCACGTATGGCAGGCAGAGTTTATTAGGTCAATTCAGTCAACAAGTCGACCACGAAAACGAACACAAAAGTGACCTACGCGACAATGAGAAAGCAGTTTATAATTGGAGAAATCGAAGCGGACATACGAGCTGACGGTAAGTCTGTAGAAGCGTCGTGTTTGTGTTGCAAATGAGCGAATGTCTGCGAACCGATCGAAACCAACTTGATTGCTTTCTCGCCTTCCTCGTCACCAGTCACGGTACATTCCGCTTCTCTGTCTGTTCACGATGTCATTAATGCAATAAACGTTAGGAGAAGATAGCAAACGTAAACGAAAACAAGTAGCGTAGCTACCGCATACAAAACAGAGCGTCAACTGCACGCATTTTGTTTCATAATAGCACTACTCTTAAAAATCTAGCCCTTTCATTAGTTTTTAGACGAAGTCAGATCGTACGGCACGTGACACAAGCAAATACGTCGCCACGCCATGTGGTGACATGCGATGCGGCGATCCTGTGCAGCAAGCTAAGCTGCCAGCAAGCTAAGCTGCCAGCGCTCGAAACGCCAGCCGAAAGAAATTAACACGTACGCGCAGTATGTGTCATTTCGTGACGTTTTCAGGTCCACGGACCTTGATCTTTGATTTTTGAGCTAACAAGAAAAAGCCCTGCTAGTGCAAAGGGGAACGCGCAACAGCGGTGCACCGTCGTCTGCTAGTGATCCGTAGACTTCATCCGTAGATCTCATCCGTACGGCTTTTGGCTACAGTTTCAAAGAAAGCCCAGTAAAACAAAATCAGTCGCCAGAGGGCGCCAGACGACCGGCGGGTAAATATCTATAGTGTTTTACTTGTACTCCCCAGAGGGCGCCACCTATCTCGCTCTGCCAACGCCGTATCGGCCAAAAATCGCAAATTTTTCCTACCTGCTCTCATTTAGCGCCCTCGTTCGGGGTGACCCCCTTCGAATTTATGGAAAAGCTTTACGGTTCACGAAACTATAGTCTTCCAAGCAGCCGATGGTGAAGATTTGGTTATCCTAACTTGCACCGTTTTTGACTGATCCACCCGTGTGACGGAAGGACGGACGGACTGACGGACAGAATTGCGATGGCTAATACGCGCTGAAAGCAGTAGCTGCTTTCGCGCGTAAAAACTGATACACCAATTACTCCAGCACGCTTCTGCTTTAAATTTAGAAGTCTATACGAAACAGACCGACAGATGGACGGGCATTTATAAACCGAACAACATCCCATGGAAACAGCCGCATAATAATGCATAATAGTATCAGACTGATTTTGTTGTTTTTGTCTGTCCAATGCAATGCATAGCATTGGACAGAGTATAAAATCACCTGAGTGTCCGTGCGTCCTACATTTCTTAAGCTATCTTCCTTCCACCTTCCCTTCCCCTTCACCTTTCGCTTTCCCTTCTACTTCCCCTTTTCCTTCCCCTACCCCTTTCTCTTCCGCTTCCCCTTCCCTTTACCTTAATTCCCTTCCACTTCCCTTCCCCTTCTCTTCCTTTTTCCCTTCCTTTTCCCCTTCCTCTTTTCCTTCCCTTATCTCTTCCCTTCCCCTTTTCCTTCCTCTTCTCCCTTTTTTACCTTTCTCCCTTCCCTTTTTTCCCTTTCCCTTCTCCTTTCCATTTCCCTTCTTTTTCCCCTTAAACTTTCCCTTTCCCTTTCCTTTCCCTCCCTCTTCCTCTTGCTCTTTCCCTTCTTCCATCTTGCTTTCCGTGTCCACGTCCGTGCGTCCAATATTTCAGGCGCCGTATCTCCATAACGGTGCAAGATGACGCATGGTCACTATGGACCACCCATAGGAAGTCTCCCACTGCGAGTCGAATGGTTAAGTGACCGACAATGTTTATTGTTTAGTTAAAATAACAGAGAAGGATGAAAGGATCATTGAAATTGAACTGTTTAATTTTTTTTTCTACCAGTCTAAACAGCTCACTGATTATATTTATACGAACATAATACTGTAAACTATCGAAATGCATTGGACAGATTCCGTGTTCTTCTGAACATTATCTTGTCTACGATATTTTCTTTCCATGAAGTTAATAGCTTACAGTACGGGACAAAAAACGGACGAACGGACAGACAGACGGACGGACGTGCAAGACCAGTAATACGACCTATGAGAACGACCGCTGGTGTATAATGACCACGAAAGAAGAATGACCTGGCTTAGAGAGAGCTGCAGAAATCTGTGATGTGGCTAAATCTTCGCCATCCAGTCGCTGTTGACTACCTGCCGACACTTCCGCTCCACTCCCTGCAAAATAAGCTAGATTGCTACTTTTCTGGAAAAAAACATTTTCGAAGTCTTCCAGAAATTGTGCGCTATATTTTTGTAAAAATTTCCAAAAAAATCGGCCGACATTTCTGCAAATTTTTCACCTCAAAACCCTAACTACAACAACGCCCGACCAAGAACAGCATACACAAGACGCGCTTTACGTCTATAAACAGTGATGATCTGGTTGCATTTTGTGGTCACGGGCGGAGTCCTAGCTGAAAATAAATTTGATGCATCTTTAGCCTCACAAAACACTTCTGGTGTAACGATCACTGCCCCACCCTGTGAAGTCTTAAAAGTTGTCTCCCCTAAGAAATGTTGTATGTTTTGAGCGTAGTCCTTCTTGTATTCTTTCTGTTAAAATGTTTGTTGTAGTTCTTTTTTGTTCCTGTGTACTTCTTATTACCTCTTCTCACACGTTTGACGTGAATGTTTATAGCATAATAAAGTAAAAAAATAAAATTTGAAAAGTAAAAGTCCAGAGTTGCATCACATAGCTACAGTGACTGACCTGCTGGCTTGGCGCTGCCTCTGGCTGCGGTAGAAGCTTTGGATGCCGCGTCATCAGCCGCCAACTCCTCTGAGCCGCTAGCCGCGCCACTGATGACGTCACTAACAGGTGCGCGTTGACCAGTACTCAGTGCAGCTGATGACGACTGTTTGACGCCAGTCTGAGATGCACCCGAACCTACCTTTTGCAGCCCCACGTCTGAGTGCTGATCACACAGATACACAGCCTTCAAACCTTTAACCGTTTTGACTGGTGTCAAAACGGTTAAAGGTTAAAGGTTAAAGGTCTGTGTATAGCTCTTTATGGGAAACGCAGAGCTACGGAGCGTCACCTGCCACATGGGATCACGTAGTGTTACCTGCCACCAGACACAGGCGACCGCGCCCCGCCTTAACCCCAGACAGGCAGGCCGGCACTCCATTTACCTAACCTATAATTATCTTCAAAATTTCTTATTTTCTGAGTGACCTACTTCGTCCTCCTATCAGAACCCATCTCTCACCACACTGTCCGCAGTGTTATAACTGCCCATAATCTTGCTCTCCAGTCAGGCTTGACGGCTGGAACGCATCTCACGTCTGTTTATCACACGCACGTTCCAGCAGAACACACCGCCAATCCTAGTCAGGAAATAAGCATGTTTCATCACCGTCTAGACTGCATTATCCCTTCTTACATTCACATAATACACTCTGGACAGTGACGAAATGTACAGGGTCTACTCAGAATGGCCTTATGCGCTGCTGACCTGGCTGGACGGCTGTGTGAGCTCTGTCTGTGATGGTACAAGCGGTTCATTGGGTCTAGTAGGATGCTGTGTGGTCACAGTGACTGGCTGTGTTAGCGCCTCGGCCGATGAGATGAGCTGAAGCTCCGGTTCAAACGCCGACTGAAGACCAACCGACCGCAGATCAACCTCAGACACGTCTCGGTTTAACTGCACAAGTAAGTAAGTAAGTACTTCATATAGCGCGTTAATTGTAATAACCACGTACACGCTCAATGTGCTAGTAGAACGATAAGTCAAACTGTTTTTGATGGCGTCTGAAAGCAGGTTAAGAGTGCGTGATACGTTCAAGAATATTCGAAGAAGCGTTCCAAGTAGATGACCTGCAGTTGACCACGATTTGCAGATCGGAGAAGTCTGAAGCGTTTATGGATTTTTAGCCGACCGTACATAAGTAACGGTCGAACTATTGGCATTGTTGTCGTCGTCTGTCAGTTTGTCTGTCACTGATGTATTGTGGCTAAACGGTGCGAGATAAGGCCTAGGTTGCTACTGATCACTAATAGGAAGTCGCATATTGGCTTTCAAATGTCATGTAATCACTGGCCTTAGATGACCTTGAAGAGTCATAATGCACTATGCCAATTGTGCGGTATTGTGGCTAAACGGTAAATCGTAGGGGATCGCCGATGGTATCATTGGATAGGGCACTGGCGACTTCCTATAGGCTGCCAATAGTACCCCATCTGCAGCGGTTTGGCCGCAATATTCACCAGAAAGTTTCATGCTATAAGTGGCCATATCTCGGCAACGGTGAGAGATGGGACCAAGGTTATTATTAATCACCAATAAGAAGTGGCATACGCCTTTTCAGATAAAATAGAAATCATCAACCTTGGATGACCTTGAAGGTCAGTACGCGCTACTGTGGCTAAACGGTGCAAAATAAGACGAAGGTTGCTATTGATCACTAATATGTAATAGCATACGCCCTTTCAGATGAGATGAAAATCATGGATCTTGGATGACCTTCAAAGTCACTGACAATCAGTACAGTCGGCTATCCTAGCGACAGCTGGGCTTCTTCTTAATGTTTTATGTAACAGTATTTCCATTTCACTTTCTCTCACTTCATTTCCATTTAAAACATTTTCATCCGTTTGAGTTGAAGTGCTTGATTAAATTGGTAGCTTACCTGTTAGTTATTCAGTACAAATGTCGTATAATTTGTTATCGTAAATATGCCCGTGAATCTATCTATCTATGGATGACAATTCACCTCATCATCAGCGGCGACGGACTCCGCAGCTGAACTCTCATCACCTGTCTCATCTTCATCTCCTTCCACCTCCTCCTTCTCATCATCCTCCTCCTCCTCCTCCTCCTCTTCTTCTTCTTCTTCTTCTTCTTCTTCTTCCTCGGATTCAGCGACTGGATACAAGTCTTCCACCTTGTCGCGCTCCGCCGCTCCACCTTCCGTCAGCGGCCCTGCGCCACGTCCGCATCAACCGGCAACCTATAGGCCTAGGTGCCTGGATGTGCTACAAAACCCCTCGCATGCGACAAAACAGGGCAGGGCTACGTCACAGCGTCACAGCGTGGCTGTCAGCGAACTCCGGTTTGGTAGCGCCGTCACACGAAACGCCACCAGTGGCGTCTTGTGTGACAGCGCTGCCAAACTCGAGTTGATTGACAGCTGCGCTGTACGTACTACTCTACCACTGCCCCGTTTTTGTCGCATGCGAGATTACGTCGCACACGAAAGCATCTTTCAACATAAAGGCGTAAACAAAGTCAGAAATAAAACGAAATGAACTGTCAGTTCATTCGTTCGTGCAAAGCATTCCAGTTCAGTTCAGCTCCGTCGCTTTGTACGCGACTTAGACGCAACTGACGCAGTTCGGATCAGATCATTTCTGTTGCTCTGCTATCGATTCTGATGACTTATCGCCATATCGCCATAATAAACTTTTAAACGCAGTGGTATAGTCAGGAGCCGGTAGGGAGTGACCTGGACGCCCCAAAAACTTCAGTTGTAAATGCAAGTTTGTGCAGAAAAACTAACGAAATTTATATCCGGTACACGCAATCTCTAAGCTTTTCCTTGCCAAATACGCTCGCGGCCGAGGCTTCGCCCCGGATGTCGCTGGGGGAGCTTACAGCGCTCCCAACCCCCAAGATGGTGGTTTCCCCCACCCAAAAAAACCTTACTGTTCGCTGCTGCTGCCTCGAACTCCAATGTGAAACGATTTTTAAAAATCCTGTTTGGTCTTATTTCTTTTCCAACTCACATCAACACTACAGCGCATTCGACAATTTCTAACGGATGCGGCCTTGGTCTCGACGTGTCGGTATCCTTCTGGACGGACGCAGAACTTCTCGTCTCGGTCTCGAATTAAAGGGTCTCGTGCACACCGCTGAGCTAGAACGTACATCGTTTGGGGCTGGCCAGAGAGCCTTTGACATCATCAGTCATCTTGTCATAGAACAGGCGAAGTAGCAACATCAGCCGGTGTTTGTCCAATACGCCGCTCTGCAACCAACCATAGCGCACAGCATATCCATACAAGCACGAAAACTCATAGATGCAGGCCTAAGCCCCTGATAAACGATAAGTAAAGAACGTCAAAACGCATTTCTTTTTTTAAAAAAAGATGAATCGAGGAACATTCATAAACTTTGAATACGAACGTGACTCCCGTTTACCTGGCGTAGCCGTCTGTCTGTGGGTCCGTCGTCAGCAGAATACATTGCGCAAAACAGTTAAATGCATCGATGCCGTTTGCTGTGATGACTTACAAGGACGCTGTTAGGCTAGCAATTGCATTACGTTAACATTGGTGCAAAATCTCTCGAGTAACCGCCCCCCCCCTGTAAACCATAATCCTGGTTACGTCACTGCATACAGCAACACGCACCAGCGGAGTCGTGGATAAAAAAAGTAGGTGGGGCAAGAAGCTGCAATCCTTCGACGGACATTATACAAATTTCGGACGGAATTCCCACAGACAGCGGCAAATTTCCGACAAGGGGGATTATGGGTGCTCAAAATGCCAATTTTGCTTTTAAATTTTTCTACAGTTTGGAGTTCCAGCCAGAAAATTTAGCATTTTTGGACCACTTTTAAAATTCACCAGAAAAGAACATTTTTCGACAATTTTCCGACAGCACAAATTTTTTTTTTTTGGGGGGGGGGGCAGCTGCCCTCTCCCGTGCAACGACGCCACTGACATGTACGGTGACTTATTATCAGACCAGACCTTGGCGTGATCGCAGACGTCAAAGAGCGTCTGTAGCTGGGCTCGTCGCCGATCACGTGACACAGCGTCACGGTAGCTGCGGATACAGCTGGACGTGTGCGTCGTCAGCTCGTCGAAGTACTCCGCACTGAACGTTGCACCCACGTACAGCAACACGTACTGCGACACCACAGCATCGTGGCAGACTGATACAATACAGCAGAAATGTGCACGGGAAATGGGAAAGACCGAAACCCCATGGGGTGATTCCATAAAATTCCCATGGGAATGGAAACAGTGGCGGATCCAGAATTTCGGAATAGAAAAGCGAAAAGGTAGAGGATTGGGTCTAGAGGCGCAAAAATTTTATACAAAAATGATGCATTTTTGTGCAAAATTTTTACTTGTTTTGAGATGCACCCAGTCAATAGGGATTGCGGCAGGGGCGCCATTTAGGGAGGGGGAAATGGAGAGGTCTACAGACACCCAAGAATTTATTATGTTTTTTTCCAGTAATTGGCATCTTTGAAACAGTGTTGCTGCTGCAAGAACAATACATTATAATTATTATTATTATATTATTATGCACGAAAATTATTATCGTGGCATTTAGTCTAAGTAGACTTCAAGAACACGTAACATAATTACACTGTGTCTCAAAAAAACCCGGACCCCTGCTACCTTTTGCAACAACTCCAACAGTCCTGGTTCAGTAGCAATAGATTTTGACAAAAATGATCGTTAGAGAATCAGCACTTCATAGCATGTCTTATTTGCGAGAAATTTCAAAAACAGAGTACCAGCTGAGGTTTTCCTGTGGCACCAACAGTAGAGGCAACTGCACTGCAGTACTCCAACGAACCAACAACGTCAGTTGACTCAGTTACGAAATCATTAAATGTTATAACGCCAACGTTTGAAGTTGAACGAACTGTTCATTAGCAACATCATAGTCAGAAGTTACAGCAGATGTTCAAAGTGCTGTCCCTTTACTCGAACACAGGCC
>Ga0209367_1013526_pt1 | contig 10482 bp, 5 predicted proteins | sample WorMetLIZISLAND2_FD_187412 | JGI IMG/M metagenome (GOLD analysis project Ga0209367, IMG submission 187412) | Marine gutless worms symbiont microbial communities from Max Planck institute for Marine Microbiology, Germany - Olavius geniculatus... ...
GGTAGGCTGTTCCATGCACGGGCAGCAGCAACCGGGAAAGCGCGATCCCCGATCGTGCTGCAACGAGTCACTGGAACAACGACCGCCGTTGATGAGCTGGAACGCAGACTCCGCCTCGTGGTGACGTTAGTTGCGCGGTTGATGCTGTCGGCGAGGTAAACAGGTGCTGTGCTGTTGAGAGACCGGAAGACGAGGCACGACAGCATTGTCCCGCTTCTGCTGCTTAACAAGGGCGGATTTAAACCCAATCGATACGAATATGGGGCCCTCGCAAAGTTAATTTTCCTATATTAATGTACAAAAACTTACGGTACCGTGAATAGCTTTTTGCATTCTTTCCCTTCTGACTTTCGTCATAACATGATGCCTTAATCCGTCACACTATATAAAACACTGAGAAGTAGGTGTAGTGACCTGTATTGTGAAAGGTGTGCCTCTGCAGCGTCTACTGCTGACAGCGGCACGTCGTCGACTACGACGACGTCAGCCGTCTCGCAGCTGTGCTGTATCGGCGACATCAGCTGATCTGACGTCGATGAATTATCACTGCCATCGCACTGTGGCGAATGCACCACGGCGATACACCTGCCGCTACTGCAAGCTTCACCAACCCTGTACAGCACATAGAGACTGGCAGCATGACGGAAATGTAACAAACATGTTGTAATAATATACGAAATAAAATAGTATTCATTGTTCTTGCAATCTCGCCAACGTTAACTTTTTAGGGCTATTGTTAATTTGTTAGCAACAGATGACAATAGTAGGTGTCAGTTTGGCGTTGGTGGTTTGACGGCGTTAATCGACGCCGGGCCCGCCTGGTAGCCAACTTGAATGACTAACCATCGGCAAACGTTAACAGCTAAACGATCTCGGTATGTAACCATCCAGGTCAACTCAGCCTGGCCATCCCTCCATAAGTAGGCGCAGTCAGTGCCAGTGAAAGTTCGGGTGTAAGCACGCTCACCGCGCGATGCACTAGCCCCGTACCAGTGGTCTGGTAGTGTAAACTGGTCTCTGTCTGAAGGCTTACAAAACGGGATCAGTGCCGCCCTGTGGGGCTTACGACTCCGAAAGGACTTCACGTTTTTTTACGCGCGAGAGCTAGCATAGCTAAAGCGCGTATTAGCTACGGTAATTCTGTCCGTCTGTCCGTCCGTCTGTCACGACCCGGTACCGATTTGTAGGCGCCAGATATCCCAAGAATTCCTGGATAGCTGGCGGCCGGGCTAAAGGATAAATTAGAAAGACGCAGCCGCCGAGCGCTGTGTTGAAAGAGCTGTGACATTCTTGTATAAAAGACCAGTACTGCAGAGGCGAGCAGCAGTTAGTGGCCGTTCGTGTTTACTTGCGGACCGATGTCTAGATAGAATAGCCTTCGTCGCAGTTCTTTCAGATATTCGGGTGATCAGAAATTATGTATTGTATTTTATGTTATTTCGCTACATCAATGGTTAATGGAATTTGAACAAACGTTTTCGGAATTGATCTACAACTGTCTCACGAGTTGTTATTCCGAGATGGACTGAATGGAATTTAGTCCATCTCGGAGCTAGATCTAAAACATAGGCTTGACAAAATAAGTTTCAAAAGGTTAAATTAAACACAACAAAGAACTGACAATAACAATGGGAGAAAACTTTGGCGGGATCAATGGTCAGATTGGGGCGGTGGAATCTATTCATAATTAAATTCCCCACACCTAAATTGGATCATAATAGATTCAAGCTCAGGTGAGATAGAGACTTCGGGTTTTTACCATATGATAGCCTAAAGTCTCTAGTATTTCGTGACAAAATTTTATGCCGCTGGGTGAGAAGGGTGCCCAAAAGAGGGAGCGAAAGAGGGGTATCCCCCTGAAAAGACGTGATTTTATCCCTACTGGCTCGTCCAGCGTGAAAATGGTTGCAGATAGGCGCAGATAGGCTGCCTATCGTAACAAGCACAGGCGATGAGCTTCTTAGTAATGTCAACATCGATGACCTTGAATGACCTTGAACCCCAAAAATAGGGGGTTTTAGTGAATTTTTCGCGATTATGGGCTGTGACACACATTTCAAAAGTGAACTTCGCCGAAATGGCTGGAGATAGACCAAGGCAACCTGCATAGAAATTTTTGCCATTGAATGTAGATTTTTGTAGTCCAAGTCCCGACCCACTACGTTCAAGGACGCCTGCGCATGCGGGTGTCAAAGAGGGGTACCCCCTTAGAAATGGTTATTTTTCCGCTATTGGCTTGTTTAACGTAAATACAGTTGCAGATAGGCACAAATACGTTGTTTATCATAACAAACACTAGTGGCGTGCTTTTAGTGGTATCAACATCGATGACCTTAAATGACCTTGAACCCGCAAAATAGGGATTTTTAGTGATTTTGGCGATTTTCGGCTGCAGAACAGTGAAGTGTGAAAAAATGGATGGAGATAGACCAAGACTACCTGCGAACAGAAACTGCTATAGGCTCTCGCCCGTCTCATGAGCATTAGCTCAGATTTCTTGTTTTATTACTTTACGCAATACCTGCGGGCGAGACACTGAGCCAACGCCAGTGCTAAGAACGTCTTGCCAGTACCACTCGGACCACACACAAGCAATCGACGATACTGCGTCAACACCGACATGTACCGAGCGAGCAGCTTCACTGGGATCAGTGTCTCGAACGACAGATGGTCCATACTCCCAGCAGCTTCACCTGCATTGTAATAAATACGAAAAAAACATTCGAGATATTTTACGTCGTTACTAGTAGCACCATTAACATTGTTATAAACGTTGAGGGGAGCGATGTAGGTTTGCATAGCCTATTTTACGTTAGCGCAAAAGGAAAGACCTAAATTGGTGAAATCATTAAGAAATATCTTACTTCAATACGTGTGTGGCAAGGCCATTCATCAAAAGGAGCCCCAGGCCTGCAACAAAACTTGCAACGACCGGGACAAGTTGAACAACGATACAAAACAGTACAGCTGACAAAGAAATATAGGCTTATATATGCAGTCTATCTCGTATACATTACAAAATAACTTCACGATAGTTCTGTTTCAGCAACGTCCAGATCACACTGGGGCAGAAATGGCTATCTGGGTAAGCTTAAATGGACTGTTGGGACAGTATGCTGACCATTTACTCCGGCACTCGACTCAGTGTGCATGCATTGCAGTCTGTACACGATGACAAAAATGAGTAATATGCAACGTTGATCCAAATATTAGGGAAAGTTCAAACTTTTTTGGTTAGAGGATGGGGCATTCCTCGAAAAATGGAGCGTTGATAAATCCCGGTTTATCATCATAACGAACCTCGCAGGCTGACTGTGATGCTGTTGACGTCGCCGACAACATAACCAACTGGCAGCAACTCTGGACATGGCGCCCCTGCAGCGTTCAGCATTCAACATATCAACAGCCACATTATTAATGACAACACCATGCAGAAAACGTTTAAATTACCCGGTAATGATAGCACACAACAGCACATTTTTACCGTTATAGTTACTTCGTGTACAATTTAATATTTTATTAAAAATAACAAATGCAAATAGAAAAAGACAGTGATATAGGTTACAAAACTGTTGAACTGATTTGTAATGTACTTAATTATATATACTGAACGTGACGGATTAGGCTTGTGTTCTAGTTCTAGAGACAACACGTACAGTATTAGCATTTATCTGCCACTAATTACCAACAAGTCGCGTGATTTCTCCAATACGATATGACAAGACACTCGACGGTGTAAGACCGAGATTGCTTTGTCCTGCTTCTAGGCGCTTGATATGTACCTGCAGTTATGCAAGCATTATACAGACAACATTACCGTAATCAGTTCTCCACCAGTCACTGTGTAAGTAATTTATGTAGCACATGCTGTTTAAATATCTCTACTGCGCTGGTCACACTATATTTTAAGAGATCTATGGATCAAAAAGTATTGTGTAAAAAAACTGTTTGTAACTGTCAAGATCGCGTGCAGATCTCTGAGTTTAAATAGTTTTCGTGTTCTTTGGGGTTTTCTATCTCAGGTCTGCATTTCTTGTTTGTGCTTCTTTGGCGTAATGAACAACAATAACTAGAACTTTTGTACCCGAGAACTTTCGTTCCTGGGAACAAAAGTTCCATAGGTGGTACTTTCGTTCCTTGGAACTTTCGTTCTCAACATCAAAATTAGCATGGAACTTTCGTTCCTTAACACTGATTATTATAACTATAGGCCTATAATGTACACAATTTTTGACGTGCTTTTTAAATTACAGCTATGCTGTAGGCGTCGATGGTACCATTGTCGTCTGTCTCTCGTCCGTCTGTCCGTCTGTATGTTCGTAACGGATGTATCGTGGATAAGCGTTGGGTCATAGAGGAAAACTTTTTGCACGGATAATTAGTTCTCTGTCAATGCTTTCTGCGTACAAAATTTCGGACATGCAGTGCAAGGAAACATTTTCAAATTTGGGGTTGAATGGAGAGGGGTAGGAAAATGTGCGTTTGTGCTTCCTTGTTATTATTATATCCTGTTGAAACTCTAGCTATATATGTCTATAGCGAGTGACACAAAATTGGAGCTTTTTTCGCTGAACTATAAACACTAGGGGTTCAGTAATTATCAATGTCAGGGAACGAAAGTTCCAGGGGACGAAAGTTTCAAGGGACGAAAGTTCCACCTATAAAACTTTCGTTCTCGGGAACGAAAGTTCTCGGGTAGGAAAGTTCCATGAATCTGAACAACTACTAGTAAATAACAATTATAAACAAATAAATTACCCCTGAGATTTACACGTAGGCCTGAGATAACAATGCGGGCACACATGCTTTTTTTATCACCTTACCGCGGTTTGTTTTCAGAATTACGTGTTCAATAATATGCTAATATTTTTTGCAAAATCTGTGTCACATGTTTACACGCTTTAAGTAATGTAACGCTGTAAAAGACCGAACAATCACTGCGATCACGAACCATGAAGATTCGTGCGATTTCAGCATCAAGCGTCGACCAATCACAGCTGCTCAGGACACGATACGAGCCAATCACAACTTCGCTTGATGCAACCATCCCCTGCACGCAAATGTTGTATTGCAATTACTGTAGTACTATAGCACAAGATTGCGCATAAAAATGAAACATTAATGCCTTACGTAGATCGAGCAATATGACCATGCAATGATCGAGGCTGATCGTTTTCAAAACTGTCCAGTTGCTCGATCTACGCATGCAAAGCATATGTTCCACTTTTTATGTGCCAGCGCCACCCGTAGAATTTGCAAAAAAAAAATTAACTATATTCCAAGACGTTTCACACACTTCGAATCAGATACCAGATACTTCTGTTTATGATTTTCACCGAAAATAAAACTTCTTAAGCAAACGTCTACAGCTCACACAACAGTAGCTCTGATGTATTTTAGCAATATTTCAGATGCTTTAATCGAACTGTTCCGAATACATTTAATTTCACTTTACAATGGCAACACGTGGCGTGCGCTTTGGTGCAATGGTTGACGCGTTGGTCTTGATCAGTGAGGTTGCTCCACGCTGAGCCCGGCCACTAGGCCTACTGTAGACCGGTAAACCATCTCGGTAATTAGGCTAACCAACCACCCAAGACAACTCAGCCTTCCATCTATCCGAGATATGCAAATCGAGTACCGGCCTGCTCGACTGGGGTTAAGGCGGGGCACACCGCACATTCACCTGTGTTGGGTGGCAGGTAAAATAGTGTAATGCCCATGAAGAGCTATACAGTATAGAGTATACACAGATGATAAAAGTAACCTATCTACCTGTTGTTGCTGATGCTGGTGATGTAAGATGTCCGTGAATACAGCGACAGTAATGATAATCTTTCGTCCATCTTTCGTCTGTCGCTGACTGTTCGCCTTCAGCAGCATATCTGCAGCGTTCAGCCGGCAATATCACGTCTTGACCAGCGACAATCAGAGACAACTAACTGTACGCAGGCGACTGACAGCATCAAAATTCAATGCATTTGTAACTCTGTATGCCCGTAGCCGCCCTTACTGCTGCAATTAGTCACTTCTATTAACATAATGTAAAAAGGACAGAGGACGCGGAGGACCTATAGGCTATAGCTACTACTACCAATAAAGAGGCAGACTTTCAACTTTTAACTAATACTCGTAAATAATTGGCATCAAACTAAAAAGTTATTGGGTAAACTAGACGGCCACCCCGAGCATTAGGCTAGCACGATCTAAAAAAAGATTAAAGCAACTTCTACTCAAAAAACGGACGTGTTTTCCACAATTTTGGGAGTAGCATGAAGCCAGTAGACCTGGTCCTTTAGTAATCTATATGTACGTCGGCACTAAGCTACTATTACTACTACAGTACTACTGCTACTACTACTAGGCAAGTATAGGCTGGTGTACCTAGTACGTTCTGAGCGGCGTGTGGGGGGTCGTAGAGTGACGAAGTTCTGTGGGGTAATCGAGGGGGTCGTCTTGTAGGTCCCCATGTACTCGAGGCAATCAAGTCGTTCACAGGAGCTGATGGCGATGACACGCCTCCAGGTGGCTCTTGAATCGTCTGCAGCTGAACACAGTCATATCAACATGCAAACGCTTAGCAAACGCAAACTTGTTTATTTATTTATTTCAGCACTGACATTGACAACATCAGCAACACAAATAAAAACAACAAAATGCCAGCCAAGGATAGAAAGGCTCCAGAAGGAACACTAACATCTACCCTAATCAACACAATATAACAGAAAATTAGACAAATCAGTACGATTAAGAAAAGTCTTAAACCTAACGATTCACGACATGTTTTTTTTCTTTTCACACTAAATAAATCTATCAGCAGTGACATAGTGATATTGTTGTCTAACGCATGCAACTATCGACGATCTTGGACTAGTGTTGAGTATTTTTTTATCTCTGTTGTTTTTATTACTGTTCTCTGCATACGTGCGAATAAAGAGTTATATATAAGCACGAACAGACGTGTTATTAAAACTCTATTTTTTATGAAATTGTGTAAATTATTAAAATTATTAGTTATATCGGAGCAAACCTTTAATTGAAGCACGATAGGACACGCACCTTGTTATCGTCTGATTTGGTTAATACAGAGTATTTTCGATAATACATGTATCTTTCGCCGTTTGTTTCCGCAGAAAAATCTTTTTGAAACCCGAAACACATTTGATCACTATACTACTACTAATAGACCCCTGTACTATTTTTAGACATTAAATTAAAATTACTCTCATTCGTTATTGCTGCTATAATCAGTTGCGTGACATCGTTCGTACCTTGTGTTTGATCATTTACTGCGGCTTAATTAATCTACCGTCCACATTTTTATTGGCCTGCTGTGCATTGATTACGTTGAGTTATGGCGGGCTATCGGTCTGACCGCATTTATGACGCCAGATGTTATAATCGAATCTATGCGAATGCACCGTGTCACGTGACCTTTGACTTCGGACAAGAAATAGTCACGCATCTTCAAATACCTAACTCCTAACTGTGCTTATGCGACTGTATCGGGTTTCTGTGACGATTATGGACATTTGCAATAATATGGAAATTAGAAGTCCCTGCAAATAGCCTACTTCTGTATTTTCTAGTTGCAATATTGTCAGCTTGCCTGAGCTGTTATGGGCTACAATATCTACAAAATGTCTTACCTTGTACATAGTTTCATTTTGCTGACGGAAGCAACTTGCATTAATAGAAACAACAAACGTAATTTCGTCGACAAAGTCACGAATATCACAAAAGTATAACCAAAATTTGCCGAGCCACCTTTGTGAGGCATTCTATCGAAGCCTTTTCTTGCTTTGCGGCGATCCCTTTTTATTTCGGCTGCTGAAGACTGCGGTCTTTTATGCGCCGTGTCAAAATGTTGAACTGTCTTACTATCTTATTAATTCGCTAGCACTGCGTTGGTAAAAGTAATACCTAAGCTTCACAAAAAAACAAAAGACAAAATACCTACGACATGGTGATAAGAACGTTGTAAGGTGCGCTTAAAATTTAAAAACTGATGAGTAGCTAAAATAACGAGAAAGAAGACCGACGGAATGTAAAATCAAAATTTCTAGTAATCCGAAAAAGCAGTTCAACAACTTGCAACAACTCTCAACTATACTATTTAGCATGTTTATATGCCAGGCGCACATAACATTTTGTCAATCGAATATTTTAACGTAGCTTATGCAAGCAAATGCATAAAATACACAATGATGCATGGCAAATTTGCTGTTAAAAAGCAAATCAGATGTGCGAAAGCGACAAAATAGTGTCACTGCGTCATCCAGAAGTACAAAACTTTATATGCAAATACACCAGCTCGCCGGGCAACGAAAGTATACAGCCTATGACGGAGCACAAAAGCCTCAGCCATGTCACCACGCCCCTTCGTTGAGATGTGAACTCACGATCTGTTGATCGCAAGTCCGTCGCCCTAACCGTTACGCCACCAAGTTACCTGGTTTATAGTAAAGTATAAATATCGAACATGTAAAAAAGAATACAGTAATTAAACGACGACAACGAAGCACAACAGCATACACAGAGGATTGTTTGTATTTCGAGGAGATATATTCGTTCAACGACCTACGCGGAATACAGCTGCAGCGAAATGCTAAGGACGGTGACAATACAAGAGAGCGACTGCACGCCGATTACTGTCACAAGGCGACGATGCGTTGCGACGTTGCTGCGAGCACCTGAAAACGACAAAACAACGATCAACCGCTTCACCATGGTACCGCTCTCAGTGACCTACCGATAAACAATTCCACAATGTCGTATTGTCTAGTAAGCCTACCTAATGTAGAAAGTACAAAAAATATTCAAATCAGCTGAAAAACAGTTGCTACGACTAAGAGGCACAAAAGACCAGTCATGAGTCCTAGTGTCTATTACATAAAATCTGAAATTTACCTCTTAAACGAACAAGCTGGTACTTTTTGAAATAACAGAAATCTCGTGTGCAAAAATTAACAAATAATGAAAAGTAAAAAAAAACTAAAAAATAAGAAAAGAAAAGAAAAATAAGAAAAAGTAAGTCGAAGTGAATTTAAGAAACAAATTAAACTGCAATCAAAACTAGTCTAGGCCTACTTAATTGCAAAAGTAAGAATAATTTGGTGTTATATGTAATTTACTAAATCAAGTCTGTAGCAAATAAACAATCATTGTAAATTATAAACTGTGGAATACTAATGCAGATTAAAGCGTAGTAATTTGAAATAAAACTAGCAAAAATACGTCGTCCCAGTGCCGATATATTGCACAGCCGTCCTCTTAGAGCTGCGCAACCTTAACTCTAATCGTTCACTTTTTGAATTGAAAATTGCCGCAAGGATTACTCCTGCCTAAAGAACGTTCACACAACTTTTGATTTATTTTAACTTTTTTGCTTTTGAATGAAGAGCCCATACATCATTGTAAATTATAAACTGTGGAATACTAATGCAGATTAAAGCGTAGTAATTTGAAATAAAACTAGCAAAAATACGTCGTCCCAGTGCCGATATATTGCACAGCGTCCTCTTAGAGCTACGCAACCTTAACTCTAATCGTTCACTTTTTGAATTGAAAATTGCCGCAAGGATTACTCCTGCCTAAAGAACGTTCACACAACTTTTGATTTATTTTAACTTTTATGCTTTTGAATGAAGAGCCCATACATAAAAAACAAACAGCCCAAAAAAACCCGTACGTACTGCGGCTTAGAATCAGTTTAATCTCGTCTGAACCCGCCTCGTTGTCGGCGTGGAAGTAGTATTCGCCAAAGTGTTGTGGAAAGACGCGGTCAATTTGCAGCACCATCCACACCTCTGACTTCAGCAGCTGCAACCACCATAGCAATAAACAGCTTAAAATTTGTCCTAAACCGATGCAATGCAATAACGTTAAGGCATGTACAAAATAACAGAAATCAACACTGAGCTCGCGGTGTCTTCATCCTGTATACAGGGAGAACCAAAAAACTGGCATAGAACAGAATAGAATATAGAATAGAATATAACCCGTTTATTTTATCGATTTTACTTAAATCGCATGTGACTCGACACACGTTATCTATCAACTATAGTTATCAATTTGTTCGCAACTTCGCATACGATCTTCTAATAACTGCAACTGTTCTTTTCTGCGACTCTTCATACCTTATTTCAATAATTGTAAAGCGTACCGTCAAACCGTCAAAACAGCGCAATTTTTAAAATTTAGACTGTTAACTTGTTTTTTTGTACAACGCACAGCACTTAATTTATACATAAATTGTTTTAAAACTGTCATCTCTAAAGTGATCTGTTAAAAAAGTCATCGTTTTTGAAATGTTTTTGAAATGTTTTTAATACTTGTTTTTAATACTTGTCTTTATGTCTTGGGTATATTATGTTTGTCATATTATGTTTGTCGTATTAGATTAGGCCTATGTTAGGTTTAGTTGGGGCAACCGTCAGCGTAATGACTTTTACTTACCTGGTTGTCCTGTTTGAATGTTTG
>Ga0209367_1013527_pt1 | contig 10482 bp, 4 predicted proteins | sample WorMetLIZISLAND2_FD_187412 | JGI IMG/M metagenome (GOLD analysis project Ga0209367, IMG submission 187412) | Marine gutless worms symbiont microbial communities from Max Planck institute for Marine Microbiology, Germany - Olavius geniculatus... ...
TTGGCTGTTAGATGTAGAAGGTTTCAGTAAATAAAGCTGTAAAATTTCGTATTAAAATCCCAAACGGTTGCTGAGAAAACAGCGAAAAAATTTAGGGGTCCACTTTTTTCTGCCGCACCCTGTATATTTTGGGGCGGTCACAACCTGACAATAACATAAAATAAAGCATGTACAAAAAGGTACAAAAGTTCAGAACGTAGGCCTATAAATACGCTAAGAAATAACGGGTATGCCCACAGTCGAGTAGCCAGCTTAAACTGTGGTAGACACAAAAAAGTCGGACGTGATAAGTATTTTATGCTCACTCAATAACGACAGACGCAATATCGCAATGGAGCCTAAGTCCACGACTTAGTACAATGATAATCTCTATTCACACAAAAAGCAGTGTAGAATGAAACAGAGACAGACAGAAAGTAAGACAATAATTGAGCAGTTGATTAAGTTGCCAACTTATCGATATTGTGGTAAGTTTATTTGTGTGAGTAGCATTTTGGGTGATCTGACAAAACCTGGACCGACAAAACATGGACAGGACACAGTGATATAGGCTTAAGTTTGAAAAATAAGGTTAAGGATAGAGTTAGGGTTAAGGTTAGAAATTAGGGTTAAGGATAAAATTAGAGATTGGAGCTTTGGATAAGACTAAAAATTGGTATATGGTAAGAGTTAGGGATTAGGGTTAGGAATAGGGTTAGGGTTAGGGTTCGTGTAGTGGGCTAGTTTTGACGGTCCAGCTTTTGACAATCCAGGATTTGTCGGTCCAGGTTCTGACAGGGAACCAGCGTGTGGTCACCGAACCAAATGAAAATTTAAAAAATGACATCAGCCAGTCACTGGCTAAGCCTCGAGTTCTTACTGGTTTCGTAGGCTATCAGCTCATCTACTATGATCACATTTTCTTTGGCTCATGCAGTGGCGGATCTAGGCTTCAGCCAAGAGGGCGGAATATCCCCCTTGCCCCTCCCCTTCCTCCCTATTTTTCCTTCCTCCTCCACTTCCACCTTTCCCTTTTTTATTTTTCCTTTTCCTTTCTTTTTCCTTTAGAAGTAAGACACTTTAAATCTAGCTAGGGGACCTGGGGAGCGCTTTGAGCTCCCCCAGTTGGGTCTGGGGCTGAGCGCCCGCCGAAATCGAAGTGGATGCATTTTAGCCTTAAAATATAAAATCTGGTGGCAATAATTTTAATAATTTTCCTAACACACAAACTTTTTAATTAGTAGTTCGGCAGAGCACATAAACTGTTTACTTATGCATAGGGGCTCAAGGGGGACGGCCGCACGTCCGCTCCCCCCCTTGGATCCGCCACTGGGTTCATGCGCGTCTTGTTTGCCGTTGCTGTGCTTCGCTCAGTGCAATTCTAGAAAAAAAATTATTCCACAAGGTAGTGTAGCGAGATCTTTAGTGACAGTTTTGTTTGACACTGTCGACAAAGTGTGCCGATAACAAATCTGAAAATCGATCTACATTTAGCAAAAATATGTGGAGAAATAACAGTGGGAAATTGTTCTGAGACACTTCATGCGTATTACCTTGGTCGTAGTACATACACATTCTCCAGAGACCGGAGTGCATTTTGGCAGCGACGATTTCGGTGGGCAGCGGATAGTTCATGTCCAGCTCGCCGTCGACGCCTGCGGCCTCATCTGTTGCGTTTAGTTGTTCGTAGTAGTCGTAAGCGGCGTCGGAAGGCGGAGGGACTTCCTCTTGCTCGTCTGGCGGCGGCGGTAGTGGTGGTAAAGACATGGACATGCCGTCTTGCATCATCATGGTCGGGTCCAGTCCTTCGGTGGTGAAGAGCCAGAAGTCGGTGGCAACGGACAGCGACAGAGTGCCGACGGCGAGTAGACCGAACACCAGCGACAAATGGCCGAGACCGCGCTCATCACACTGCATGGCGATCAGACGCTTATTCACCATCGCATCACCTTCGAATCCAGTTAATTAACTTCTTCTCAGCACGCCGTTTCCTGTATGTGAACATTATTATACGACATAATACAGTGTACAATCATTATAATATTAGTAGAGTTGTCGAAGCGTTGATTTTTTAACGCACGCGTTAACGGGTTAACCGGCATTTGACTTTTATAAAAGTCAGATCGGATCTAGTCTGCCCCCTTTGTCAACAGGAAAAAGAGACAGTCTTTCATCTCCTTTCGAGATGCGACGCAATCTCCCTCACTAGACTTAACTATCTAGTCCTCTACCGTATTGAGTATAACGATTTATATAACATATATACGTTGGCTTACTCCCGAAGCTTCAAGAAGATTTTTATAGCATCTAGCTTTACGGGGATCTGCAATGGGCCCACCTGGTGGCCTGAGAGCTGGATGCTGCTTTAACGGGTGGCACCTGCTCCGAAGGTAAGGTAAGGTAAGGAAGGTGTTAACGCGTTAACAACGCATCGTTAATATTGCTCTATTAATATTAATATTGCTGATGTTGTAGGTGGACTACATCCAGAGGGTAAATGACGACCGACGAACACGTGGCTGTGTCGCAGGACCGTGACAGTAGTGACGGAACGGCAACAAAACAATGTTTAATTACTTGAATATTATTTGATCGCTAAATAACCGCGGTTAATTAGAATAATGGAAATCTAGCTTCACAAAATTTAGTGAACTTACGTGTATGCGTTAATTTTTTTTAACGCGCGTTAATTTATCAACGCGTTAACTCAAAAGTTGACGCGTTAATTTGACAGCTCTAAATATTAGGTCTATGCTTTGTCGCAATTGTGCACAAACCGCTGAAATAGACGTGTACCATCTTAGACATAAAACGAAACATTTTGTAATGTTTTAGACGTGATTAGAGTTACGTGTAGAACGTTTTTGGTAGACAAACCGTAAAAGCCACGCCACGAGTGGCAGGCGGCCGCTAAAACATTTTGTGTTACTGGCTCGCTTGCTGCAAGCTACCGTACCATTAAATTCAGGCAGCGTGTCTGTGGCTGTTGCATCTGCACATCCGTGTGTCTGTCGCAGACTGCCTGTGTGTCTGTTTTCCGCGTCCTAATCTGTGCTAAAACATTTCTGCAAATTTTCGGACGTTGCTATAAGTACTGTAAAACACAACATATTTACGAACTGTTTTTTTTGACTACAGCCTTATTGATGCTTTTTACTTATGTACAGTACATTAAGGAAAATACAATACTTATATGAATATTTGATAACGTCACAGCCATTATAACTGACTTATGCAGCTGCTGCAGCCTTCGCTGACGCTTCTGGTGCGAGAAAAAGAGGACGTGTGGGTGGGTGCAACTAATAACGCAGCATGGACTCTCACTTCTTCGTACGTCTGACAGCGGTCTCCGTTTATTCCTACCGTTATAGAATATTGATGGATGCATTGCGAGGCTATAAATTAGCTGAAATCTGTATGTCAGAGCGTCGACATGCAGGCGCCGAGATCACTCGATTGTAGCATGTTGTACAAGAAAGCCCAGCTGTCGCAGGGAAGACGCGCTACCGCCTATACACTGTATACAGTTCCTATTGCAGTAGGCCTACATGTACTGACCTTCGACGTAATCCAAGATCGATGATTTTTATTTTATCCGAAAGGGCGTATGCCACTTCCTACTAGTGATTAATAGTAATCTTGGCTGTATCTCTCGCCGTTTCCAAGATATGGTCATTTTTCCGTTAAAAACGCATATTTTTCTACCCCTGCTCCATTCAACCCCGAAACTGAAAATGTTCCCCTGGCATTAGATCGCTGAAATTCTGCACGCGTAGATTTATGACATAGGGTTAATTATTCTTGTAAAACGTTTTCCATTATGAACAACCGTTCAGCCACAATACATCCGTTACAGACAGACAGACGACAGACAGACGACAATCGTGCTATAGACGCTCCACAGCATAACTGTAGCGCGTCAAAAACCCGGAGAGACCGGGTCTATACGACTGTTTGACTGCCCGGGCCGCTGGCTTTTGCTTCTTCCAATCGTCCACCACCGCGGTCATCTGTGCAATAGGCGCTGTTATATGTCTCGGCGGCATGAATCGACCATATCAACCATCGGGCCAGACTGCCTGCCGTAAAACGTCCAGTATATTGGTCCTACAGAATGCGACAATTCGATTGCTAGCCGACAGAGTAGATCGGAAGTTCGCCGCGTCTAAACAGACCGTATTCGGTCAGTGGCACGCGCCGTTCTAATCGCGCGCGTTCCTATACTTATCGGTCATGCACTTCCCACACCCCTGCAGACAGGAGACCAGACTGTAGACGAAGGCATGGCCGTCCCAGGCAGTCGTGATACCTCCGTCCACTAAATCTCAGCTTGGCGACGGCAAAGCGACGCGCGCAGGACAGAGCGGCATGGCGGCGACTCGTGATAACGGCGACGTCTACCACAAACTTGTGAAAGTCCTTATCTTAGACGTCAGTTCAAGCCGCATTCTGGTGAATGTATTGGGCCACAGGTTGACGCCATTTTGCTCTGTCTGATGCCAGTTCTTTGGCTTATTCACAGGTGTTTTCCATGTCTTTCAAATCTCGTCTAATGATGTCCATCCAGTTTTTTCTTGGCCAGCTCTCTCTTGTAACCGTTCATTTTCTACCGTATTGCCTGATAACGGTATTCTGGAGTTCTCTATTTTTGGTACATGTTTTAGCCACCTCAGTCTCGTTTTTCTGAAGATTATGCTCTAATTCCTGCAACCCGGTAGGTGAAAGTAGAAGAAGCTAACATAAATCCAGGTAGCCTAATAGATTGGACGAGAAGGAAGTCAGTCGCTTGACAGTCAAAGAAACACACATACATGCAAACAGAGTGATAAATGAGAGAAAGAGATAGAAAGATTCGGCATTGCATCAGCAAGATGCTCGCACACGACGACTTAGGACAGCAGCAAGTCGAGGCGACGACTGCGTCAGTATGCGGCGAGATAACGAGAATATATTGCCAGCCGCTGCAGCAGCCAGTGGTCAGTCGGCAGGCGAGCTGACGACACGTCTCCAGACTAGATAATGAGCTGTCCGACGCCCATGCGCCTGTTGTCCATTACTCTTACACACGCACGCACGTAGAGGGCGGTTTTCTGACCCGGTATAAATAGCCACCGAGCAAGTCCGACGAATACAATACATGACCATGTACCGTCCTGGAAACGAGTGCGATACCTTCGTCCATGAAGATGAAAACACTGTTTGCATGCATCTCTGGCTACATTCGAAGTGATAGCATGATAGCAGCCCGCAGTGCCAAGACACAGAATGCGTCTGCGGACTCAACGTTATAGGACTGAGTGGCCAGCGCATGCCATAAACAGGCTGATAAAAGCGGTGATGCGCCATTCAGCATAATTCTGAATGTGAGAACAGCTAGCTGTTTAAGAGTTTGAATGAGTTTTTTGAGATCTTAAAAAGCCCCGTTCAAGAATGCAAATACACTCTGCAATGGGAACGGTGCCTTGACTGTCAGCAGTAGTAGTAGAGACAGCGTACGCAAAGGTCATAGGTCAGCAGATCATAGATCAAAGGTCATGATCACATGGCACCCTGGACATTAATGATACTATAAAAGGACTTGCAGACAAACACATCACACAATTTTGCCAGACCTGCTACACGCGCAATTAAGGAAAATACAGACTAGAAATAACCATGGGAATGGGATTCTCAATGGGAATTAATGACAAAATTGGAAATGGGAAGAAATGGAAAACAACCTGTATGAGAATGAGAATGGCCCTTATTCCCATGGGAATAAATACCCATAGGCGGATGCCGTGTCTGGCTTATGTTCTGGCTAGAAAAAAACAGTTACTGTTTTTCGTCAAAGTCGAACACAATTCAGCATCTATTTTCTGAGTTTGGGATGTTCCGTAATGATGAATGTCGTGACAAGTTTATATTCAACGACAAGCAGAGCACACTCGGCGCAGTATGATAATCGTGTTGTGTTAGGCTTGATTCTTCGACAGGCCAAAAAGTGTTTATGCCGCAACGATGAAACGATTATTCGGGAATGGGAATGAGAAGGAATGGGAAAAGCCCAGTGGAAATCCCATGGAAATGGGAATTGGTTACAAAATTGGGAATGGAAATGGGAGAGAATGGGAATGTAAAAAGCGATTCCCGGTCATCACCACAGACATCCGTCACTGGTCAAAATCGGTTAAATACAAAAAGTATCGAACTAGTGGATTATGGACGCGCATTTGATCAGCTATTCTATTGACCACGATACACGTTTCTCGATACGTTGTTGTGTAATGTCTGAGGTGCAAGCCGCGCCAGAAAAATAGATAAAAGCGTGGACGATGGCGGCTGTCCCCTCTGGCATATAATTCCGCCAGAACAGACCGACGCCAGGCTCAGTATGCGAGTAGATATGCTGTTGTCGAGTGCCGCATAAAATCGATTTCTGGAAACAGGACGACTTAGTTATAACAAGGTGGTATGTCTATGTATGAATACCGTATTATCTGCTATCTCGTTCTGCCAGAGTTCTATTTCGTGTTTCCAAAACATTACCCCCGTGACGTATTCCGAAATTTATTTTTTAAAAACTAAAAAGTTTTAAGCGATACTTCACACTCACATTCTGGGTTTAAATCTACGTCGAGCTACAAAGTTTCAATCGATTATTCCTAAATTCAATGGCATTATAAAAATTCGTGACAAAAAAAGCAAAAGGAGGGAAACAATTGTTCCACTGTCCCCTTCATAAATTTTGGGTTTTGAAAAAAATGTTGAAAAAATTATTTTTGTCGAAAAAATTACCTTTATAAATGCGTAATTTGCGGCCGAAAATTACAATGACGTTGCTGCCCAATTTTGATAAAGTTATGCCATATTATGCACGATCGTTCAGAGAAGTTTTACATTTTGCAACGCATTTATTATAAACTTTTTTTAGATCTATTTGACAATAAGCAAAAAGATTCAAGCACAAAAATTATTATTTATTGTCTCAGCGATTGTCTTCTGTTTCGAATTAGACCTAAGTTTATGAAACACATGCAGCAGTGCACTTCCCACAAAACTGTCGTGTGGAATGGGGTCTGGTAAATTTGATGGTTGTTCATTTTAAAGTTTAACTAAAATGTAAAAATTCTCCGAGTGATCACGCTTAATCAGTTATACCATAACTTTGTTAAAGCTACAGCTAAACAACAAGAAGCGTAGCCGTTAAATAGCTGACCGTACTGGTTGTCAGTAACCTTCAAAGTCATCCAAGGTCGATGATTTTCATTTCATCTGAAAGCCAATATGCGACTTTTTATTACTGATTAATAATAACCTTGGCCGTATCCGAGTATCTCTCACGATGTTTGAAATATGGCCAATTTTTATATTAAATTTCCTACCCCCCCATTCAACTCTCAATTTGAAAATGTTTCCTTTAAACTAAATGGCTAAAATTTTGCATGCCTTAGTTTCACACGCATGGCTAATTAATCGTGTAAAAAGTTTTTCTCTACTTCCTAAAGCTTAGCCACAATACATCCGTGACAGACAGACAGACAGACTGACAGACGGACAACAACCATGCCAATAGCTCGACCGTTACCTAAGTACGGTCGGCTAAAACAAAACACAAACCCACAGCTCTACTGAAGCCTTTTTAGTTTTTTTCTTTATTTCGTGCGTCGTTCTATAATGTTGGCAATGCGCGGTATACGTAGGCAAACGCTTTGTTCGGTGTTACTTAGTGTGACGCAGACGGCTAAATCCGTCGGCTACAAACACTCACGGCACTGATCCATGTGGATTCAGCGACGGGTGGGCACTCAGTTGTCTCCCACTGTAGCCGTAAATCGTGTTCACTGTCCATCGGCAACTAATCCTGTCGTGTGCGAGCCTGGTGTGTACAGCTGTGGCATGCCGTGGTTGGTGGTGGTTGCGCAACAGCTCTCAGCGGAATCCGTAAACCTGACACTTTCCGACAGAAACGGTCCGCCCCGACAAGACCTCCGAATGAAACAAAATGACGGGAGTGCGTGCAAAAAAGTCGCCCGTAAAACTGCCCTGTCCTCAGAGCGATAAAAATCAACGCCAGCGCCACTCGTGATTGGACAACAAGACGACGACGAAGGTTGGGAGGAAAGATGAAATGAGTGAGTAGGGTTTAACGTCCCACCCGACACAGTATAGATCTTTTCTGGAACAGCCTTGCCAGGCAATGCACATACACACAAAATTAATGGAACAAAAAATTTAACCTTTACAGAAAAACCTAATACAAAACACAAAAAAACACAAAACGACCTAAACCTGAAATTGTAAGAACTCTCCATTATTTTGTGCATCTGTAACGGTATTGGCAGTTCTAATAATTTTCCCTGTTATCTCCCAGACTGTCGTTAATTTCAGAATGCTGTTTATTGAAGGACAGAAGAGAAGGAAGTGGTTCGGACATCCATTAAACATTAACATATTTTTATAACCAATTTTATATCAGTATTTATCACTGACGAACTGTCTGGGCATTATCCGACGGACAACTATCATTCAACCTATTTCCACCCGGATAACTGCCCCTCTGGCTTAACAGTTCTCAGTAGCAGACGCAAAAAAAACCAACATAATTATTTCTCAAGTTTTCGTTTTCTGTGGTTTAAAAATACACAAAAATACTCGGCTTGTGGCTAGCTCTGTCATTCGTTTTAGATACAAAATAAAACTAGAAAACAACTAAAACGAAATTGCATGTGAATCAAAACACAATTCGCATGTATTTTTTCGAAAAAAATTGTTGTAGTTTTATTCGCACGTCCAAAGCAAGCTTCATGATCATATACCGGTACACCGTAAATAGACTTTCATGGCATAACACTTGTAAAATACGATGTGAAATCTCGTCATAGGCGCGATGACCCATCAGCTATTAAACCCACATGATATTGTATTTGCGTACATCATGAATGCACAAAGTCATGCATTTATCTGCCTCGTCAGCATATGAAACATTGCGGCACACCGAATGCAGAGGCTTTATTGTTGAACAATAATTATTTTGCTGTGTCAGAGTTTTAGCATTATATGAGGCGCCACGGGATTGGACAGTAAACTTTATTCCCAATACTTTGTGTCCTCCGGTCGGTTACGATGTATTTTGTCCCCGTTACATCGCCAGAAGGCTACCGATGTTAACGGCAGTTTTGAAAATCAACGGTTTCTATGTTATGACACAAGCAACCTTTTCTTCAGCTGAAAAACACTAATTAGTTACGAAATTTAGCGTAATCCAGTTCAAAGAAAGTTATATTATAGGTAGGAACACGGATCCTGAAAAAATGCCAGGGGAACTTTGATACCGGATTCAGATTTTAGCTTCCAATAATTTTCTTCTGGCGCTCCTACGCCATAGTCGTACAAGCGAATGACGAGTCAGATCTATGCTTTATGATACGTTTATACACGTCGGCTCCAATTTATTCACCAGTTTATGCGGGATAGCATGAGACGATTAGGCCTACATGCGAATCGAAACGAGATCGGCGACTCACGGTTACCGGGCTACTACAGACCGGCTATTTCCAGAATGCTGACGATTTGTCTTGGTTACTCAAAGCCCCAGCGGTCTAAAGGCGCGTACAGAGCGACGTAACTGAACTGAACTGAACTGACACGGTTTAGTTTTGACTAACTTACCAATGAACGAGTAGGGAAAGGCAATTGGTCATTCGTTGACGCGTACGTGTGCGTAGTCACGAAATCACCGACGCCGTTAGACGGTGCTCACTGTAATGCATTACTGCTTGCCCATTGGTCAGTTCATCAAAAACTAAACCATGTCAGTTCAGTTCAGTTGCGTCGATCTGTAAGTCGGACTGACAGACATTCTCGACAAGAAAAAAAGACCGGCAAAACACACAGAATAGTCTCTGCCAGCCCGACTTCCGTACGCGCCTTAAAACATTCATATAGGCCTACGCGGTAACTACCCTTAGTCGTAACCTTGTAAACTAAAGGCAAAATTTGCTGGTGTCCAAATCGTCAGATAGCGTCATAGTACATCCGGTTTGAAAGTGTACATCAGTACGAGAGGGGAAATCTTGGCAGCGCTGTAAAAGCTTGTCGGATATAGATTAGCCTTCTGTCAGCCTAAATCCTCCCGTTTCATCGTTAGTTCTCCGTTACGCTAATCCCCATACGTTGTTCCTGTTCCCTCGCTCCAGACTGACGGTAGGTAAGCCCTTATTCATTTGGATGAATTCGTTTACATAGGCCCTACACGAGCTTAGCTAGGCTATGGCAGCTAATGTGTTGCAATATACAATGTAGGCCCTATAGTTAAAATGTACAAAACATTAGTTTATACACTTGTTAACGGCAACATTTAAGGACTTGCACATCGAAAACAGCAAAAAATTACAAAAGGTGATATTGCCCGCATCACACTGACTGTGTGTCAGTGTGCTGCTGAATAATATCACCTTTTGTAATTTTTGCTGTTTTCGATGTGCAAGTCCTTAAATGTTGCCGTTAACAAGTGTATAAACT
>Ga0209367_1013528_pt1 | contig 10482 bp, 7 predicted proteins | sample WorMetLIZISLAND2_FD_187412 | JGI IMG/M metagenome (GOLD analysis project Ga0209367, IMG submission 187412) | Marine gutless worms symbiont microbial communities from Max Planck institute for Marine Microbiology, Germany - Olavius geniculatus... ...
AACCTTGTAACAAACCTGCTGTTGGGGCCCACAAATTAGGACAGATAGAATTTATTGACGTTTTTCCATTCATTTTAACACATATTATGCCTGGTCTGCTTTCCCCAGATAGTGCAAAAGCAGACGTTGGGTGAGGTAAAAACTAAAACACTTATTTCATAGCCAGTTGTGTCATAAATATTTCTGCCAATTATTATTAAAATCTGCTAATCTTTATTCAAGGTACGATCGATAATGTTGGGGATGTTTTTTTCAGGTTTTCTGTTTATTTTAATGCATATTTCGCTTGATTTGCTTTTCCTAGGTAGTGCAGAAGCATACATTGAGTAAGGTGGGAAACTGAACGGTCATTTGATGGCAAGTTGTGTCAGGAATATTTGTGCCAAAAATTATTAAAATTTGGTAATTGGTTTTCAAGATACAGTTGAAAATATCGGGGATGTTTATTTTGGGACACAGTGTATTTTGCTTGTGCAATAGTACTATGATGTTGTGTCATATATCATGTGAAATGTTTTTGTTGTCTTTTATAGGTTTTCAGATATATGGTATAAATATTTCAACTCTTGTCATCAATGCTTATTAGAAGACTATTGATTGGTCTTGAGATTTTGCTACATTTGTCATTTTACACAAACACCGATTGCAATTAGCATTTCCAGTCATTAGTGTGAGCCAGAAATGTCAACATATGGCGTTGACAATCTAGCTGCTCTGCCAGAGCTGACTGAGAATGTTCTTATTGATGAGCTGAAAGTTAGATATCAACAGAATGTCATTTATGTAAGTTACTTCTTTGAACAGTGGTCATCAGTTGGTAATAAGAGGCATTTTGTGTTTGCCCTGAGTTAGTAAATACAAATATCACTTTAATGTGTTTGCACTTTTTCAGTTGTTGTATCGCAAAAAAGCAAAAGCATTGGAGGTGTGAATCATTAGAGCAAAAAAACTTTCACAGTTTACACGGCTGTGTATGTAAGCTTTGTAAACTGTGACAGTTTTTTGCTCTAATTTTTGCTGCTTTTTAGTTGATTTTTTTAAATTGGTATTTGATTTTATGACATTAAATTTATTCATTGTTTTTAGAATATCTCCGGATGGGTAATGGAAGTTGGTGCAAGGGAAAATGTGTACATGTGTGATGTTACAATGTCTGAGACATTTTAATACATGCTGTGCTGCAGTTAATTTTGTTTTTGAATAATAATGGTTGGTTGCCATGGCAACAGGGGTTGCTAGGGGAGAAATTTGAATGACATTATTGGATAGGGGGTAGATGAAAACAGCATGCAATTATCTTTCACGGGGGCCGAGTTATAGTCATTTTTGTTCCGTAATTCCATGGCAACGGGTCATCAGCGGAGGAATTTAAATGACACCATTGGATAGCCTGGGTCCGAAAATAGGGGGGTAGGTGAAAACAGTGCACAGTTATGTTTTCCAGGAATCGAGTTATACCACTTTGAAATTTCCATTTCCTGTAATGCAAAATTTTCAACTTTTGCATGGTTGCTATGGCAACAGGGATCGTTTGAGGGTAAATTAAAATGACACCATTATATTGCCTGACCCCAAAAATACGGGGTAGGTGAAAACAGCGCACAATTATCTGTTACGGGGACTGAGTTATACTGCTTTGAAGTCCCCATAGGCTGTAATGCAAATTTTTAAAAATTGGGGCGTAAACAGGTGGAAATTTTAAAATTTTTAATTGAAAACATATAAGGAATGTGTCCGGCGTCAGGACGCTTCGTTTGAGCTATTTTTAGCGGCATTGGTCAGTCCAACCGGCTGGCCTGTATCCTTGCGCAAGGAAAAAAATAGACGCCTAATGGCAAATTTATGCACAGCCATGCCCCCTTTGAAGTGATTGTAACCAAATTTTGCTTGTTGTGTCACGTGATGCCAAGTTTTTTTCAAAATCAGTTCAGGGGTTTCGGAGTTACAGGCTCCCCAAACACCATTTTCTATACTTAACGTTCATCGCCCTTACATCAGTGTCAGCACTACCATGCTGCACCATAAGTTTTGATCTTAGATTTTATACCACTTAATATTGAACGTTGTTTTTAAAAGAGCTGCATTGGCTTCCTGTATATCACACTTTGTGTAATATTAAACATAAATACAAGTGTGTAATATTTAATGACAACTGTAAAATGAAGTTAATCGTGTCATTTAATTTGATACTTTGTATATGTTCATGTGTTGCAATTGCAGACTTACATTGGAGATATTCTGTTGGCTGTCAATCCTTATAAGACTTTAAATATATATGATGAGGAGGTAAGACTCAATATCTGACAATAGCATGTATATTTTGACAACTGATAATCTTGGTTGACTTTTCATAGTTTATTATTTTAAATTTTTTTTAATGTTATTGAATTATTATATTTGTTTTATTTCAGGAATTTGGTTTGAATTGCATCATACCTGATATTTTAAGTACAGTAAAGAAACAGATTAGCCTTGATGATCTGCCATTGATACAATATTTATGATACAGAGATTTGTACATGTTAAACTTTTGGCAATTAATTGTGTTATTGTTTGTGTGAAAAATTTAGTTTACACATGTGCATACAAGCTTGCAAATCTTTAATAATAAGTCAGCACTTTGACTTTTTTGTAGCTGCATAAGTGCATATGTTAATGTTGTCAATGAATATATGCCATGAAATATATATATTTTTACTTCAGACGATGCGTCAGTACACAAATGTGATTAGTCGGAGTACGGTGTCGCCTCATATTTTTGCCATCGCGGATGCTGCATTTTCCAGTCTTTGTCTTGATAACTACAATCAGTGTTGTATTGTGTCTGGAGAATCTGGCGCTGGTGAGATATGCATCAGTACTGGTCAAATTATTGAGCTTGTTTAAATTTAAGTATGTGATTTTTAAGCAGGCTTTAATGCATCAAAATTTAAAATATGGTCATTATAGGTTAATTTTTGTGTTTTTTTTGTTTGATGATAATATTAGTGTGATTTTTAAGTTGGTTCTGATTTAGCCAAATTGATGTAGTGCTGGATTTTGTTTAACAGAAAGTTATTTTTAGAGTTTTCTCAAGGTTTAACCTATTCTTTGTTGGTGGATTTTTGATAAGTATTTAAGCAATAATTTTACCTCTAATTTTTTTTATTTTACTGTCAGCCAACAGCAGCAGAACACAGAATGTTATTTGGGTAATAGCTGATGATGTTTTCAGTTAAACTGAATTTAGTTTGTTTTATCTGTTTATTAACAGGAAAGACAGAAACTACGAAACTGCTGGTGCAGCATGTAGTACATCTCTGTAGCCAACAGACGACCAACATTCATCAGCGAATTATTGAGGTAACTCATCAACGAAAATAATTTATTACTGACAAGCAATTTTTTTGTCATTGGGATCTTTTGTTAGTTATCACTCTGCTAAGGAATGTTGTTCAGTAACTAGCTTGTGTTACTTTTTATGTCTCTGCTTTTTTGTGTTCATATTAAAATTTGTTTTATTGTCTTACATTTTTGGTGTTTTTTTTGCTGTTTTAATAATGTGTTTTATTGCAAGAATGCGTATGTTCATCATGTTTTATAAACTGCCTCTTTATTTGTTTATTTAGTTAGTCAGATGTTTTAACAGTCTCCCTATTGCTAGTTCAGTTTGCTCTTTAATGCAGAACCTTTTAACATTGCTGTGGCAGATTATTTTGTAGTTTGTTGTGGAAGGATTATTAATGGTAATTGGTGTTTTGATATCATTTCAGCAGTAGTTACAAACAGTTTTCATCAGAGAGTTGTCTTGGTGAAAGTTTTAGTTTCTAAGCTTCCAAAACTGCGAAACAAATTTTGTGGTAGTAGTTTTGAGTAATTCTTAAAATTTTTAGTATTAACCCCAGTAGTAAAAATCTTAGGGGTAAAGAAACCAAACGGTAAAAACTACTCGGATGACCAGAGGTCCAATGTGTCGCATAAAATTCGTCCTAATTTTAAAAACGTATAATTTCATGTCATTTCGGTCAAATACTTAAACTGTACATAATTTGCTTTTATAGAGTCTTATACCATGCACACATTGATTATTGAAGGACACAGTTTGTACGCAGGTGAATCCGTTGTTGGAGGCATTTGGTAATGCGCGGACTGTAATGAACAATAACAGCAGTCGATTCGGCAAGTTTATTGAACTGCAGTTTGACGGCCAACAACGTCTGAAGGGCGGTGGGTCGATTATGCAGTGTGATGTAATGCGAAATATTAGTCTAACACCACAGTGCATCATTGCTGAAGCTTCCAGTGTGCTGTGAACATTAACTCAGATCAACTCCGCCTTCTATACTTAGCAGGATGGAATGGAAACGTGAGTAGAAGTTACTAGGTTTTAGGGTGAAGGCCTACTGTGGCAGTGGTATCTGCCAGCTATGGGTAATATGTAACAGAACTTATTGCGTAACCCTCTTTGCCTTTTCTCAGTACAATAGAATGTTTTGCAGATATTGCATGATGTGATGTCATAGCATTTTATGCAGTAATTTTATAGCATCATTACAAGAATAAATTTTGTAATTTTAGCATATGGTTAATTTGTGTTTATTTTAGCGACAGTTACGGAATATCTGCTGGAGAAGTCTAGAGTAGTACAGCAGAGTGCTGGCGAGAGTAATTTTCACATTTTCTACTACTTGTTCGCTGGTCTGGAGCCGAGCAAGTGTGAATTTAACTTACTCCGAGATCCCGCAGAACATCGGTCCGAACTGTAACTTTTGCTTGATATTTCTGTTTTTCCATGCACCTGCAGTTGCTACTTTTTTACATTTAAATGCTGTCATATTCCAGTTTTGTTTTAAGTAGTTCTTGAGTAATGTTTATGAAATATGTGTGATTTTACACAGCTAAATGTTGTTTTTTTATTGTCAGCTATTACACCATGAACCCTTTATGAGATGCCGTTATAAATATGCTAGTTTATGCAAAAAGCCTGGTTAACATATCTGTTTCAGCTACTTCCAGTTTTCCTTTTAATTGTTTTCATCAAATTGTGCGTTAGGTGCAAAAGTAGACAAATAAAAATTATAATAATACCACTTGTGGAGAATGATAAGGGTCAATTTATATGATAATGGCATTTTGACTAAACATGTAATTGCAACACTGTTGCAGAATAATGAATCCAGTCGATGGTACTGAAATATATCAGGATTCAGAGATGAAGGAACGCTGTCGAGAGTCATGGCAGCAGATCCTGGAAGTCATGGACGTCATTGGATTTAAACCCGATGTAAGCTCTTTGATAAATTCTGTTGTCACAAAAAAGATTTTAGTTCATTTAAAAGCTGTGAGCTTCTGTGTAGGTAGTTTTTCTGATAGCTGTTGGCTTGGTGGTTAGTAGTAGTTCTAAAGCAGCAGCATATAAAGAGTAAAGATTTTTGGCCCACCTTTGTATACTCTGCACTATGTAGCCCTAACTGTGACTTTTGATTTTTGAACTGAAAATTTGCGTAAAAGTTAGTGGCAGTCACTTTGGCACGTGGAAACTTTCTACCAATTTTTTCATAATTTTCATTTTCCATTTTATTGCTTGTATGTGATGGATATTGGACAATAGAAAAACGTCTGTCTTTCCTGGACCATACCTTCAGACCATATAGGGAAGTGGCAAAAGCCAGAAACTGGCCGGGTACTCCTCATCACGGCAGAACAAGTTGTAACTACATTTTTATTGAAGGCACATGTGTAGAGCTTCAGAAAAGGATGGTTGTGAAAATTTATTTTGGTGGCAGCAGGCAGCTGTATTTTACAGTTAGCATTTGCAGTAAAACAGTGCTTTATTTTAACGAGCTATGATGTATGTCATTGGGGTATAATTCTATAGGACCGCTATATCAAGCATGTATGCATTGGACATTTTGCCTTAGTGGACGCTAGGGTTTGACATGAAAAATGGATTGTAAAATATAGCTGCCGCCAAAATAAAATTTCACAACATTCTTTTCTGAAGCTCTATGCGTGTGTTTTTAATAAAAATGTGTTTACAACTTGTTCTATCGTGGGGAGGGGTTACTCCTAAAATAGGCTTTTATTTGACTAGTTTTGCCGCTGCGCTAATACCTGTTAGAATGGCAATGTAATAAAGCAGCATTTGTGTGTATTTGCCATGCAGTAGTAAAGTAGAAGATGCATTAATAAAGCAGTGTTGATGCCTGTGTTTGTTTATGTGTGTTTACTGATACAGCAACGTGAAGCCATCATAGCAATGTTGACAGCTGTCATACACATCTCCGACATCAAATTTCTACACGACTCTGACACAGATGGCGTCTACATTGAAAATGAAGACATTCTTGAGATTGGTTTGTTTCGACAATTTGTTAGTTTCTATACTGGAGGCCGTTGGGTAATTGGCTGAAAATAAGTGCAGTGGTTTTTGTGTACTGTGCATACATAAGTAAAATATCTGACAGATATTCAGGTTTTTGAAAATTTTTATGCCTCGTGCAGGTCCCAGGAGCATGGAGGTGTAGAATAGGTTCGATTTGTAAAAATACATCTAAATGAGGTTTCCCATGTTATATCAATAGGTAGCTTGTGTGTGCATATCTCAATACAAGAAATATTATTAGCTTGTGACCAATCTAATGTACTCGTCGCACGCATCATTTTATTGTATATTCTTTTAAGAGGTTTTCTTGCCTTTTGACTTGTATTAGAGACCCGGCGTCTAATTGAGGCCCGTTCAGTATTATACTAATAGTGACTGGTGTCAAGGTCCTTATTGTAAATTGTCTCTCCGAAGTTCATAAAATATTGCCCAATTTTTGGAATTGAGACGAAAACATTTCCAATAATGGTCGATGAGGCTAGTTGCCATTTGTCTTGTTATACCTCAACGCATGCGTCTATCTGGCACCGTTACAGAGATATGGCACCTCAAAGATAATGGGGTCACGACCTTGACCTTTTGGGGTCACGTGACGTCATCAGTCACGTGACCATTCGACTCCCAGTGGTCGACTTCCTATGGGTGGTCTATAGTGACCATCCGTCTATCTAGCACCGTTATGGAGATATGGCCGTTTGAAGTTGTTCCAGGAAGGCTCTTCCAGGAACATTGATCGGTCGTCGGTTGGTCCTCAATATTACACTGATCTCATATACTCCACTTCATTACGTTAGGAACGTAGCGTGCGAGGAGTAAAAAGAAATGGCTTCCTTGAAGATCGTCAACAACTGCACTTAACTGAGACTACCAATTTTGTGTAAACTGAAACTAGACTGATGGAGAGTGGTCATTTATTTCTTTGATGAACTTGGTACTAGGTAACAACTATTTGGTAAACCGAGATAGCTGTTGTTGCTGCTTTTTAGTAGTATTTGCTTATTTGTTGTTTGTGTAATACTGAAATTTTACCTGCTTGTCTGCTTTGAGAATCTGTTGTGAGTTTATCTTTCTCTGCCGTTGTGGTGTCTGTGTTGGCTGCATTCTAGTTCGCTAACTGTGAGGGCAGATATGTGATTTAAAATTTAAATGTTTATGTTTGCAGTTTGTGCTCTTCTTGATCTGAAGCCAGAAGACCTTGGTGGTGCTTTGATAGCAAATGTCACCACGTTACGAGGTTATTTCATTTACGATATTTTTCTCGCTTCTGTCTTTGGATGGTTGGTTATATATATAGAGATAGTTTATCTGTCCAAGAACAGTCACATTGCTGCTACAGTTTTTCATCTGCTAGTGTGCATAATTGTCAGTTCTGCATTTGTGTCATGATTATCTCTCTTTCGTGGGCATTAAACACATTGATGGTTATTACTTGTAAATTGTTATACGTATTGAATTAGTAAGTTAATTCTAGTGAAAAGTAGACCAAATTTGCTATCAGTTATGTGTAAGTAAGTAAATAAGTAAATAACAGTAGCAGAAAGGCAGCACTAGATTCAACCACTTACAAGATACAATACTGAATACAAAGTAAGCATGTTCACACTACACATCAATCGAGAACATGATGTGTCATAGGCATTAAGAATTACAAATTTATCAGCTACATTATTATCATGAGTAACTTGTATATGTTTAGAAGAGCAAATTGTATCGCTGAAGAACGTTTATCAAGCAGGCGATGGACGTGATGCGTTGGCAAAGGCTTTGTACGGTCGAATGTTTAATTGGATCGTCCGACAGATGAATACTTTGCTGCATCCACACAAGAATGAGTGGGAAATCTATCTTCTCTATTAACAGACATTTGTTAACTAGTGGTACTTCTCATGTTTATTGTTAACATGCTCTGTTTTTTGTTTGCCATGATGTGAATAGTGATCAGAGATCTTAACCAGATCATCAGCAGAATCTGAATCGTTGGTCCTTGGTCCTTGGTGCTTTATACTGCCCCTTGCTTAGAATAAATGACTTTGCTCTTAGTAGTGCCATTACCAGTTAATTATCCTCATACAGATGATGGTGAAAGAGATTTTAATTTTGTAAATTGACAAAAGTGGTGTACTTAAAAGATTATTTCCAGTCCATGTTACATTCATGAGTTATGCATGGGTGTGATTGGCAGAATTGTTAGAAGATACATTAGCACACTGTTTAATTGTGTTTTATGTCATGAATGTCAGGCAGGAAATGTCGACGATTGGAATTCTGGATATTTATGGCTTTGAAAATTTTCGTCAGAACAGTTTTGAGCAGTTGTGCATCAACACAGCCAATGAACAGTTGCAGATGTTCTTCAACAGACACATATTCCGCAGCGAGCTTGAAGCTTACGCCGTCGAAGGCATAAAGTCGGCAAACATTCGCTTCACTGATAATGAGTCTCTCATCAAGCTGCTTCTTGAGGTATGTTGATTCATTTGTAGCAGGTCATGTGTAAAACGTAAGGCCTTTTCGAACTATCGTTCCAGGCGGCCTAAAAAGTGGTAAAGGCATGCTTTACTGAGATCAAGCAGTAGTTGCAAGCCACGTCGCCCACCGGCTTGTTTGCATTGGATTTTGCTGTATCGTATTAATGTAGTGTAACAGTATTTGAACCATTTGGTTATGCATCATTTATATCTGCAATATTTGCTTATATGTTGTTGGTTGTAATATACTCGTGGTAATTCCATTTGGGTGCTTGCTTGTCTGCTTTCAGAGACTGTCGTGCGATCTTTCGGTATTTGTTGGGTTTCACTAACACTGATAACAGATCTGAGGCTAAAAGTCTTAGACGTCCAATCGTGCGGACTTTTGGTGCTTCCTGTGCTAACTGAGGTAGTTCAGTCAGTGAACGGGTGTTTCTTCACAGCAGTAATTTTTATCTTATCTTTTCTTTCTGGTGTATTCAGTGTATGGACATTGTTGGCCAGGAAGGGCGATAGGCATGCATTCGTCCGAGTATATTGCTTTAGTCTCCCAGGCATTCAGTAGATATGAGAACTCGCAGATTGAGAAATCGTGATTTAGCATTTTAAAATATATAACAAATTTATGAATGTGTTAAGATTTATTTTGGCACATGCCAAATTCTGCGGCATTTTAGACTTGTGAAAGTTGTGGAATTATTTTTTTTTGCTAAAATTTAACTCCTCAATCTGTGAGGCCACTAACTGCCCCACTGAACCAGTAAAATGGCTGTAAAGGACACAACTGGTTAGGTTGGTTTTTGTCAGATGTATTTGCTTCTGTCTTATATGGATGTAATATGCATATCCATATGTTACTGCTTTGGGCATCAGTAATAAAGTGTTTTGTTTCAGATATCTGCATACTTCATGTAGGCCAGGTCTGTGATAAACTTATTTTTAGTAAATGACATCTATTTGAAAACAGTCCATAGCAATCAGTGTGTGAAAATTAAGGCATCAGTGCACCATACAAATGCTTTCTGGGCGTTTGGCTTTAGTTGAGGTAACCTTACATATGACTTACATATGACAACAAGCGATAACCGAAACAGGCACTTTTGGCATTATTGTCATAAACGTATTTTGCTAACTAACCTTGGTGATTATCAGTTATTGTATGAAATTAAGTTGATGCCGAGAATGGCTTTTTTGTAAAACTTCCACTCTGTGTGTAACTGTGTATTAATGCGTTGTTGTTGTTGAAGTGTTATATTCTGTTTGCATTGCAGTCGGTGGGTGTATATGCAATAATCGACGAGGAGAGTAAGTTTCCGAAAGCGACCGACTTGACGCTGATTGAGAAGATGACGAAGACATTTACGAAGCAGTCGGAGTTCCAACGAGTCAAGAACCAGAACCTACAGTTTGTCATCCAACACTTTGCAGGACCGGTTCGTAACAGTGCTTACTTTGTAGTTGGTTAGACTGTATGAATCTGCTGCTGGTTTATATTATGTTTGTGTGTGCTTGTCTGTAGATGGTTTATTATTGTTATTTTTAATGGTGCTGTTGCTTTGTTTTGTCAGTAGAAGTACAAATAATTGCCTAGAAGGACTTAATTTTTGAAATGACCTATAATGTGTCAAGCTGGATGCAAAACTTTACTCA
>Ga0209367_1013529_pt1 | contig 10482 bp, 6 predicted proteins | sample WorMetLIZISLAND2_FD_187412 | JGI IMG/M metagenome (GOLD analysis project Ga0209367, IMG submission 187412) | Marine gutless worms symbiont microbial communities from Max Planck institute for Marine Microbiology, Germany - Olavius geniculatus... ...
TGGACGAACAGTTCTGCAGTTGACTCCAGTAGTTAACTGACGGTATAAAATTTACTGCTTAAAACCACGTATAACTTGTACTATTTGCTAAAAACTGAGACACAGTAAAACAACAACTGCAGCCACAGGCAGCGCACATGAGTGAGAATGCTTTGCACATCTTAGCCATGGCCTGGGCGTCTGTCCGTCCGTCACACTGCTGTATTGTGTCAAAACGGTGCAAGCTAGGATCACAAAATTTTCACTATGGGATGCCTCAAGGTCTCTAATTCATCGTGGCAGAATTTCGTGCTTCTGGGTGTGGGGGTTCCCCTTGAATGAGGGCATCAATGAGGGGTACCCTCTAAAAAGACGTTATTTTGCCGTTATTGGCTTGTTTAGTGTGAAAATGGTTGCAGGTAGGTACAGACATGCTGCTTATCATAACAAGCGCTGGTGACATGCTTTTGAGATTTATCAATGTCGATGACCTTGAATGACTGTGAACCTCCAGAATGGGGGGTTTTAGTGAATTTTTTGGCAATTTTCGACTGCTTCACACATTTTGAGAGTGAATTGCACCGAAATGGCTGGAGATGGACCTGGACAACCTGCATATGACATTTTTAGCATAAACATACATTTTTAAGAATCGAATAAGTTTTGATCTCTTAAATTCAAGGAGTCTTTCACAAGGAGGCCTCAAATTTAAGTACTCTTTCAAGATGCATTAATATCTTATTGCTGTACACTGTGGCATGAGGTGGTCATAGCAGATTATGTATTGTCTGTGATGTCACTAGCAGCAATATGTGCTGCCAGAGTGCTATAGTTAGCAGCTAGGAAAGAAAGAATTTTATTCAACTTTACTACAGTCACTTTTTTGCACAAACACATTAGCTTTATTTGCAAATCTGCTTATTATCACATCTGGTCATTTGACCATATTCGTTCGGCTATCACTGATGATACGGCCGAATCAGTCACTTCTTTCCTGGTTTTCTCTTGCCTAGACTACACTAATTCTCTTCTTTTCGGCACCACTCAGGAAAGATATGAAAAATATTTGTTGTTCTTAGCGCATCCAAAACACACTTGCTAGAGGCATTGCCAGTCATGCTTTCCATCATGGTACTCACTCATTTGATATTCTCCAGGATCTGCATTGGCTTCCAATTGATCAAGGCATTGAATTCAAACTTGCCACCTTGACGTACAACATTCTCAATTCTTTTGAACCTGCTTATGTATGTTCTTTGCTCAATTATCACACTCTCACACGCTCTCTGCATTCTGCCAACACCAATCTGCTTTCGTAGTGTCGGTTCCACGTGTCCACACAACCTTTGCCTACCACAGTTTTCGCATTGCAGCCCCCACAGTCTGGAACTCACTACCCTCTAGCATTCACAGTTCTACCTCTGCAGACACTTTTCATCGCCTCCTTAAAACTCACTGCTTCCAGCAGGCCCACCGCTCCCCTTAGCGGCTCAACCAAGTGCCTCAGATTCGGCCAGTGGCTGATATTGTGCACTTTAAATATGCACCTACTTACTTACTTACTTACTTTAGCAGTTTTAGTACTAATAATTACAGTAACGATTTGGAACATCTGCATTTAACACGGTAGTGCAAATTACGTTAGCTGCCAAATGAGTGCACCTCACATAGTTTTGGCCTCTTTGCCACCTTTGTGCCAGAAATCATTAAAGTTGGTAGAATTTGATGAGTTCTGACCAAAAATTGCACAGATTGTTGAGACATAGCGTACTTGGCATTGGTGGCAGAATGGAATAGAATTTGTTGTAATAATAACTATTATAATAATTCAATTTCTGTAGCACCCTAGTGTCATAGAATACAGATGTTGAGAGCAAGACTTGCATGTAATCAAGTCTGTTGTTGTGATTGTTTATTTAGAGTGTTTGGCGCAATAAAGTTTTCTGGCTACTACTTTTCCGAATATCTGCATCCTCTTCTCTGGATCCGTGTAAGTATTTTCCTGCATGTCATTATGCATACAGTGTTACACGTAAAAAATGCTTTTTTTCTGTCATAACTCAGTTAAATGACAAGGAATTTACACAAACTTTTAGCAACCATAGCCAAAAGAATAAGTACTTCCAAAAAATTAAACAAAATTTGGCTGGTATTTAAATATACTTTGCTATTGTCACGGCTTGTGTGGTAGCAACAAGCTGTTGTATAAGCAATGTGCCAAGTCAATGGGAAGGCCAAAATTTTGACCCCCACAGCTCCCACATTTTTCAATCGATCTTAATGAAACTTGAAACCAAGAAAGATATTCGGGATACGACCCAACGTGCAAAATTTGGTTGGTGTGGGACGACGGGAAGGGGGTCAGCGCCGGGAGGGCATTTTCCGTTACTGTTTGTGTTCTATCCTTTTTTTGTATTCTTGCCCTCACCTACAGTTCACACCAGAAGACCGATCATGACCGTTTATGGCTCAAAACGCGTGTTTCCACGTAAGGTATGATCTTTTGGGGGTCTCAATGATAAAAAATAATGTTTGGGGGTCAACACTCCCCAAAAACATGATTTTTGGGGTCTGAATAGGCATTTTAAGCCAAATTTGCTAAATTTTTGAATCGCGATATCTCGAAAAGTACGCACTCGATCAACGCGAAATTTGAAGGGGAATTTCAGGTGCACCAATGGACTTCGTGGTTGGTCCAGCATTACAAAATTATAATTCAAGATGGCGGCAGCCGCCATCTTGGATTTTTGCACAAACATCAATAACTCAGCCGTTGATTGATGTAGATGAATGAAATTTTGCAGTGATGTAGACGGCTGCTACCGGAAATAGACCATTTGATCAAAATGGACAAAAATAATAAATTCAAGATGGCAGCGGCCGCCATTTTGAATTTCATCGATCGCTCATAACTCGTTTTCTATTGCACATATTTGCACGAAATTTGGCACGCGTATTACGCTGGAGGTCCTACATGCAGGTATGCCAAAATATTAAACAAAAATAAAATCCAAGATGTTGGCGGCCGCCATCTTGGATTTTTGCACACAAACAGTAATAATTCAGCCACCGATTGGCATAGATTAATGAAATTTTGCTGTTAGATTGTGTGACCAAAATGGACAAAAATAATAAATTCAAGATGGCGGGGGCCGCCATTTTGAATTCCGTTTATCGCTCATAATTTAGTTGCTATTGCACGTACTTGCACGAAATTTCATATGCGAGCTAAGTTTGACGTACTACATGAAGTTGTACCATGAAATAGAACAAAAATGAAATTTAACATGGTGACGGCCACCGTTTTGTATTTTAACACAAAGCATAACAAATCAGCTGCCGACTGGAAAAGGTTAATACTAGAAAGCAGTTGTAGCCCGCAGGTACCTCCGCCAAGGCAAAGCTATTCGCCAGGTGGCGTCACCATCTTAGCTTTGCCAGCGGTTTTCTTATGTCCCCTTTAACGCAATGGTAACGAAAATTTTAAAGTAATCCAGAATCCAGGATTCCTGCCGGATCATGCCCAAAATTGAATCACTGGTAGTTTATGCCATGCCCGACATACCCTCAAAATTTCAGAAAGATCCGTCCATAACTTTTCGAGTTATCTTGGTAACACACAGACAAACAAACAAACAGACAAACGAAAACCGGCGAAAACATTGCCTCCTTGGCAGAGGTAATAAAATTTTGCAGGAATGTGGTTAGTTGCTACTGGAAACAAATCATGCGACCAGAATCAAGAAAAGTAGTAAAATCAAGATGGCGGTGGTCACCTTATAACTGCTTTTTCACCCATCTGCATGAAATTTGGTATGTAGACTAAATTCGCTGTCTCACAAACAGGCTTGCCATTATATTAAACAAATAACAAAATGCAAGATGCTGGAGGTAGTAGTATTAGTTGTTGTTGTTGTGTACAAAGTAACTGTTCAGTGACTTTTCAAACTTTAATAAAACTGCAAAAATTATATGTAAAAAAACTGCAAGCAATTCATTTAATGTTGTATAAGTGCTGATGTAAAACGGCAAAAATCAAAAAATATAAGCGCAAACATTATGCATTAACTTAGACATTTATATCTGGCTACTGAAAACAGATTAAATGTCTAATCTAATCTAATACATTAGTTCGTGCTTATACTTTTTGATTTTTGCCGTTTTACATCAGCGCTTATACAACATTAAATGAATTGCTTGCAGTCTTTTATATAATAGCATAATATAGACATTGTGAAATGTGTTGTGATAACATGCTTGCTCATCTTGTCATTTATAATTTATATTTATATATACTCGTGTATAAGTTGCTCCTGCATATAAGTCATCCCCCCTTTAAAAAGCGAGTCCCTATGTGGTTTCAAATTGTTGACCCATGTATAAGTCGTAGGTGGTTTTTTTGAGGGCTTGTACTGGTCACACGCTTTGCTAATGATCAGCTTTGTTATTCAAAGACTGCGTTATTTGCCTGCCGAGATGATGCACAGAGAGGTGGTCACAGTGAGTTAATTAGCGTCAGTGAAGCGGTGTTGGCAGCCGGCGGCGCTAGTGATGTGGCAGCATTGGCGAGACAATTCCATAATTACGGTGGTGACGCTGTTGACAACAGTACTGTGCTCATGACACTTTGATGAGGTCGCCGACTGCCGCCTACCTCTGTCTAGCGCATCAGAGTTTACTAGTCTTTAAGGCCTGTAACTCATGTCAGGTAAATGGTTGTGGACGGTTTACAGTTTACAATAGCAGACCATTATGTGTAGAGTAAGTTATTTTCGGTCCTTACTGTCTGGTCTGCAGGGTTGTTAACAATACTTGTGAGAAGTATTGGCAATACCAATATTAATACTTTGGCCAAAAACTTGCCAATACCAATATCGATACTGTTGCAGAAAAGTACTGACAATACCAATACTTTTACAGGCAATACTTTTTCTACTCATTCAGCAGTCACAGGTTCATTTAAAAGGGGGTCTAGCTGGTTGCGCTTTTTTCGTCAGTGTGGTAGTCAACTTCAACAGTGCGTTAAGATTCTGCATGCCACATATTTTCCACCTCAAGTTAACAAAAGGCTCCCTATGTGGGACTATGGAACAAAAACAGCAAACTGGTCCCATTTTTTCGCTCACCACACTTGCTATAAGACTTTTGAGTTGTTGTCCAAATAAGAAATGCTAGGCAATGACACCCATACATACGGCTGCCCTTTGTTTATCAAGCGACAAATAAAACTGAAAGCTCTTTCTGACTAGACCCTCTGTCCCAGGACCCCACTGGGCCCGGGGGCTCCACTGCCAGACCCCCATTATAGGCTTGTGTTCGCCCACTGGTCCTCTCTTTATCAAATTCGTGAATCCACCCCTGGCATTGTTATGTTTAGTCGCTTGCTGATGCAGTGATTTAGTAAATCTAGTTGTCGCCATGGAATTAAGTACAGATAATAACGAGACTCATGAAACTCAAGACTTGAGAAAAATCTCCATCTCGAGAATTATATTTCTCGCCTTAGAGAATTGAACAGTTTGAATAAGATGCAGTAAACAGCTTCTAGTGCTCATCAGTGAGTCATGGTCGACAACTGACCGCAGCAATTAAGTTGAGTGAGGAGGGGGTGGGCTATCACCTGCAGAGCAAGAGCGCGGAGTGCCAGCTGAACTGTAGCTCGTGGTCGGGTTTCAAATCAAACGTTTCTGCGTTTGCTGTGAGAGTCTTGACACCTATTCTTTTATCCGCGGAGCAGATGGACCCCAGCACATGGGTCAATCGCATGTAGTTTAGGGCCTACGTCTTCCTGCATGGTGCACTGAGGCCTAACTGCATGCGTGCGGGCAGACATCCACGATGTTGTGCATCGGGCGTCATTGTGCAGCAGCCGCAGCGGCGCTGCTTGCTGACAAAAGTATTGGTATCGAGTATTGCCAAAAAATAGCTGAAAAAGTATCGCCGATACCCATTTCGATACTACGGACGAAAAGTATCGGCGATAGTCATGCCAATACTCAAAAAGTATCGCCGATAGTATTGATAGCGATACCAATACTGCAATATTAACAACCCTGCCTCTGAGGCAAAATTTTGAAAACCCCCAAAAACTGCATAAAAAGTTTGACCGCTAGCTTTCTCTGGTTTCACTAAGATAATGTTACTGCACACAAACAAAATTTTTTTGATATTATTTCATGTTTATGCAGACTCAAACCAAATCAAAAGTATTACTTTTAGTTACTGCCTTGTACATGAAAAAATTCGTAACAGGCGGTGATGGCAATAACACCCGAAAAACAAACTGCATAGTTTTAATGTTGGATTTCGTAAATGGTGAAAAACTCAGCATTATTTAGCACAACTTCCACCTTGAGAAATATTTCTAGCTCAATGGGAAACGACTTCAGTGATTTCGGCTTACTTTATGGAAAACGTATTTTAGATTCTTAATCAAAATACAGGCATGACTGCAATGAGGTGCTACCTAAGGGTCAACGTTGTTTGAAGCGCTGCGCATAGAACATACCTCCAAAGTAGTCGAACAGTAAAGCGTATGAAAAAGGACTATTGTAGCTTTAACAAATTGCATCATCGGCATTATTGGTAACAAAAATAAAGTTTATGTGCATCTCCAAAAATGAAAAACACAGATCGGGATGCGTGACTGTAATGAGATTTGACGTGTTTGGAGCGTTTAAGAAAATTTGAAACGAACACTTTTGTCTGTTAGCGGTAGCGTAATTTGTTTGGCCGTTTAGTGCAAACATTTTGGCACATTCAATGCCAGCCTAGCTGTAAAAAATAATGTGGCTGTAACGGCTCAAGGACCCAAAATCAAAAAATTGGCGAAATGACCCAAATACAATGCAATAAAGAAAATAAAGAGCATGAGCTAACTCAGATGCATTTCAACTCACAAGTTAACTCAGTTATTGTGAGTTGTGAGTTTGAGTTAACTCACGCCAACAACTGTTAGTTATGAGTTTGATTTAATTCCGTACTTGCGCGAGTTGGGAGTTTATTACACGTCTCCGAAATCAACTCACTTCATAGAGGCAGTTTATAGTTAAAATTACAGATAAACAGCAATTCAACAAATTTTGTGTCCAACTGGGGTCAACCGGTTAAGTCTAACTGGACTGAACCAGTCATTTTCAATTATTGTTGCACATACAAAAGTCATCATATTTCGCTGATCGGTTGTTAACAAAGATGCACATCGAGAAGGTGACTGAAACGCAGCGCACAAAGCCTGTGTCGCAGGACCGCACGTGACATTAGTGATGGAAAGGCAACAGAACAATTTTTAATTACTTGAGTATCATTCAATCATCAAACAGTTTAATGGAATGTTGGAACTCCTGCTTTATAGAAATAAGCAAATTTCCCCGAATTAATTTTTTAATGTGTTAAGTTTACGTGTTAATTTGACAGCTCTAATTGAAAGTCAAGTTAGTACACTTAAGTTTTAACAATTATGGTTCTTCATTTCTCAATCAGGGATGTATTTATGCCTCTAGCTTTTCCTCAATATGATCATTGTTATAATTTGCCAAGGCAGAAGTTTGTTTTTAAAAAAAAAATTTTCAGTTGTTTTACCAAAAAAACTAAAAAACCTCACATCAAAAATTTACGTTTTTGGTAATTATTAGTAGCATATTCAAGTGGAAGAATGCCAGGCTTAAGATTAGAGTTAAGATTAAGAACAGCGGCAGGGTTAGGGTTAAGGTTAAGAATGGAGTTAGGCTTAAGGATAGAGATAATTCGGAACCAGTATTCAAAAGGATTGCTCAATTTGACAATGAGAATGATGTATATGTGGTTCTTTCTAACGTTAAAACTACAGACCCATCTGCTTTTGGATGGCACTGAATACAGAAAACTACTGAAAACGTTTTCGTTACCAAAAACCTAACCCTAACCTTAAGGGTTCAGGTAAAATGCGAGGTGCGAGGCACGAGATGCGAGGAGGGTATAATGCGAGGAAGCGTGCGAGGTGGCACGCGATTGGTCGGCTATAAATAGATTCCTCGCAGTTTACCCACGATTCTGAACGCACAGGAACGACTCAATGGATCACGGCAATATGGCCCTGCGGCCGCCAGCGTGCGACCTGCGAGCACGGCCGAGATAAAAGGCACAGCAAGCACGCCTCATGCCGAGGAGCTGCTTACATAATAACCAGGACTGCGGACGACGTTAGGCCTATGGGAAGTAAACGTGAATGGCCATTCAACTGTGAGCATTGTCGACGGCTAATCGACTTTGATTGACAGGTGGTGGACAACAGAAAGATACTGCTTGGCATCAACAAGGAGACTCACAACAGCATCTGCAGACTGCAGGAGCTTATGCAGTTGTGGGTCAACGGTATAATGCTGTGATAAGTAGGCCTATGGTATATAGTACTAGGCTGCTGTACACCTCATGAAGCATACATCTCTCTGGCTGGTGCCTGGGAGGCTGGGCCTAACCATGCTGTACCTGGGAGACCACCCACATTGGCTGGTGTGCAGTAGCTGCTATAGTCCACCCTGGGAAAATGTATACAGGTCATTCCATGTCAAGTCAACGGGTGGTCCCCAAATGACCATCTCACAAATTGATGAGTTTTGGTGAGTAAATAGGCAATTGTAAGAAACAATGCCATGCAAATTTCAGCACTCTGCCTTAAGCGGTCTCTAAGATACAGGCTGTCATTCACGGGTGGGGTATCGTGAGTCCGTAGATGACTAAATTCTGTGCTAATTTTGGCTTGCTGTATTTTCTAAACAAATAATCCTACATCCTTGAAATTTTCACCATTAATTTACCTTTTGGAGTACTTCATAAAAGTGTAAACTTTACTTCTCTGACTACTGGTCTGCATGCTTTGTGAGCTTTAAAACAACACCTTTGTCATTTTTGTGGTCAAAAATTCCATTTTTGGACAGCAACAACAGGAGAAGACCTTAAGCTCCAAAAATTGGTAGATTTGTTTGGACCTTGTTGGTAGTCTGTTTTGGTGTTTATTGATTTAATCCTGGTGCAACAACATCAGTCCTGCAGCGTTGTCAAATTAGCATGACTTGCGAGATGTCTTATCTTCGAGTGCACTTTTGTCCATGTGGGCCAGGTGGGAGCAAAATGAATTAGCTGTCATCTGAAAGGTGATTAAATGAACTTTCATTTGATGCTAGAATAAAGTTGCTTTCATGATTCCTTTTATTTTTAAAATCGAAGCAAATTTTACCTGGCACTTAGATGTAGAAGGTTTCAGTAAATACATCTGTAAAATTTCAGATTAAAATTCTAAATGGTTGCTGAGAAAACAAAGAAAAACTTTAGGGGGTCCACTTTTTTGCCGCACCCTGTACACTGTGTCTAAAAAACATCCCCAACATTTTTGACCGTAACTTGAAAACCAATTATCAGATTTGATTAATTTTTGGTACCAATATTCCTGACACAACTTGCCATAAATGACCGTTCAGTTTTTCACTTCAACCAGCAGTTGTTTCTGCACTACCTGGGAAAAACACAACCAGCGAAATATCACTTTTTTATCCAGTGCGATATGATTGCTTAATTAACACATTTTGTTCACATTTCTGACACTTTGGCTGACATTTCATCTAGTCCATTTTTCAACTGCCTCTAGTAAAATTGCTTGAAGTGTTGGCCCACTATGCGAACACAGGCAAGGAGATGCTTTCTCCATTCATTGACAGCAGTATCGATAAAGTTCTACTCCAGACCAATGCAGCTGTACCAGTCGCTTCTTGACTTCTCAAACATTCATAAACTTCATCTGGTAGACACACAGCTGCATGACAGTCAAACCTTGTAACAGACCAGCTGTTGGGGCCCACAGATTAGGATAGATGGAATTTATTGGTGTTTTTTTCAATTCATTTTAATACATATTATGCTTGGTCTGCTTTCCCCAGGTAGTGCAAAAGCAGACATTGGCTGAGGTGGAAACTATAAGTTATTTAATAACCAGTTGTGTCAGAAACATTTCTGCCAAAATTTATTAAAATCTGCTGATGTTCTTCAAGTTACAGTCGATAATGTCTGGGATTTTTTCAGGTTTTTTGTTTATTTCAACACATATTTAGCTTGATCTGATTTCCCTAGGTAGTGCAGAAGCATACGTTAGGTGAGGTGGGAAACTGAACGGTCATTTGATGGCAAGTTGTGTCAGGAATATTCTTACCAAAAATTATCAATATCTGATAATTGGCTTTTAAGTTACAGTCAAAAATGTCGGGGATGTTTTTCTGAGACACAGTGTACACCCCTATAAAAATATGTGATAGCCAGTGGCTTCTGTCCCTATATCTGCTGGGTGCAGATTGTGCCCAGTGAAAAATAGGAGGGGGAGTTTTGATAAAGTTGTAGATCAAAACTCCCCCTATTTTTTTAAAACTGCACCTTTCTTTATTCCCCCCTATTTTTTACTTCCCCCTATTTTTCACTAGGCAAACTACACCCTTAACAAAACTTTCTCCCTAAAGGGGAAAGAAGACCAAATGGAGG
>Ga0209367_1013530_pt1 | contig 10481 bp, 11 predicted proteins | sample WorMetLIZISLAND2_FD_187412 | JGI IMG/M metagenome (GOLD analysis project Ga0209367, IMG submission 187412) | Marine gutless worms symbiont microbial communities from Max Planck institute for Marine Microbiology, Germany - Olavius geniculatus... ...
GTGGATGAACTGAAGCAGCGCTTGGTGGAGGTCTGGTCTGGCCTACGGCAGACCGTTGTCGATGACGCAATCGACGAATGGAGAAGACGTCTCCAGGCCTGTGTTCGAGTAAAGGGACAGCACTTTGAACATCTGCTGTAACTTCTGACTGATGTTGCTAATCAACAGTTCGTTCAACTTCAAACGTTGGCGTTATAACATTTAATGATTTCGTAACTGACGTTGTTGGTTCGTTGGAGTACTGCAGTGCAGTTGCCTCTACTGTTGGTTCCACAGGAAAACCTCAGCTGGTACTCTGTTCTTAAAATTTCTCGCAAAGTAACACATGCTATTAAGTGCTGATTTTCTAATGATTATTTTTGTCAAAATCTATTGCTATTGAACCAGGACTGTTAAAGTTATTGCAAAAGGTAACAAGGGTCCGGTTTTTTTTGAGACACAGTTTTGAGTAGATTCATCGATGTCTGGTGTCAGTGTGATATTCTTATTTGATTATGTGCACATGTGTCAGTGAAATAGCTTGTAAATAAATAAATATGTAAAACAGAGAAGGTACAAAGATAAAATATTGATGTACAAGTTTTTTTCTCATTGTACAATATTTTTTTCTTTATAAGCTGCAGCTTCTTTTCATCTATTCTGCACAGTTCCGGCACGTTTAATGTTCATTTTTTTCTAAATGTCAAGTAGAAAATTCTGCAATCTTTTAAAAAACATATTTGTAAAGTGTAGTCTTAGGATGTTTTAATAACATTTTAGTGTTCTTAAGGATTTGTATAACGTATATGCACCTTCAGGTCTGAACAACTTCTTGAGTTCGCTGATGAGTGGCAGTAGTAACATTGGGAACACGGCTGACAAAGGTATGAAAGAAATTTGTGGTTCTGAATTGGAGTTTTTGGGTCACCCTTATATTTAGTAACATTTTCACCTTGTTTTTTGTTCTTTTTTTTGTTTTTTGTTATCGTTATTTTCCACTTCTCTGAAAGTGGACTAAGAAATTGGTGTAAAGGACGACTTTTACCTCTAAAGAATATTGGCCAAATTGCAGTGAGATCCATTCATCAGTTTTGGCTAGACAGGCATTTTTGAACATGGTGATTAGACTCAATTTCGATGATAAAAACACAAGGAAGTGTTTATTATGCCACCAAATGACAGAGTGATGTGTACATTACATCATACCGCAAACTTGCTTAATGCATTGAAAGGAAACCTCATCAGGACTTGAACTAAAGTTGACTTTTACTCACAGCAACAGCGAACTCGATGCAGTCAGCGGGAAAGCTTTGCATCTGGGGGGATGCACAGTTTGTTTCATTGTGTGCCCCTTGTTCTCCAATAGACAGCATTGTGAGATTGATGGCTGTCTGGAGGATAACAGCCCTGGAGATTATTAGAACTGCCAGTATGCACAGTTATAATGGCGAGTTCTTACAATTTTAGGTTTAGGCCGTTTCTGTTTTATTTTATGTTTCATGTTGAGTTTTTCTGTAAAGGTCTTTTGTTTCATTGTTGTAAAGGTTAAACTTAGTGTTCCATTTATTATGTGTATGTATGTGCATTGTCTGTAAAGGTCGTTTTCGAAATGACCTATACTGTGTTGGGTGGGATGTTAAACCTTACATGCTAACGCACTCACTGTTTCATTGTGTAGGTTTACTCGAAGACTTCACTTGATTATATTTGAAGACTATGTGACTGCTGTTTGTTCGTGTAGACATGAGACTGTCAGGTGGTTCTCTGCCACCGTGGGCTCATTCAGCAGGCATGAGCGATCAGTCTTCAAACACTGCATTCTCATCTACCGGTGGATAGGCACTTGTAATGATTATATTACTAGTAATTTTAGTAAATAGTGATAGTGACGCACTGCCATATTCAGATGACTTACAATTCACCAGGTGGCAGCACTGATCGGCAATTTTACCTTTACCAGATCAGTTTGGTTCTTGCTTTTAAAGGTTTTTAAAACTTTCTATTTTCTATACACTTCTTATAATATGGCATTTCTGACTAGAAACTTTTATTGACCTGGTGCTGACATATTATGCAGCTGTCTAGCTGGCAGTTGCAATATCAGTTACTGATTTTTGTGGCTCTCATAAGTATGACTTGACCTAATTTGCTGTGATGTCGTTTCTTCTGATAAATTAGATCAGGTCGTGTTCACATCTTTTCTGTTTATACGACATGTGCATCATTTTAAAGGTATTTGACCTTTGCGTGTGAAATTAGTACACAAGTTACGCCTGCTTCTGGGAGCATTCTCACTGATTTTGGTCCTTCTACACTTTTTACATTATTGAGTTACTAGCCCTTCTTTCTGGCCAAAGTTGGCAGTAGAACGGCAACAGTAATAAACAATGCTGATGATAAATAAGCAAGTGAATTACTGAATGTTGGCAGGCGTTGGCTCAGGCAGTGTACAGTCATACTCTGCCTATGGATCTCCACTGGGAGGAAGCAATATTTCACAGCCCGCCTCGGCTGCCGACTTTTCCCAGTCTGGTACAGCGACTGGGGCCGATCTTTTCAGCAAAGCCTTCACGGGCATCCAGCAGTTTGCAGGTTACACAATATCTTACTTCTGTTACACTGTTTTTATTTGTTGGAATTTACGTCATGTCGTCCAGCATTGTGCATTGGTTTAAACTGGCTTAAGTAAACAAATTGATAAAATAATAAATTTCTCCCCACTGGCGAAGTGGAGAGGACACAGCCGAATGTTTACTTCTTTCTGGCAAAAGTGGGTAGTAGAACGGCAACAGTACTTTGTTCCAGGACAGTGACAACCTGGTGGAATTCCTCGTCACTTCAGGGCATCGAACTCCCTTCCTTCTATATAGGCAGCGTCTGATGGGCTCGTCATGACGACAACAACAGTCTAAATAAAGCATTATGTCTAGCACCAAGTCAATAAAGTGTCAGTAAGCTTGTCCAGGTAACGGTGCAGAGCTGACGTCAGATGCAGAATTTTTCGGTGTTTTCGTCACACAGCAAAACACCACATGTATTACATCAGTACATCAGTTGAAAATAGAAAACGGTCATATCATGTTGCACTCAATGTTGAAAGCTTTGGAAAATGTTCTCACCGAACTCTGTTTGTGTCTCAGTTCAGCCACCAGCTGGATATTAGAAGTTAGTGTTTTTGCTTGTATCTCCTTTTCTGCAAGATTCTTGGCTTCTTGCATGTGGCCTGAGATTAATAGAAGCATCAGTTTAGCTTAAAATGCACCAACCAACTTCAGTGATAATTGTGTTTTTTTATCGTAGCATCATTTTCAATAGCTGCATTTTGGATGACTGAACAAGAACATGTTCGGTGTCAAATTAAATAGTCTATGCCGGAGCATTAAAAAACAAATTTACTAGTATATTGTCTCAATACAGCAAAACAAAACTCATTTGAATTTTTTGTTTGCCGTCATAGGTCATGGTCACAAGATCTGTTGTTTGACACTTTAGCAGAAATAAAAAATATTTGCTGAAAGTATTATAACTAATAAAAGTATTATTATCATTAGCATATGGTACACTGAACTTGTTCATGGTTGTTTGGCCACCCAAAATGCAGTTAATGCTTATTTGCCATGGGTTGGACCGTAACATTGCAAATTTTATTTCATATGATATTCTGTTTGTAACTAGAACCATGATGTCTTGGTGGCACAGTAGTAAAATGTTGGACCTGCTGTCGTGAGGTCTTGGGTTTCAACTGTCGGTCGGTTCACTATCACGTAGTTACTGCTTGGATTGGTGACTGTCTGCAGACAAGTAAACCATCTCGGTAGCCTATAACCAACACCAAGGTCAACTCAGCCTTCCATCCCTCTGGGATCGATGAATCAAGTTCCAGTCTGTCTGGTTGGGGTTAAGGCATGGCGCGTTCATCTGTGTCAGGTCTGTGTGATCACATATGGTAGATGACGCTTCACAGCTTTGTGAGGGGTACCGATAAGAAGCTATATGCAGCATTTAATCTACAAGGGTCATGGAAGTTTGCTGAAAGGTGTTTAATCCTTATGTTGATATATGTGTTTTTAGCTTCGTTTCCCAATGCTTATTCCCTGCAGGGTGTTGCAACAGCGGGACTGAATACTAGTGGGGGCTCAGCTGCAGGCAGCCATCTTGAAGGTTAGCTTCATTTCTCTTCTAGACCGAGAGTCTGCAGTTTCTTCTGTATAACCATAGCAAGTTTGAATGTATTTTGATCTTTTTTTGTGGCAAATTATTCTGGTTGCCAGTTTCGCTAAAACGCAAAATTTGTCCAAGTGTGTCAGATGTAATATAAGCGTATTGGTAGTTGATCATTTCTTTCCAGTGTTGATTACCATAAATTACAGTAAATTCAAACAATGCATTGCATCTAAATGGTCCCATCCAGGAAATTTTATCAAAATTTATGCATTACAAGCTGAAATACACTGCAAATTATCTGGCCAGTTTTATAATAAGTGTTTGGTGTTTATCAACTTTTCTGTCCTTTCTTTTTGTTTTCCATTTTTTCACGCATTCAGACCATCAGTGTATGCTTCTAACACCGACTTGAGCCATGCCCATCTTCTCCCGAAAGCTTCATCAAAGTTCATTGATAACTATTTGAGTTATTTTATATGGAAACAGACTTCCTGCCTAAAACAGAGCTTTGCTTATTGGTGATGGTAACATTGACATACTTGGTTGATTTATTCATTTCTTACGTTTGGCAGCACGTGCTAGATATACACCATGGTCCATAGGAAAACGTGGCACTTTACTTTTGTCCATATCTTCGCCAATTATTGACCGATTATCAAAATTCTTTCACTCACACACTCTGCGGACAATTTGCAAATTTTTCATTAGTGTGATTATTATATATCCCACCACAACATGAACATGTCTTAACACTTCCTTGTAAAATATAAATGTCAGAAAAAACCAATGATAACATCAAACATTTAGGTAAATAAAAAAACACTTCAGGCAACATTGCGATGAATGGTCTGTATGACGCTAGACTGTGTGGGTCTAACACAGTCTAGCATCATACTGATCTTTCACTGCAATGTTGGCCTAAAGTGTTTTTTTCATTTACGTAAATGTCTGTTAGATCGTTAGTTTTTTGTTACATATATATTTCATAAGATAGTGTGAAGATGCATTTATGGTGTGGTGGTGGGATATATAATAATTGCATTATTGCAAATTGTCCACAGAGTGTGCCGGTGAAAGAATTTTGATAATCGGTCAATAATTGGTGAAGATATAGACAAAAGTAAAGTGCCATGTTTTTATTGGTCTACCCTGTACAAGCACAGGTACATTAAAGCCCAACTGTTTTACAGCAAATCTCCGTATGTTTCTGTCACATGCAATTCTGTTCGCCTCGATCAGTGATAGTCCCATCTCCGAGCAGTTTTCTTCGATGTTGTTGATCCACTATTTTCTGTTTTTTTTCTCGGTCGGATTTTCCCAACTTGCCCATACGGAAGTATATTCGAGAGCTTTTCGTCACTCATTCGCACTATGTGACTGAAGTAGGACTACCCCCTTCTTTTGGTGCTTTTGTAAAAATTCTGTTTACATTGTAAGTTGAATAATTTTAGTACTATGTAATTGATAGTAATGTTATCAGTGAGTAGTTGATGTGTTTCCAATTGCTACATGTAGGACCGGACGGCGCAAACTTGTTTATCTACAATCTGCCGGAAGAGTGCCGAGACAATGACATTCTGCAGATGTTTGTGCCATTCGGCACCATCATCTCTGCCAAGGTCTTTATCGACAAGTTGACCGGACAGAGCAAATGTTTCGGTAAGCTACCAGTTTACTAGTGCTACTACACGTGGCTTGATGGTGTCAGACTTATGATGAAGAGGTCGTGGATTTGACTCTCAGTTGAGTCACTGTCACCTGGGGCCAAATTTTTGAAACTTTCCTAAGACATTTTCCAAAGATCTTCCTTTGTCAGATGATTTAGGCATTCCAAAGAAGTTTTTCTTCCGAATTCGCGATGGCTTTCTTTGCGTTTCCAAAGAACTTCTTTTCTTTTCTTCCTAAACTAGTTTAATCAGTCAGATGCACTTATGCCTACCATGTGACATAATCACCTTAGTTTGAAAACTTCTTTGGAAAACTTTTTATCTTGGCACATCGACGGGAAATGCAATTTACACACCACTTCGTTGTTTAAGTTGACCAAACGTCAGTTTGCTTTACTTACTCATTGTTGATTTTACCGCAGCGTTACGCAAATAACCTATGACGTCATATATGACATGTAAGCTAAGTGTCAACAGTGCAGTTTTTTTTTACAAATTTTGTTTTATTTCACAGCTTTTTCCGTGTAGGACAAGGTTAGTGCTTTCCTATATATTTGCCTAAATTCTTCCTAAGAAGTTTACAAAGAGGTTTCGAAAATTGTGCACCCTTTCTCAAAATCTTCTTTGGAAGATCTTCTCAAATTCTTCCAAAAACATTTTCCTAAGAAGTTTCGAAAATTTGGCCCTTGGTTACTACTAGTATAGGCGACTGTCTGCAAACAGGTAAACTGTCCGTCTGTTTGTCTGTAACAGATGTACCCTGGCTAACGGGAAGGTCGTACGGGAAAATTTTTTACACGAATAATTAGCCATGTGTCTTACACTCGGGCATGCAAAATTTCAGCCATCTAATGCAAGGGGAACATTTTCAAATTGGGGGTTGAATGGAGGGGGTAGGAAAAGTGTGTGTTTTTCAACGGCCATATCTCGGACATGGTGAGAGATACTGCCAAGGTTACTAATAATCACCAATAGGAAGTGGCATACGCCGTATCAGACGAGATGGAAATCATTGATTTTGGATGACCTTGAAGGTCACTGACAGCCAGTTGGGCTTCTTGTTTTTTTATACCTTAGAACTACTGTTTTACTTCAATATGATTTAGCTGTTCTTACAGTCTGAGATTGACTATAACTGATTTTATGTGTATGCACTGATAGAATGTGACTTATTCTTTTGCAGTCTTTGTTATTTTTGCAGTTTTAGTTTTTCTTCATGCATGCATATTGCATGTGCAGTTTGATGATGCATGTCCGAGTGAATGAATGGCAAACAGCTAGGAGGCTCGTTACATCATTTTGTTATACCTCAGTGCAAAATACCTCACATGAATGGTCCAAATCACGTCACATGATGTTAACAAATACGCCGTAGTCATCTCCTCTGCAACAATGCAGCAACATAGTGCCCTCCATGGAGGCACTATTGACAATAGTGCCCTCCCAGAGGGCACTCTTTGATTGGCGTCGTCATCATGCCGACGCTGGTCACACCTCATTAACATTTGAGACGTCTATGACCATGTCGATGTTGAATTCGTGTATTGTGGCTAGACGGTACATCGTAGTGTTGTGTCACGCATATATTGTGGCTAAACGGTACGTCGTACGTTATCAGCAGACAACCATGTTTACTTTATTCAAAGAGAGCATAAAATATCACAAATTTTGCGCACAGCCGTTGAGGTATAACATTTTGATCATTATTGAAAATTTTTGGTCTTCTGTTCGTAATATGTTGCCCTAGATCTTCGATCTCGAGCAACATATTATGAACTTTGGGTCAAAAATTTTTAATAACGATTTCAACACCAGTCACTATTTGTATACCATCATCAGCACTATTAGATGGCTGAAGACTTTTTGCTAATTTTGAGCCATTGATCCATGCAGAGAAATCATCGTCTTATGACCGCTTCACTCGCATAATTTCAGTTCATTGTTTGTAGGGTTTGTGAGCTTTGAGAGTCCAAGCGCTGCGCAGGTGGCGATCCAGTCGATGAACGGACACCAGATTGGGTCGAGGCGACTGAAAGTGCAGCTGAAACGACCAAAGAACGACAGCAAACCTTACTAATGGTCGGTTAGCCAAATGATTCTCTCTACATGGTTTATATGATACTGTGCTTGCTACATTTTTTCTTTCATGAGGCTTGGCAGTCTAGTTGCACCTGAAAGTCGCACTAAGCCGCCAGTTTAGTCTAGCACATAGAGCTACAGTCACATAGAACTGAAAGAACTAGAACAGTTTTCAATAGAGGACTGCTCTAAACCGACAACTGTGATCTTATGTGAATGTCTCTGTTGTGTGGTGTTCTGTTGCTGTTCTGTCATAGATGTGTGACATACGTGCGTTGAACAGAACCGTGAGTTAACTAACAGGATTCGTCTTCCGTTGTGGTATTTGGTAGTCGTCGTTGTTCGTTACCAAGTTTTTGTTCGTTGTAAATGACTGTACAAATTGTTGTACTTGTACTCTTTGCGACACGCAGTACATATGTTTGTATCGTATTGTCGTCATGGCGTCTGCGTTACGCAGTGTTTTTTTGTTCGTACTGTATCTGGAGATGTGTTGTCGACGTGTGTTTTAATTTATGGTACTAAACTGTGAGAGAGTACGCTAGATAAAAAAAGTCGGCCCGTTGCTGACTTAATTGTGCAGGCAGCCATAACTCAGACCTTGACCTATGACATTTTGAACTGAAACTTTCCATACCAGTTGCATAATTCAACTTCTGCAACAGTTGGGGAATGCTGACACCAATTTCTGGTTTTTTGTGCTTTTCAGTTTTTGAGTTGAATGGTCTGACAGACAGACAGCCGGACGGACCAGACTTGTAATATGGCTTAGCAGCACGGTAAAAACATTTCAACCTATTCGAGTATATTTTTTTAGCATACAAGCATTACTGATAATGCTTTAGCCTGTACTTAGACAACAATGATGAAAAAATTAAGAAGAAAAACATTTCTGTAGATTCGCAGTACACAGAGCTGAATGCTAGCAATGTACATAGTTTCTTATGTAGTTGTCTGTTACGTTTGTACTGTACTTAACACCACGTTCTGTTACTGTTACTTCTTTCTGTACGATGGATATCTCATTGTAATCTTATACCTTATAATCGTAACCATCCATTTTTCACTCTAAAGTGTGCACACAAAGTAGGTACATCACACAAACTACTGTAGTGGTATTTACATAGCGCATTTCAGTTAGATATAATATAAATATATTATGTTTTATAACTTCATTAAATTGCGGCTTTTTTCTTAGTGAAGTTGGATGTTTTGGCTACCACGGTTGCCTTCTTTTGAACAGAACTTGATGACTTTTTCAACCGTGTGAGTTTATTCGAATGCCAATACCTAAATTACACTACTGGACTTGATCTGCAGTTTGAAGATGTGACAACATTGATTCATCTTGATTGTATCTCTATACTTGTTTATTGTATCTTACTATCTACTATTGTACTTATTGTGTCTGGATGTGGAAAGGCAAATTAGCAGTCAATGTATGTGACTTTCGTTTAGCGTGAGCAATGCTACGTCTTCTGTGAGTGTTTCTGTAACACTGCAGCATTGTATACAACTGGAGTACACTCTGTAAATTTCAAATGTCGCTGTAGTGTAGTAATGTTGGAGTCGTAACGCATGCTGTAGTTGTCACATGCAAACTGTCTTAAGTTCTTAATCTCATTATAGTCAGTTTGAAGTGTCGTTTGTGGAGTTCGTGACATGTAAAGGTTGCATTTTGTGCTGTCATGTCTTCCAAAAGAGTTGCTGTTATCGTAAGTTGCATCGTAAGCACCACTGAAGCGCTGTAAAGTGTAAAGTGTAGCGCTGGTGTTTATGATATGTTGATTTTTTCGTTGCCGTAACACATGCTGTAGTTGTTGTCAAGTGCAAACTGTTCTAATATCATCATCAGGTGAGGTCAACTTTCACTGAAAAGTCTTAAGGCCAAAGTTTGGAAATTCCAGCCAGTTGTGTCAGACTTTGGTCGACTTAAGTCTTAGCGAAACTTGATCTCACCTTTTGTTCTTTTTTCTTGGAAGTGACATATACGAAGTCTTTTATTTGACTGTTTATCATGTCTAAATTTGTGCTTTCCCATTTATTGCCAGACCTTGGGCGAAGTTCTGTAACGTCCCCTTTTCTCCCTTAGGGCCGGTTTCTGGATCTTTTAGTTAACTGATCAGTTAGCAAACCGTCTGTTAACTGTAACTCACTAGTTAAGTTTGTGCGCGTTTCTGAACAAAATCTGACTGGCTGTCAGCTAACTGAGCGGTAAACTATAGTTGCTTAGCAATGATGCACACGACACTTATCACTTCCGCCTAGCCACTAGGCTGTGGCCTAGCGCAAGCGGGCATCATGAATATTAATGAGCGCAAGCGCTCCTCAGCCAGCGCACGAGCCAGCCAAGCAATATGCGGACAGCCATTTTGTCCATTCATCAATGGATTTTGTAGTAAAATTTGTAGCAGCAAACGTCTCCTCGTGCGTTTTGAAGACAATGCTATATACGGTAAAATCGTTTTATAGTATCACATTCTTCAATTAACTGCTTGCAAAATGGTACAAAAGTTGCGTTAAATACGATAACTACGATCGACGGTTAGCTAACTGCCCGATGTTGGCCAGTTAAATTTTTGGCCATTTTGA
>Ga0209367_1013531_pt1 | contig 10481 bp, 8 predicted proteins | sample WorMetLIZISLAND2_FD_187412 | JGI IMG/M metagenome (GOLD analysis project Ga0209367, IMG submission 187412) | Marine gutless worms symbiont microbial communities from Max Planck institute for Marine Microbiology, Germany - Olavius geniculatus... ...
ATCTTACGGAAGCCAAGTTATAGCCAATTTTGTCCCAAATTTCGTTGCCATGGCAACGGGGGTCGGTCGGGGAAAATGCAATTGGCAGCATTCGATGGCCCATTTCCGAAAACCCCCCTATAGGCACAAAAATCTCGCAAAAATCTTCTTCGCAAGCCGAGTTAAAGCCAATTTTGTCCCAAATTTCGTTGCCATGGCAACGGGGGTTGGTCGGGGAAAAATGCAGTTGGCAGCATTCGATGGCCCATTTCCGAAAACCCCCTTAAAGGCGCAAAAATCTCCCAAAAATCTCCTACGCAAGCTGAGTTATAGCCCATTTTGTCCCAAATTTCGTTGCCATGGCAGCCAGGGAGGGTCCGGGGTAAAATTAAATGACGCCATTAGATTGGCCATCCCCGAAAACCATACCCTAGAACCAAAAATTATGACTCTATCTTATACACAGCCAAAGTTATGGCCGTTTTAAGAATTGTTTAATTTTCCCCATAGGCGCCATTGTAATTTTTTTGATTTTTGCGAATAAATACGATAAATATTAAATTTTAATTTTCTAACCCCAAAAAGGCACTTTCTTGTGCAGAACCGCATCGTTTGACGCATGAAGCGTAAAAATCCCTTAAAAGGTCTGACCTGTGGCACTGAATGGCCTATTTTGTGCTGATGTGCTGTTAAGAAACTACTCACTCACTGACCTGTGGGTGAGTCAAAGAAAAAAACGTATATATAAATAAAAATTTTTGCGTATATTTAACCCTTTTGCCGAGAAGCCCCCCTTGAAGGGATTTGCATAAAATTTTGTATGACGGGTCCCCTCCCCGACGTAATCAACCGTGCCAAATTTTATCTCAATTGGGACAGGGGTTTTGATTCTGTGGGGGTCGAATTTTTGGATTCCCCATAAGAAAGAGAAGTCGCCGTTAACACAGGGCTTGAACTACTGTTCAGCCTGTGATACGGTAATAAATATCGTTTATTGGTGCAAAATTGACTGTCTTGAGGCTTGAGGTAGGCTCCGGGCTGACTGGGCTACCATTGTTTAATGTGTGTTGAATGCATGTATCTTGAGATAGGTCTCATTTGCCAGATGGGGTTTCACAATGCTAGGTTGTCTCCAGCTGTCCGATTTGAGAATTTCCTCCGAGTTGTTGGCTACGAATCGGATCACTGCCTGCTTCAACTGTGGTGCGTGACACTCTTCACTTAGCTGGAGTCTTTTAACGGCGTTTGCCGTACTGATTCCGTCCATCAGAGCCATTTCCAACATGTGGTGTAGATCGGACACCTTGTATTTGTCTGCTGCCTCGAGTAGCTCTTCATCATGTCCGTTTGACGATTTGTCTCTGACGTATAAGAATTTTACCATTTCTTTCATCCCCTCTGCACTCAGTGGATTCATGTCGATTTGTTTGAGTTCATTTACAGTGGGGGCTGTTTCAAGCATTACGTGAAAGACATCTGAATTTGAAGACAATATGTTGCTGTGCACTTGCACGTGCAATCCTCCTGCCTCTACTTCGACGTCCGTGAAGAACTTGTGCTCTTCAATCTTTTTCATTTGATGCACAATTTGCTTAGATTAGTTGTCACCAATGCTTGTCTCCTTTGGCTTGAGCATCCGTATTTTCACCTCCATTGCTAACACATATGCTGCGAATAAGGTAAGTGAACACAAATGAATCGTAATCTACACTACGTTATATAAAACTAAACGCCCAACTGTTTTATAAACGAATCGTCGCAATGCATGCTGGATACTAAGGGAGAAAGACAAGGGATTGCGATTGGCTGGCGGCGCTGCCGCTAAGATCGTATCGTATCCCTTAACGTAGCCCTAACCCTGACCTAACATCCGTAGATCCGCAGATCCGCTTTTTACCATCAACAGCAGCCCCTCGAAATGGCCGATCTGCCCACATGATGCGCGCATGAAATGCAGCGGCAAGAAATGGCAAGCACAACGTTTCTTTTGCAAACAGACAAACTGAAAATAATAAAATAACAACTAAAACATCTAAACCACGTTCACGAAGTTGGATAGGTCCTAGTCGGTCATCAGGGCTCCGAACTGGGGCATCACACCGATGACATTTGCAGCATAAATACTCCCGGAACGGAGTAATGATTCTTTGCAAAAGTACCAACCTTTTCGGATCCTTATGAAATTGGAAAAACGACAAATGGCATTGTGACTGATAATTGTTACAACCAACTGCTGCACAGTGAACGCCCATGACGGTTACGCTAACTCCGGCCGACAGGGGCGCCACTGAAATAACCCACAATTCTCTAGCTCATAGGCGTTACATAGCGCAACAGAGAAAGCTGTCTGTCTTGCGCCTTCGGCGCTTTACGGTCTTTGATACTGTGATGTGTTTTAGGTGGTGGTAGGCGGGGCCAGCGACGGGCTGGCAGCAGCAGTCAAGCAGCTGATGATGCTGAGTATCCGTCTTCTCGTCCTTCAGCGCCAGCTACACTGTTTGACTTTGTCACTTCCAAGATGTCTCAGTCGTCTTCCGCTGGTATTACGATGCCATTTTTTGTATTATTTCATCATTTTGAAGAACTTTTCTTGCCATGTGGCCGTCGATTGCTTGCATCAGCAAACGGTTGGACTCACGGTGCAGTATGCGGACACACCACCGTCTGTATTTCACACTGGGCTTTTACCCCAATAGCCTGTAATCCGCTTCTCGTTTCCCATCTTGTTGAGAGTACGAGGTGGTCGAGTTGGCATGAAATGATGAAACTTTGGTGAGAATCGGCATTTACTGCATATGCTATGACGATGTTTGTGTTGCAGCAGTAGCAGCAGCCGATGGGGAGACTGCCTCTTCATCTTCTGCGTCAGATGCTGCAAAGAGCAGTCCAGTGTTGCAGTCGTCTGGTACGAGGACAAACAGCAGCTCCCAGCAGCCGAGCAACCTCCCTCCGCGACTGCAGAAGAAACAGCGGAAAGCTGAGGAGGAAAACTACATGAAGTACTACAAGCCAATGGACTACATACGACAGAACAACTCGTATCACCGGAAGCTCACTGCTGAGGCTACTGCACAGCAGGGCGTGGAGAGTACCCATCAGAATGGAGGCCCTGGCTCGGCGCGCAGGGTTTGCGATGTTAACAGTCGTGGTAGCATCACCAACAGAAAGCTGTGGACAGATGATCTGGCATCCGCCAGCAACGGTCAGTTTAATGATGAAAGTGGATCGAATGACAGTTCAGTGCAGTCAAACATGAATACGACCAATTTCCATCAGTCCGGCAGCAATGATGCTAGATTGTCCAACAGCGCAGCCTATGAACAGAAACCACCTTCAACAATTCTTACAAGTACTGGCAACAAACCGCCTTCATTAGAAGCCGGAATAGCGTCATTGAGTATTCAGTCTTCTGCATCCAATCATGTGACTTCACAGCCATCCCGCATCTCAACTGTAAGTGTTTCTTATGTTAATGTTGTTTTACAATTAGTAAATGCTTATTGTCACTTGCAAAGTTCGTGAAATTTATCAGAATCAGTGATTGACTGTCAGAATACGATAGTTTTTTCAGCAGCTTTGTCACTGAAACTACTAAGTTTAAATAAAATAATCATCATGATATGTTTTTCTTTAGTGTTTCTGTGGTGGTTTGATAATGTATTGCTTAGGAGTTTGCTGCTTGGCTCACAATATATTGGTACTTGGTACATTGAGTGCACTGCATGCTATTGGTAGCCTACCATTTGTAACTAAACTACGAGTATTGGACAGTTCTCTGAAGTGTAAACTTGAAAGCATTTACATTATACACTGTGGGCCAGAAAAAAACGTGCCACTTTACTGTTGTCCATATCTTCGCCAATTATTGATAAATTTTCAGAATTCTTTCACTGGCATACTCTGCAGACATTTTGCAATAATGTGATTATTATGTATCTTACCACACGATAAATGCATTTCTACACTACCTTGTGAAATATCAATGTAAGCAAAAACTAACGATAATAACAAAAATTTAGGTAAATGAAAAAAACACTTCAGACCAACATTGCGATGAATGATTCGTATGACCCTAGACTGTATTATACCCACACAGTCTAGTGTCATACAGACCATTCACTGCAATGTTGGTCTGAAGTGTTTTTTCAATTTTACCAAAATGTTTGTTACTGTCGTTATGTAAGCATATTTCATTGATATTTCGCAGGATAGTGTAGAGATGCGTTTACGATGTGGTGGGATCTATAATAATCACGTTATCGCAAATTGTCCGCAGAGTGTGCCAGTGAAAGAATTTTGAAAGTCGGCCAATAATTGATGAAGATATGGACATAAGTAAAGTGGCACATTTTTCTGGCACACCCTGTATGTACAGTAACTTGTGTATTTTTTCTGCTAAGTATACTGTATTTACTACATTATCAACATAAGGTAGCACATTTAAATTTTGGACATTGGTTGGTATTTCATAATGCTGAGTTAAAAGTTTTTTTAATGTTTAAATTATTTGCAGTTTATTATATACTACAGTGAGAGGCACAATCATTGGATGATAATGGTTATTGTGTGTAACTGTGACCTAATACAATAGAAGTAGTCTACTTATTTGTGTCATTGTTTATACTGCAGGTTCCGTCTAATGGTGGTAAACGATGGCAAGTTGGTGACGTCTGCATGGCAAAGTATTGGCAGGATTATGAGGTTTGTTATTTGGCTTGCATATTAACATTTGCTAGCAATTTCATAGTGCAGTATTTTATTAGCTTCATAATTATTTGACATAGTTTTAAAGGTTTTGAGATATGATTATCATAACTAACTCACAAACAAAAAAAATACCAAACCGAAATTGCTGTAAACGATCCACACGGATGGAGTAGCTGATGTGCCAATTTTTAGCTTTGAAGGTGAAGGTTAGGGTTGTGGTTGCATGGTGCAATGAGTTAATGGGTTAATGCACGTACAGCGTGACACAGCTGAACTAAACTGACATTGTTTAGTTTTCGACAAACTGACCAATGGACAAGCAGTAATGCATTAAAGTCTTAACGGCGTCAGTGGCCTACGTGACTGTGCTTACATACGCATCAGCCAATGACCAATAGGCTCCTGCTGCTTGCCTATAGGTCAGTTCATCAGAAACTAAGTCGTGTCAGTTCAGTTCAGTTACGTCGCTTTGTGTGCACCTTTAGTATGCGTAGCTAGGCTGATGGCCAGATGTCATATCAGTACTTGGTGGACATTGTCACTTGTTTGGCCATTATCTTCCTCTGTAAAGCTTTCCTTTGTGGGTCTTGCGGCTTTTGTCTCTTTGTAGCACTAGCCTGTATACAGTACTGTTATCATTTGCCATCATCTGTTCATCTATGTTGGTTTTTTCTAACCATTGTATGTTTACAGTCGCTTAAATTGGAATTTGTTGGGAAGCTTATTGTGTACTGGGTGGTTGTGTTTGTAGTATTACAAAGCACGGATTGAATCGATTGCTTCCAGAGGCAGTGGAAAGAAACCAGTCACAGTGTTCTTCACCGACTACGGCAACCGAGAGAACGTGTCATTTGCCGATCTGCGTGAGCTTCCCGATCAGTCATGGGTATGTATCTTCAAATTGTTTTCGTATGTCAGTAGACACCTTGTCTGTGAGCGGATCTGTCGACAGTGTTTTACTTTGTGTTATGCTGGATAATTGTCATTTCCAAAAATTCTTTAGTGCTTCTTGTTACAAGACTGCCTTGATGTAGCAAGTGCTTGTCCCTTAAATAAACATAGCAAACATTTTTTTTGATTTCTGCTTTTTAGGCCAATGATAGTTCGGGAAGGTCTTATGTTTTACTGCTGTTTATGATGTATTTATTATTTTTTGACGCGAGATCTCCGAGGTCCCTGGGCCAATTGCCGTGAAATTTTGCAACATGCTGGGAAGCATGTTTGATTTTACAGTGCCAGTTCAAAAATTTGGGGGCCTGCCTCCCCCCCCCAAAAAAAAAATCTTGGAGGCTACAAACATGCTAAATTTGGCACTATTTTGAACCTCTTTCCACTTTGAGAGCGAATAACTCTGGAATGGATAAAGATATCTAAAATTTGAAAACTAGATGATCGATAGCGTTTCCTCTCGCATTCGGCAAAAAAAAGTTTGCTGAACTTTGGTCCACTAACCACAGAGATTTAGAGGTGCAATCATATCCACCAAATCGGATTCTTCGGAAACCATATTTTGGCCCTTGGGGGGTGCTGCACCCCGAGATTTTTACACGTGCTACAGAATGGCCAAGTCTTGCTAGCATACACCCCACCGGGATGGGGTCTTCCCCAATAATTTTTTTCAAAGGGGGTCAAAAATTGGCTTAAAATTCAGTGTATAAGCCACTGTAACTTTGGCGCTAAGGGGAGTAGTCCCACAAAACTTTACCATGTGATGAGCCGCTAGGTGGGCGTGATAATGCAGGTACAACTTTTGGGGGGCACTGCCCCTTTAAAATTTTGGAGGGCAAAAGATGTCAAAAATTTGGTGCGGTATAAGACAACTTCAAGTTTGAGTGCAAATATCTCTGGAACGGATGGAGCTATCAACACGTGTTATATGGCGTTATCAAGCACTATCTCTCCCACGTTGAACAAAAAACTGTGAACTTTGGTCCACTAACCATGAAGTTGTGTTTGCTTATTTTGACCCAAAATCAACAATGCACACATTTTCGGACAACTTTAGACTTTGATCACATATATCTCAGGAATGGATAGAGATATTGATAAATGGAAAATGGTGTTTTCAACTACGGTCTGTTCCATGTTGAACGCAAAAAATTTGGTCAACTTATTTTCACTAGCAACAAAGTTCTGTTGCCTCATTTTGAACCACCGAAGTTCAACATTGCGCTTGCTATACATGTATATGATAATGCAATTGCATTCAGGCCACATTACTCTGTTGCAAACAGAATTTCAACCCCTAACTGTCCCCGCAGTTGGACTTAGGTCGTTGGGCGGCCTCACGTTAGGCTCTGACCTAAATTTCTAGTTTTGTTTTGTTTTGTTTTTACGTTGTGTGTTTGTGTGTTGGTGTTGCTGCTACTGTTGCAGAATAAACTTGTATTATTTGCATATATTGTACGCATGTTACTGATTGTTTCTAGGAGACAAATAGCTTAAAAGAGAGGAGAGAAATATTTAAATCATCGTATGTAATGTGTGATTGTGTTAAGGGTGTGAACACTGCGTACAGTCCACGGACAGTCTATTCCATCGTCCCAGCGACAGCAACGCATGGTTCTAACGTCGTTTACCATCAGAATGCCAGTGCCATGTCAGACAGTGTGGTGCGAGGCGATGCATCGGCTTTCTATTACTCACCGCCATACATGCAGATGACACCGCACCAGATGACTGCTGCAGCATCCAGCTGTGCTGTCCCAGGTATCCTGGTCCATGGCCCACCACACATGCAGTTGTATTCTGCCACCGGTGCTCATCCACAGCAGGAACCGTCACTCCAGCCACGCGATGGATCTGCACGCGGTAAAACTGATGGTGGGCGGACTGGTCGTTCACAACCGGGCGTACAGCTATACATGCCTCCCGCACAGCGGCATTAGTACATGCAGCATGATAGGCTGCTTTTATGTCGACTCCTCGACTGACTTACAAGACCTTGAACATTGAATAATATCTATTTTTGCAGTTTATCTCCATCATTTGCAGTGGGATCTGGTCAATGACTACCGATTCATATACTAGGGACAATGTCTAAATTTGTCCTTGCCAGATTTTTCATTTTTTCCATCACTTTGAACCTTGATCATGTTGTATGCAACGTTGAAAAACCAGTATGGAGGAGTCGACTGTAGTTCACACAGGGCTGATTGTTTGTTTGTTTGTTCAACATGTTGCATCATTGGCAGAAATTTTGTGGCCTTGTTTGAAAACTGACAACATACACTTTGTTTATTGTTCATACGCTGCATGGTGTTCTTGTTTTCTACTGTTTCTCTTATTATGCAACTGCACTGTCATCATCAGAATAATGTCCATGAACCCAAAATTTATGCTGACATAAGTGGATGATGTTGCAGTTGTGTTTTTTGTGTTTCATGTGTATGTGTTATTTCAGTATGTACATTTAACAAGCAGTTTTATAGTATGGTAGAGTGTTTAAGCACAGGTTTTAATCTTAAGCCTATCATTGCTGGTTTTAGGCTGCCATTTGTGTTTTTTTTTGCAATTTCACATGTTTGTTGTCTCCTGCTGTGATTATAGCAGTCTGTTGAGTATTTTCCTGCTTATATGTTGCTGGTTAAAAAATTATTAAAAAGACTTGTGACAGAAATGAAAGTCTGATAAATAACAGTGATGATCAACTATATAACCCTGGTAAAGAGGAGGCATTTTACTAGCTGATCGTCAAGTGGAGTGTTACATTTAATAAGTGAAAGCATCAGGGGAATAATGAGAAGCCAGTACAGCTGAACTGATAGCAGTAGTACAGGGACTAATCTCTGTGGTAGCGTAAGACTGCATTTCTGTCAAAGCATTGTTGCCGCACAGTGGTGCGAAAAGTTGGGCCCATGGGTCATACTTAGCCCACCTAGCATGTAATTTCGAGACAAAAATCACAAAACAACTTACATAAGCTCTACTTATTTTCTGTTGTATAGATTTGCGACTGTAGCCGTATTGTTTGTCTTTTATGTAGTGCAATATGAACACAAACAGTGCATCGTAAGGTGAATGCTTGGTCTGGTTTCTTTAGTTCTTTTAATCTAAGCCAACCGGGCAACCCTGCCTAATGTTGGGTTTGGTGTACCTTGTTTTGCTCCATGTTATAAAGTTACTGTGCATTAAATTGTTATATTTGTATATAGCTTTCTGAGCCCCATAAATATTTTGAAACTTGGTCTTTGGATCTATGTCATTCAGCTGGTAGCTTGGTTATTGCACAGGTGACCAAGCTATCCAACACCACTGCTGTAACATGTTCTCTACTATTGGGTGCTAGTGAAACAGAATGTTAATGTGATCAACTGCTGACTGGCTTGGTGTTGGAACATGTGACTAGAAGGTTGAAGGAATGCCTTCATAATCTCTGTATATGTGTGGACGTAGGTCATGTAGGGCAAATCTTGCACTGCCGGTGGCTGCATTCAGTGCATTGCAGCTATAGGCTACACAGCCATGAGGGCAGGTCTCTATTTCAAAGTTTTGTGCTCTGACCCTCCACCATGGGCTCTGCCACTGGACCTACTGTGGGCTCAGCCCTTAGACCTTTGTTACAAGCATATTCTTGCCATGATGTGCTCCCAACTTTCAAACACCTTCACGGTTTATGATCACTGCCATGTCATGATTCATTGCAGCTAAGGTTTACTGCTGTTAACTGTTTATACTGAGTTATTTCTCAAAATGTTTGACAGCTAATGCAATAGCTAATAGGGCCTGCTATAGTTGTTTGCATGTGGCAAATTTGGATATATGCCGAGTTGCAGATGTTTGTCATTGTGTTGAATACATGCAAAAAACATTGGTTTTCAACTCAGACATAGCTGTGCAGTGTGCACTATATAATACAGTTGAACAATGTCTCTAGACCTTGGAGTCGCTGAGGTACAGAAACTTCTCGGCGTAGTCTGCTTTCCCATTCTATGTAATCACTCAGACTTGAATTCTCACTCATATTTCTAGCTGGCATCAACAACACTGTGACAATGGCATAGGCTGTAGCATCCGTATACATACTTTTTCCATGCCCAACGATGTCCTGCTAAGGTCCGCCCAATGACCTTCTTACCTATTAATAGAATGTTCTTGGGTCCGCCTAGAAAAAAAACTCAGGCACGTGCCCAGACATACATGCTATAGTGATGATTCGATATCAGGATTTCAATTTCGATACGATATCGACACGATATTTTGAAACTATCGCGATATCAATATTTTTAAAATGATAAGTATGTAAATCTTATGCAGGCACAAGAACAAGACGCAAATGTTCAGCACGGCAGTTTGATTTACATTGATACTAAAATGTGTCAGTGAACTTAAAAATTAACTATAAACTGTTGTGTCATTAAATTATGACACTGTAGTATGTTTGCTTCGGCTAGTTTGTCGTTTTCTACGTTTATTCTCGTTATTTTGGTAATGCAGTAATAAAAAATATAAACTTCTGGCGTAAAATATCGTGATATATCGATAATATCATGATATATAAAAGATATCGCAATATATCGAAAAATTCTATATTTTTTTCGACGATATGATACGATACGGTATATCGACATCGAAAACGATATATCGATATTTTCGATATATCGAATCTTCACTAACATGCTGTGATTATCGTTTTGCGTGCAATATAATGTAACACTAGTGAGTTGCAGAATGCATGCATTATAAAAATATCATTACATTATGTCTTATAGTTTTCTTCAAAATTATAACCTAAGCCATATTAATTAATGACGTAATTATCTCATCAATTTAATGTTCATGTTCTGTTTACTTAC
>Ga0209367_1013532_pt1 | contig 10480 bp, 3 predicted proteins | sample WorMetLIZISLAND2_FD_187412 | JGI IMG/M metagenome (GOLD analysis project Ga0209367, IMG submission 187412) | Marine gutless worms symbiont microbial communities from Max Planck institute for Marine Microbiology, Germany - Olavius geniculatus... ...
CACCATACTTCCATGATCATCTCACCTCGTCAGCGTCACCATCACCACTCCTGTCATCCATCACCCCATCATTCTTTCATTCCAATCTCAAAACTTTTCTTTTTCTCAAATCTTATTCTTCATAGACATCTGGCACCCACTTGGACTGACTCCACAGCTATTCGGACCTGCTCACGGTTTTTATTTTTACTCTTTTCAGTTTTTCTGAGTTTTAGTTTTCATTATTATTCTTTATTTCTTACCTTTTCAGTTTTTTCTCTCTTATTTTACTATTCTTTACTTCAGTCATTTTTCGAATTTTTCATTTTTTTCATTTTTACATTTAACAGTATTTCTATTCTCAGTATCTCTCATTTTTCTTTTAAACATTTAAGTTCTTTTTAGTTTATGTGCTAGATTAAACTAACAGTTTGTTTGTCAGTTTTTGAGTGCAAATTCTCCATTGTATTGTATTGTATTGTATAGAGAGGTGAAAAACGTCCGGTTACCGCAAAAAAAACCGAAGGAGGAAACGTCGGGAGGGAACATGTCCGGGGGGAGAAATGTCCTACACCCAACCTGAATGTGTACAAGTCTGTAGACCCAGGGAGCCTACTTAATTGGTCTTTTGCTTGCTGTGCAAACGTTTCATTGATAGACAATCCGTCAGGGTGCCCAGCAGTGCACCGAATGACCGCGCAACAACTGCAGCGCTTGCTGGCTGCTGTTAATTCTGTCTTGGTGTCCCTCTGTCCATTCTGTTTGTCCGTAGGCTTAGGCTATGTCTGTCACAACCGTGACAACCTGATACTCATTCGAGCCTAGGTAAGATAGAGACTCGGGGTTTCCACCATAACGTCCATAAGATAGTGTCATGTTTTAGTTTCTTGCTTCCTTTCGAATGAGGGGGTCAAAGAGTGGTCCTTATAAAATGCGGTTATTTTATGTCTTGTCTAGCGTAAAAACGGTTGCAGATAGGCACAGACATGCTATTTATCATAACAAGCACTGGTGACGAGATTTTTAGTGGTATCAACGTCAATGACTGAGGCCGACTGTACTGACCTTGAAGGTCATCAAAACTCGGTGTTTTTATCATCATCTGAAAGAGTGTAGGCCTATGCCACTTCCTGTCAGTGATTAACAGTAACCTTGGACTTTGTCACACCGTTTCCGAGATATGACCACTTATAGCTTGAAACATTACATTCCATAGTGCGTTATGACCCTTCAAGGTCACCGATTTATATGTCATTTGAAAGCCAGTATGCGAATTCCTATTATATAGTGATCAATAGCAATTTATAGGCCCTATCTTGCACCGTTTAGCCACAGTACATCCGTGATGGACGACAGACAGACGGATGGACAGACGGACGTCCGACGACAATCGTGACAAGGGCCGACCTTAATCTTACAGCTCAGCGGTCGGCCCAAAACAACAATACGCTAACGTACATTAAAACATCGAAAGTTAGAAATAAAACATTATAATTTTTTATAATTTAAAGTTAAGCCCAGGCCCGTCGAGAGGGTGGGGACCGTGGGGTAGGGGGATAAGCTATATACCCCGGGTCCCGCGACGTTTGGGGCCCCGCCGTCGCTCAGAAATATAAAGTACACAAGAATGCACAATTTTTAAAAGAAAAATTCAAACATTTTCTTTCCAGAGGGGCCCCGCAAAAATGTTTGGGGGCCCTGCGAGAATGTTTCCCCAGACCCCACTGTGGCTCTCGATGGGCCTGGTTAGGCCTATAAAGTACAGCGAAGAACGGCAACTTGAAAAAAATGGCAACGGTAAAATGACTAATAAACGATGTCTTGAACTGAACGTAGAATAAATCGAACGTGCAACGTAGTTGCAAAATGCCATTTACAGTTTTTCTGTTTCCTTTATTACTGTTGCCGTTTTTACCGATGTTGTCATTTTCTGTTGCCGTTTTTACCGGTTGCCGTTTTTACCTGTTGCCGTTTTTTCCGCGAATCAAGTGACTAACCACTGACCACCAAAACTGCATAATGTCGTCTATAGGTGACAGATGGCTCGTTTGATCATGATTTTAATAAACGTCGTCGCAATGAGTTCTAATTAAACAGCGAGCTGCAGGCGCGCGGTGCACACAGAGAATGCATGACGTCACAGCATGCAGCAGCAGCAACAGCAGCAGCAGCAAGAGCCGCAGCAGCGGCATGTGACACCGCGGAGCTTGTCAAATGTCAACTGAGCGTGCACGTGTTCAATTACATCGTCAATTTATCACGCATGCGTCCATGCAGTTGAACTCTGATATAAGCTGCAGTTACCTCGGCAACTGACGCCGCCACCAAACGCATAGTGGAGTGACCACGAGGGGAGTGCTCTGCTCTTCTCCGTTTTTTTTCAGGCTGGCTCGTCTGGCGCCCCGTTTTGATAAAATCTGTATATGCCTATGCGAGAAAGCTCATTGTTTTACAATTGCTTATTTGCTGAAACATAATCTTTCTTTTTTTTCTTTGCGATAGGCCTACTGATTGCATGCAATTTAATTGCAAGATAGGCCTAGTTTCTGCTTGGTGGAAAAATTGCAAATACAAACAATTTTTAATGTACTGTACGATAACAATTATATTATTGCATTTTTGTAGGCATAAGTGTAATACAATTCTGATGCAGAAACTGTAGCAAGTTGCCGAATGCGCTGAATTGATTAAATCGCTGAATTCCATGCAGCGACCCCCTGGGGGTCACCCAACTTTCATGACTACACACACTCCCAGCATGCCAGCGACATTACATTAGCCGCCGTCACCCCCGCCGAGCTGCAGCCGCACCGTACACAACGCTTATCAACTGAAGCCGACAATTAGTCCAGCAGAATTATATCTTTAGTGATGGGAGATAAGTTCTTATGGAGTTTATAGCACGTGCTGTACGTGACCAGGACAGATCAGCGTGACCCCACGCTTGACCTTTAACCCCGGTACAGAGGTCATGCAGCCAGGGGACATCGAGATCTAAGCGATGACATTCGGCGAGCGACTCTTTAATTTTGCAAAGCGTCGAGCCGGCCGGCCGACGCGGCTGAATTGCGACTAAATGACTGACTAGTCGGTGGTCACATGACTATGGAGATCGAGGGTTATCGTTTGTCGATCGCTTCTTGCATTGTCATAGAGATAACTGCTTGACTTTGATACGCACGCCCGTTGCATGAACACGTGGCTTGTATAATAGACGCACATGCGACATGCATGATACAGACAATTTGAAAAAAATACATGTGAGGGTAACGCTAAAGATGTATATACAGGCCTACTAGGCCTATATTAACGATCAGTTGTTGTAATTTTTTGTTAGCAGTGTTTTGATAATTTCATAATTTCGTGGACGCAACGTTTACAGATCATTGTATGACTAGCAGCCATTATAGGTCTTTAAATTTAAAGAGTAGGCTATATACAGAAAAGTAAACTGGCACAGTTCGCTTATAACGGCCTAATGAACATTGTTGGTATTTTTGGTATAGTTAAAATTGAAATCATGATGCTTCTGTATATTTTCCACGTAAAGCTTTAATTTATATAAAGCGCATAGGCTACACTAACGTTAAAACAGATTCTCTACGGGTAATAAAAAAATCTTCGTCTACCATAATATGCCTATACTATAAAAGAAGCTAAAAAATAGAAAACAAAGAACTTAAATTTAAATCTTGACTATAGCAATATAGCTACGTGATGTTTACATTAATGCAACTCTTAAAAGAAAATATAGTAAGTAATAGTCCAAAGACGAAAGGAGAGTGTGTAAACAGAATCACGCAAGTGTCTTGGTACGCTAGTCCAACGGCGGGAAAATGCCTACGCCTTACACGGCTGTCTTGTCACAGTAGGCCTACATGCAAATATTTTTCAATAATAGTGCGCACAGTGCACAGGACCATCTAATAGGGTGTTTACACTATCCAGCAAACGTCCAGCAAACTTCCAGCAAATGTATTCAAAATACACGTGCTAATGTTGGACGTTTGCTGGATCGTGTAAACACCCTATAACTGTTGTGTTCTGCATAGCAAAACATTCATGTTTTATTATTTAATGTATAATTTATTACAAGTTCATTTTAGGCAGTTAAGACACAATGACCAACTGAACCCATAGCGAATCAGCAATAGGTTGCAAAACAAAAACAAAACACAATACAAAATTTCAATGGAGAAACACATTATTGACTATTTATCCGGCGGCCGTACAAATAGCTGAAGGTGAAAGGTGCTCGACGTACCGGCTAAGGCCGCCCTAGACGGCTGCCGGATAAATAACCGGGTCTTACAAAATGAATATTTACTTGGCTATTGATCTGGCTGCGGATAAATATTCTGTGCCAAAAATTAAATACAGAAATAGTTTAATATGCATGTAATAAGGTTAGAATGATTCATTCGTTGCTAAACAATGACAATAAGTAAAAGTAGGCTAATAACAAACAGTGCCATGCAGGTAAAAATAGCAACCCCAAAAATTATAAACAACGTTTAAATTTGATTTATCAAGTGTAGTGCAAAAAACAAATATATAATGCGTAATAATTTACACAACGTTATATGTATTTGATGTTTGCCGTTGCAACTGCTAGTGGTTCTGTTTGCTTTGAGTTTTATCTGTATTTTATCTGTCTTTGCATGATTCGTGTGTTTCTTGTGTGTGTTTTGCTGTATGTTTTAATGTGTTTTATGTGTATGGACCAAGTGCCTGAAATAAAACTGATGATGATGATGATGATGAGTTATGCAGCATATACACGATTTGGATCGTCATCATTTATTAGTCGTTTATTTGTAAAAAAAAAGTTAGGAAAAAACTGCATGTGTTATCGGAAAATGACTAATTTTGACGCCAGTACCAATGCAAAACAAATTGACCATTTTTGCCAAAAATATTTTGATAAGTATAAAAAAACATGCAGTGGTTGTTTTTCGAGTTATTCATCTCTGCAACCGAATTGAGAACTCACACCTTGCACAACTGTCTAAAATGCACAGGCCTAAATGTGCATGTTTAACTTTTATTGCTAAATGCATATACATTAATGATAATCCGAACTGGGTCTTTCTGATAAATCAAGACTTATAAAGCATCTTGATTGCTAGCTGCATATAGGTCAATGTGATTTGGGTCATGGTCTTTGTGGATGCTTTTGCATCACGACTCACGACCAAACACAAATTAACGCCCGGAATTTTGCCGGTAAAAAGCATTTTTATGCTATTACCTATAATTTAGTATACGCTCATTTTTTGCATTGTTTTATTTTGAGATGAAATAAATATGAACCTAATGCATGTGTAGGCTACGTATACAAGACTTGGATTTTTATATAGGTTTAACACAACAACGGCAAACGATATAGGTTTACAGGCCTATGTTTACATATTTTTGTGTGTTTTCTTTGTTTCGCTTGATTTACGTAAACTATATACCACATGCGTGTGCATAAAATACATAATATTGTTATATTTTACTCTATACATTGTTATATATACATCGCATATATACATCACACACGGTTGGCACGCAGACGATCTGTTGGCGTACACTGTAGCAAAGGCTTGCGTGAAGCGATTGTTCAATATTCGCAAGACTCTTCTACGGTGTTTGTCATGCAGATTCGCTCATTCAACACGTATAATATGATATACGCAAACGACATGCATTGCAGGCAGATATCAGCACATTCTACGTGTCTTTTTCGCAAATCCATAAACTTTACGCCTATATACTGCAGGCTGCAGCTATGGGAACAAACAAAAACGCGATTTGTTTGCTTGTTTTGTTTCTTGTATATTTTATTTTTCATGCAGCAAATGATTTATTTTAACAAAATTTAATTTTACTGAACTAAAAGAATGCACATCATGTGTCTGTAAAAATAAATAGGCTTAAATAAATAATTTGATTAACAACGTATTCTGCAGTGAAATGCACAATTACCGGCTTATGTGCATAAAATAGCTGCATATAAACAAACTCTGTATACCGATACGATAACAAAGTTCATTAAACAAATATTTAATCTGTCAATGTACAAAGTAATAAAAACAACAATATAAGTAAGTAAAGATTAATAATAATTTAATAAAATAACTTGCAAGTTTTTTCCACAAATATACGGTGAGTCCTGCATACGCAGATAAATTTTAAATTTGAATATAAATTTCTATGGAACATGCTGCTCCATCAATTAATTATAATTAGTGGATTTTATTGCTAAATCGAATTATTATTTGTTTTACTTTATAAACAAATAGATTAGGCAACTATCCTATTATAACAATTTACATTTTATAACTTATACACCAAAAATAAGCAACTTAGTTTATATATTTGGCTTTATATATTTGTTTTATTATCAAAAATCGTACACGACGTATACACAACGATGTATGTACACGACGTTCAATGGAAAAGGTGTGTATTTTACAAAAAAGTTTATGTAAGCTTATTTATTTGTCATTAAAACCCAGTCATGTAAACGGACCCTGCAGTGTCATTGTGTGTTTCGTTTACTTTGCCGCAGCTGTTTTAACGGTAATAGAGATTTTCGCAGCGGCGTGATGTCTCAGACCATTTGTCGCGCCAGACTATTGTGTTGTCAACACTGATGCTACGTGACGTCACGTGACGTCACCTGACAGCAGCAGCAGCAGCAGCTGCATCAGTCGGTTGGTTTAACTGCGGTATAAATAATGACTGTTAAACTCAGTCAGCGCTATAATCTCAGCAGTTAACCCTTCCTTGCAAAGAGTGACATTGACCGTCCATACATACAGAGATAGGAGAAATACGTTATACGATATAGCAAATAGCAATAAATTCGCATAGCTAGATACAAGCTTTATAAGTGGGCTGCATATTCCGGTTAGCAAAGAACAAGCTGCAGGAAAGTTTTCCAATGACGTTTAAAAAGATTAAAAACAACTGTATAATAAACTAATTTATTCACAACAGCGGTAGGCCTATAAAAACATGTTGACTGCTGAAGTGAACTGGAGGAAAATATAGTTAATTCAGTTTGAATAGGCCTATCATCACAAATAACACGGGACTAAGAATGTCTTGCTGTTTTGCCACAATGTGCCACGATAACTATAACTTCTGTCGACAGCTGTGATTTTATAAGTTAGTGCACAGTTTTGAAAATTGATGAAAGGCCAAACCAGATACGAGTTATCAGTAAGAGAATCTATGCATGCATAGAAGTTATCAATAATTGAAAAATTTATCTTACCAAAGTAACACGCAGCGTGTTCTGACGTCGTTTTATTTTGGTTCATTTTTGTTGTCAAAGAGTTAAATGTTGATGCGGCAATAGTCGTTGTTAGTGATGTGATAAATCACGTGGTACAAGTACTCGGCGTCTCTAAGAGGTCCGCGCCGTGCACGCAGGCAGGTGCCTCTGGTCCGTTTTGTTTCCGACACGTTTCCGGCATTAAGTCTCGCGAGATTTGAGCGAGAATTGACGTCAACAACGCTGTGTCGGTGACAGTGGCTCTTGCAGGCGCATGCGCATACAAACTTCCGTTGCGCGACCGACGCTGCAGCCCCTTCTTTCTTTCTTTCTGCCGGCGCTTTTAGTCATTAATCTTGCATCGACCTAAATGGTGCCAGTGCACGCCCGTGTGTGTTCGTGCAACTAATTTTTGTTGCTTCAGTCACTCGGTCACACAAAAACTTTGTGCTTAACTGTAGGTCTATCTTTGCTCTTTTAAAATTTGTAGTTATCAAGTTTTAACAAATCATCAAAATTCAACGTTCGACAAATGATCGAAGAAGAAGGAGGAGAATGTTTTCAACTGACCGTCGGCTATATAGGTCTACTTAAGTAATAGGGTGTTTACACCATCCAGCAAACTTCCAGCAAAGTTCCAGCAAACGTCTAGCAAACATCCAGCTGGCCTGATGGAACCCCGCCACCTATCAGCTGTGGGCTAAGCCGTAGGCGGGCCTAGGCTTAGCCCACAGCTAGGCCTACGTGTTATATAGGCTTCCCAATATGCTTATCACCAATATCATTAATATTTAAATCTGTGGTTACAACCCGCCCGTCCTCCTAATTATCATAGAACTTCCAGCTAGCTGGATGAATGCTGGATCGTGTGAACACCCCATAACGGTTAAGCTTTTGGTATAGGCCTATACGGTTGTCGTCCGACCGTTTGCCTGTCTGTCGTCGTCTGTCACGGATATATTGTGGCTAAATGGTGCTAGATAGGGTTTAGGTTGTTATTGATCACTAATAGGAAGTCGCATATTGGCTTTTAAATGACATCCTAATCATTGACCTTAATTTGGATGATCTTGAAGGGTCATAACGCACTATAAGATATGCCAATCGTAGGCCTACGGTATTGTGGTTGAACGGTAAGTAGTAGTCTCGTAGGGGTCGGCGTACCACGGGATATATGAACGCTGGCGATTTCCTATAGGTTGTCAATAGTAACCATGTCTCAATCTGCAGCGGTTTGGCCACAATTTTCAATGGAAAGTTTTAAGCTATAATTAGCCGTATCTCGGAAACGGTGCAAGTATAGGGACAAGGTTACTATTGATCACTAATGGGAAATTGCACACACTCTATTGAGTAATGCATCTTATAACCAAGCGAACCTTTTGCACACATGAAAGTAAAAAAAGTCTGGGGAGGCGCACACGGTTTTCCCTACCCTTTCGTCTCTCTGTTCCAAAATTCTGGATCCGCCACTGTATCTGTCCAGCGTATCCGGCACGGCTGGCTGTACAAGACAAAGACTATACGGCATCCGTGGTCGAATTCAGATTGAAAATGAGGAGGTAATTTATACTTTTTTGAGACACAGTGTATATGCTTATACAAAGTTTGATACGTTTTCGTGAATACTCGAGTCGTGACATTTACTTGAAAAGTGAACTTTAAAAGTCAGGCACAGGATATTTATCGGGAAGCCGATACGGCCGTATCAATAGCCTATCAGCTATTGATACGGCAATCGAATAAACATTGTGTCACACCCGGGCTGGCTATTAGCCATCACGACATACCGGCTAAGGTTGTGTCTCTGCTGCGGTATAAACACGCCGCAAAGACACGATGGCAGCTGGTCGACTGACGACCTCAACCTTAGCAAACTTTACCATTACACAGTCAGCAAAGTTCTTCTGACATTGTGTAATGATGATGTTTCAATTTTTAAATTGTGATTTGTGCTGTTATATAGGCCTACAACCACGATGTCACCCTTACACTGTATATAAACTGAACAGTTTTTTCCACAAATATTTGCAGTTTTATTGCCGTTTGAAGTAATCTGGATTAGTTAATTATAGCAATGTTAGAAAATGTAGAAATGTTTTTTTGTTGCTAGATAATAACGATTTTTCGTATACTTAGCATAACGTATGATTTTTGCAGCGGGTGCATATGTGCGCTTTTGAATAATTGCGCACTGCCCATACCAAAATAAACCGATCTTGAAAACACGCCAAAACACGAAAACACGAAAATTTCGCGTGGCATCATTCGACGGCCTATCCCCGAAAACCCCCTATAGACGCAAAAATTTTGCAGATATCTCTTACATAAGTTGAGTTATAGCCAATTTTGTCCCAAATTTCGTTGCCATGGCAACGAGGTTCGCTCGGGGAAAAATTCGGTTGGCAGCATCCGATGGCCCATCCCCGAAAACCCCACTATAGACGCAAAAATCTTGCAGATATATCTTACACAGACCGAGTTATAGTGAATTTTGTTCCAAAATTTATTGCCATGGCAACAGGGGTCGCCAGGAGAGAAATTTAAATGACAACATCAGATAGCCCGGCCCCGAAAATATGAAGTAGGTGCAAACAGCGCGCAATTATCTTTTACGGGGGCCGAGTTATAGCCAATTTTGTCCCAAAATTCGTTGCCATGGCAACGGGGGTTGGCAGGAAAAAAATTTAAATGACACCATCGGATAGCTCGGGTCCGAAAATAGGGTGGTGGTAGGTGCAAATAGCGTACATTTTTCTTTTAAGGAGGCGGAGTTATCGCCCATTTTGTTCCAAATTTCGTTGTCATGGCAACGGTGGTCGATCAGGGGTAAATATAAATGACACCGTTAAATTGGCCGACCCATAGACCAAAAATTACGCCTTTATCTTATACATAATCAAAGTTATGACAGTTTAAAGCATTGTCTAATTTTCCCCATAGGCGCCATTGTAATTTGTCACTGTCACTGACTGCCAACACTCGCCGTGCGCGTTGAATCGTTATGCAGATGACACACAGTCAGATATCGGAGTCGAAAGTCGACTCCGAAAATCGGCGCCGAAATCGACCCCGACTTCTGTACCGTCTGTCATGCGAATTCGGATTCGAAATCGGCACGAAAACTCGGCGCCGAAAACGGGCGCCGATTAGAACACTGCTCTATTCCAAGCCGATAATCGGCGTGAAACTCGACGCGTGATTGGTCAATGGTCACTGTTGACATTTTCATTT
>Ga0209367_1013535_pt1 | contig 10478 bp, 8 predicted proteins | sample WorMetLIZISLAND2_FD_187412 | JGI IMG/M metagenome (GOLD analysis project Ga0209367, IMG submission 187412) | Marine gutless worms symbiont microbial communities from Max Planck institute for Marine Microbiology, Germany - Olavius geniculatus... ...
CTCAAAGAATGAACTGCGATGAAATGGCTGGAGATAGACTGACTGTTTGCGAACAGGAACTGCTATAGGCTTTTGCGCATCTTGTGAGCATTAGCTCAAATTTCTTGTTGTAGCACAGCGCCAGGTGGTAGGAACTTTTGGACCAAGCCTAAATTGGCAACTTTAGTACTACATTTGCCATCCCCAGTTGCTATGATGATGATGAAGATGGTGATGTTATATTATTGTCAGATGGACTTCACATATAACTGGACTGTTTGTAGATTTGTTTTTGTTGTTCACTTTTGTTAGTTTTTTTTTTATCTTAGGTTCTTGTCTGTTTTTGTTAATTTTTGGATTTTTTACATACCGGTACAAGGGTACTTGTTCCATTTCTCTTATTTTATTTTTATAAAAAACAGTTTTTTTTTGTTTTTTTGTTTTTTCAGTTTACATGCTAGATTACACTGGCAGTTTGCCAGCCAGTTCTCCAGTGCAAAACATGCATTATATGATATATGATATGATTGTATATAGGCTCTGTACCATGGCAAGTTCATCGACTCGGGCTTCACATTGCCATTCTACAAGAAGATGCTGAACAAGCCGCTGACGATCAATGACATCGAGAGTATCGATGCCGAGTTCTACAACTCACTCGTATGGCTTAGGTCTGATTTCATTGGTTGGTTGTTTGGTTGGTTGATTGGTCACGTTTTATGTCGTCGTTTGATGCCCGCGTCTGTTTTTGGTTTTGACTGTGTCAGTGAACTATATTAGCAGTGTAAAAGCTGCCAGGGAAATTTGGTATGATTTGTTGTTGAGCTGACATGGTAACAGTGTTTAGCTGAAGACCACACAAGCAGATTAGTTTACAGAACATACAGGAGCAGCATGCCACCCTGTAGAGCAGTGCTGAGACGTTTGATCTACTTCGACATTCACAGCAACATTTTGATCTAGTCCTGTACTGACTGTTGACTTCACTTTTTGGCTTAGTCTTTTGTTGAGTCTTTCGCTGAGCTTAAGTTCAGTCCGCGAGTCAAAAAGTGAGGTAATTTGGTAATTTTGTTGAGACTTTTGCTAAGCCAAAACTTTGGTCTCGGAAGTTTTTGACAAAAAGCATGGTCTAAGAATGTACTTAGTCATTCAAGTATATACAGGCTTAGACTGAAATTCAGCCTAACTAATCTGACCCAAGTCAGTTGAATTTGCATACAAGCGATAGCGGGGCCTCAACCTTGCTGAGACTGAACTAAATGAACTCCCTTTAACTTTTTTAATTTTTGCTAAGCCAAAAGATTGAACATTTGTAAACAAAAATGATGAGTCAAGTTGAACACTGGTCTAAGTCTTGACTTTAGCATTCGGTTTAAGGTTTTGCTCAGCACAAGCTCAGCAAACATCCAAGTCAAAAAGCAGTGTGGCTGAGTGTATTGTATCTGGATTGTATTGTACCGTGTACACTTACCTCAAGTTGTGTCGCAGTAGCAGCTGATTGTGTGCAATGTGGTCACAGAGACAATAACCTGGAGGAGTGTGGCTTGGAACTGTCATTTTCCACGGACTTTGAGATTCTGGGCAAGATTGAACATCACGAGTTGAAGGCCGGCGGAGATGACATTAAAGTCACTGAAGACAACAAACAGGAATACATCAGGTCTCTGATGCACCAGCTGTTTATCAGATTACATTAGGTCACTGATACACTAGCTATTTGTTAGCATACTATAGATCACTGCCACATTAACTGTTTATTGATTGAACATCACAAGTTGAAGGCTGGCGGAGATGGCATTAATGTAAAAATGACAACAAAAAGGAATGCATGAGGTCTCTGACGCACTAGCTCTTTATCAGAATACATTAGGTCTCTGACATACTAGCTGTTTATTGCAGTGCATCAGGTTTAGTTGTTGAGTTAGTGATGACACTCACTGTAGTAGTAGTAGTAGTAGTAGTAGTAGTAGTAGTAGTAGTAGTAATAGCAGTACTACTAGTGGGTGTAGTAGTATTCTGAAATGTAGTGGTTACGTGTTTTGTTGTTGTTTTAGTCTGATGACCCAGTGGGTCTTTAGTCGTGGAGTCAGCGATCAAACTCGTGCTTTCCTTGATGGTTTCAGTGAAGTTGTTCCCCTACAATGGCTGCAGTATTTCGATGAACGTGAGCTTGAAGTAAGTAAAAGGTTAAAAGATTAAAAGATTAAAGATTGTGTATAGTTCTTTATGGGAAACCCATTGCAGATTAAGTTGACCATTGAAGCAGGGTAGCAACTGACAGCACCAATTGAGACTAGCAAGCTTGTACCCATGACACATTATGACATCAGCATTACGTCATGACTAGCAAAGAATATTTAATCAACTGCCATAATTTGTTGAAATGTTTTGAATTAGTATTTCTTCAGCTACAACTGGTAAAAATTTCATGTAAATTGATCATCGTTTGAGTGAATTACGAAAGAAAGGAAAAGGGGTTGTTTTTATGAAACACCGTGTATATTGGTTTGATACATCTGGTCAGGTTGTACGGGCATCCTATGTGTGAACAGTATTGCCACAGTGTATCTGATTGGTATCGACAAAAGTTTTCAGTGAAAAATTACGTCTTTAAACCAAAAATAAAGTGTACTTTTTTGTCTGTTATGTCTGTGTCTGTAGTTGATGCTGTGTGGCATGCAAGAGATAGACGTCAATGACTGGGAACGTAGCGCCATCTACCGACACTACACTCGTACTAGCAAACAAGTCCAGTGGTTCTGGAAGGTAGTTTTTCCATTAGTTTAGAGTACAAGTGATTAAAGTGAGATGATATGTCTCATCGTCTTCTTTGCTCGATGACAGTTTGTTTGCCACAGCAGCCTTTAGCAGCAAACAGGTGTTGTCGTTGTTGTTGTCATTGTTGTTGTTGTTGTCATTGTTGTTGTTGTTGTGTCCTTGTTATCTTTGTTGTTGTTTTTGTTGTTGATGTGATAACACAGCAGCAGCACTCTTCTCTTCTTGTCAGTAGTCATATTAGTCGCTGTTGCAGTTTTCAAGTTTATTCAGACACACGTCATGGTTCAATATGTTTTATGAATTTGCCATTATCATTGTAGTACTACTAGTAATAGTATTTGTTGTCGTTGTTGTTGTAGTTTGTGCGTGAGCTTGACAATGAGAAGAGGACACGACTTCTACAGTTTGTGACTGGCACATGTCGACTACCTGTTGGCGGCTTCTCAGAACTGATGGGTCTGTAGTACTAGTAGTGGCCATAGTGGTAGTAGTTGTTGTAGTAATAATGGACCTAGTAATAGTAGTTGTAGTAGTAGTCAGTTAGTTTATGGTTTTTCAGAACTCTTGAGTCAGTTGTTATTCGCCACATTATGGGTCTTGCCTGTCTGTCTGTCTGTCTCTGTTTGTGCTGCATGGGCTTCTCACTTGAAAACAAGTGCTTGTGTGACTGCAGTGTGCATTTTAGTTTATATTGTCAAAGGTCAGTTATGGTACTAAACCTGAAGCTATTCTGCTTCTTGGTGGTTTGCTGGTGTAACAGTAGGCTGTGGACTTGTGATCGAGAGGTTGTAGGTTTAACTCTTGGTCGGCTAAGTGGTTATTGGTTATTACTTGGATGGGTGTTTTTCATCTTTTACCTTCTTGCCAACAGTTGCAATTTGTTTTGTTTCAGCAATGCTAGTAGTACTAGTAGTAGTAGTTGTTGTTATTACCTCCGCCAAGGAGGTAAAGTTTTTGCCAGGCTTTGTTTGTTTGTTTGTCTGTCTGTCTGTGTGTTAGCAAGATAACTCAAAAAGTTATGGATGGATATTTCTGAAATTTTGAGGGTATGTCAGGAATGGCACAAACTACCAGTGATTCAACTTTGGGGGTGATCTGGAAGGAATCCTGGATTCTGGATCACTTTGAAATTTTCGTTACCATTGTTTTCAATGGGGCATAAGGGAAACCGCTGCAAAACCGAAGATGGTGCTGCCACCTAGCGAACAACATTGCCTTGGCGGAGGTCTAGTTGTTGTTGTAGTTGTTGTTTTTGTATCACAGGAAGTAATGGTCCACAGCATTTCTGCATAGAGAAGGTTGGGAAGGAGACTTGGCTTCCACGCAGTCACACATGCTTCAATCGGCTGGACCTGCCTCCATACCGTAGCTACGAGCAGCTAGTGGAGAAGTTGAACTATGCCATTGAAGAGACTGAAGGCTTTGGCCAGGAGTAATAGTACTAGCAGAGGCCCTGTGCAATACACCTGTGGGCTTGTGATGTCTGCGTACAGCTGATGTGGCAAATAATAATACTACTGGAAGCAACCAGAGCTCTCAAACCTTCGCCGAGAATGGTGCTGCCACCTGGCGAATACAACTGCCTTGTGCAAAGGGTAGCATGCAACAGTGCTGGAATTTCCATCAATAGGTGTATGTTATACATTGTGTACTTACAATGCGGAATTCCGATGATATCATGGACCTCTGCATACGATTGTAAAGAGGCCTAAATGATTTTGAATTCATAAGAGAATTTGAATCACCGCCAAAATTTAAGCATTTTTTGGGGTCATGTCTAACCTGTCAAAAAATTTCAGAATCCATTAACAACTGTTTGTCTTGGATACAGAGAGACTCAAAAACTTAACTACTATTTTTTGTTAGAGGTAAATAATGTGAAGACACCAGACACTTTGTCGGTGAATAAAGTCTGTCGCAATAATAGATGTACACCGATAGATGTGAGCACTTTGTGCTACCGTGTGTTGTCTCTCTGTCTGTCTGTCTGTCCATCTATCTTTTAGTGGTACTGTCAGTCACAGTTGTGCAAGCAGTTTCATTTTATCACAGTTATAAGCCCAATGTTATTGCATTGCTTTGGTGACCTTTTGCCTTGATGGCTGGGGAATCTGCATAGTACATATTTTCCCATAGCCAACTGCAGCTGGTACTAATTCTGTAACTGAATGGCACATATTGGTCAGTCGGAGTTGCTTTAGTAACAGAGCCAGTTCAAGGTTAATAGCAGACTAACAAATGATAAGCCGGTTCATATGATAATGTCTGGTTGCTGGTATGAATTTCCGAAGAGAAAGTTTAGACATGTTGGCACAAAGTCGAAATGTGTGAACTTTGTGGGTGATATTGGCGGAATATTCGGTGAAGCTTTGTAATGTGGTTTTGTTTCTCTGAGGCAGCACCGTAGAGTATCTGCACTCGGCCACTCAGCCTTCTCTCCTTAGCCAGTGATCTGAGCATGTGATGTAATTAACACAGCACTTAACTGTCACGTGTTTGTGGCATGTTCTATGCAAGAATGGCGGGAAATGGTCGCACATGCAGTTTATGTGCACTATGAAAACGTGACAGCATAAGCTGACACAGATGAGTCAGATTTTTTTCCGTTTTATAGCAGTGTCCTTAAGGAAGTGTTTTTACATGACAGTGCATTATAGGCCATGGTCGGTTATATGTATAATAATACATCTGAAAAATGTTTGAAAATATGTTTAATATCGGATTTGATCTGGATACATACTTAAAACAAAAACATGTGTTAGGTGTTTCACTTTATGCCTGTGGTGGGGAATTTTGATGATGACACTACATCTCATCCATAAAAGAATCCAGATTGTCTCCATCCACAGATTATCTCCAAGGCACTAAAATGTTTTGCAAGACTTCCAAACATGTTTGCCAGCTGATTGGCAGTGTAACAATTTCATTGGCTAGAAAGGTGTATAAATGCATTACATTACAGTTTTTCTTTGTTTCAGTAGCCTGAAGTCTACTCAACAAATTAAGGTTGTAATTTGATGAACTTAAATACAGCTTTTATAGTCACTCATTGTTTTAGTCTAGATGAGTTGATCCAAATACGAGTTATTGGTGATACTTTGTAATGAATTATGTGCTTAATCCCGATATTGTGCATATTCCAACAGTTTACGTAGGACAGTGTAACTGAATTATGCAGGCTATTATGTGAATAGTGCAGCGTTTTATTTATTATGTTTGCCATCTCTGTGTAAATATTATCTTACGCAGTTGTCCTATAGGCTGCATTACGCGTGTTGCTTTTCGTTTTGTTCGTCTGTTTTCTGTATGCTTGCAGTTTTACAACAAGGGGTGAAAAGTCAACAAAGTTTTGTGTATGTTTCCCATAGCAGGATTAATTGATATCGAGGGCCAAATGGCAAACATCGCATCCAGTTATTTTAACAACAGTTAGCAACAGTTTTTCTCAACTGCTACTTAAATATCAATTTCATTATAAAATGAAATCTATATGTTATTTATTAATGGGCTTTACTAGGACATTTATATTAGCACTTTGAAATAAGTCATTTTTGTATTTTTGTGTTTTGTGTGTCTGTAAAGGTGAAACTTTCTGTTTATTGTAAAGTTTAAACTTACCGTTCCATTATTGTGTTTGTGTGCATTCTGCCTGAAAAGGCCGTCCCCGAGATGACCTAGACTGTGTCGAGTGGGACGTTAAACCCTACTCACTCACTCACTCTGATATGCTGTTTGTTGGTTCAGATGGTCCATGTTGGATCATTGCATGTCAACAGCCACCTGAAGTCAATGCATACCTTGTACAGTAAATAGCAGCTCTAGGCTCCCGTAGTTCATGAAACTGTGCTGCTACGAGGCTATGCACTGCGATGAATTCTAATTATAATAATCTGTTTGTATCATAGAATGATATGACACGATAGGCATATCGTCTGTGTGTTTGTGATATTTCGGTCATTGTCACTGGAGATATTAATAATATAATCGTCGATTTATGTCTGGATTGTTGTTGATCACACTGTCCTGTGCTGGTTGTTAGGCCTAGTTTACTGTCAGTGCCTAAGATGCTCGGCAGCTGGGTGGACAGCTGCATGCATGTCGTGACTGGGCGTTGACATTTTGCTTGTTTATCATTCACTGTCTTGTGCCTTGTAGCTGCTCATTGCTGACTCCAAACATTAGCATCTTTGTTATCATCATACATTGTTGACGCTTTTTTCTTATTGGCGCATTCGTTTTGCTCTTCCCTGTCCATCCGGTTGTCTGTTTGTCTGTTAATCTGTCTGTCCCATACAGACCCACAAATCGAAACGAAAAGCATAGGAAATCCATAATTGGTGTGAACGTTTCCCAGATGTGCTAGATTTCAGCTCAAAAGTCAAATTTGTTAGGGTTACGGTTGAGCAATGCATTGTATAGCTAGGCAGATGTGTGCATAATATGTTGGCACTGGGTCGGCATCTTTGCTTAATATACGTTGCATTGTTGCTACTTTTATTGTATATATTAATGAATGTATTATGTTAATACAATGTATGCGATTTGGTTTATTTGAGTCTCACAGTTATCTGACTTGGGATGATTTTCCCTGTACAGTACATTGCATGAATAAACTATAAGTGTGTATAATTGGATACATGTATACTTTAGTCCCACACTGTTCTTGTGCATATTACTGGTATAGACGCGGTAACAGAAAATATGCCGTGAATTATGTGGTTAGAACATAAGGCAGTGATTGGAGCTCCTAACTGTGATGAATTAAATGTATGTCACACTACTTTCTGGATCATACAAGCTTATCCCACTCCAGACACTGGTGAAAGTGATGCTTATACCACGATCCATAATTTAGCCTACACTGCCGTTCGTTTGGTCACGCTTGAGTGCACCCATAGGGTTATCGACCCGTTATACCACTGCAGACATAGTGCTAGGGATAGACGGTATGAGTGCGGCTGTGGAATAAGTTAGTTTTGTTGAACAGTTTGTAATGTACGATGTTTCACGGTGCACCCTGTATGTTTGACTGTGATAGAGTATGCTTTGTTGTTGTTGAGTATTTCAGATTGTTTTGCATTACACCGTGTATGCTTATCCAGCAGTGAATGAGTTTCAGATGAATTTGGAAAACGTACACTGTGTCGAAAAAGAATTGAGATTGTTAGGCCTGCTGAACACTGAACTGTATACTGTTTTGACATTTTGTGGCAGGAATGTTCTGGCTATTTGATGCTGGTTAAAATTAGCATTGCATGGTATTCAGAACTATGTAGACTAGCGGTAAGTTGCCATAAAATGTCCAGTAATAATTCAATTCTGAAACAGAAGCGGTGGGGGGTTGCATTAATTAATTAACAGGGTCTCAGCGTTGTATAGGTGATGAGGCTTGGACTTGGACTTTAATAAGTCAGTCTTTGTTACATTTTTGTCGGACCTAACTTTAAGGCTTCAACTTCAAGCCTGCTGAGCAGAGATGTAGTACTTGGTACTTGTACTTGTACTTGAGTAGTACTCGAGTACCATTTTAAAGTCTTTGTACTTGTACTTGTACTTGAGGGTCAGGTACTTGTCGACATGTGGCAAGTACTTTATTTTTATCTTCTAATATTTAAACAATATGCCTTGTGATTGAGTCCAATGCCCGAAACAGTCCAGAAAGTTGCGGAAAAATAAACATGGATATAGGCAACATTGCAGTGAAGTCTTTTACTAGCCGGTAGTTTAATTACTTAAGAGATCTGTGTTCGCCAATCGCTGCTATTTAGTTGGACCCTTCACCTCAGATTTAGCTGTGCAGTTTTGGGCAGTATAACACAAATTTTCTGATTATAACTTGAAGAAGAGTGATCCAGTTGTTATAGTTTTTTGTACAAATATTTCTGACATAACTGGCCATCTAAACCTTACTCAACTTCTGCTTCTGCATTAACTGGAAAAATCAGTACAAGCGAAATAAGCATTGAAATCAAGAAAAAAACTTTAATTAATAAACATCTCTTTTGATCTGTGGCTCTTAGCAGCCAATCAATTGCAAAGTTTGACTGTCTTGAAGCAGTGTGTCTGGGCTGTTAATGAATTTAAAAAGTGACTGGTAAAGTCTGTATTGGTCTGGAGCAAAACGTTATTGACACTGCTATAAGTATAAACGAATAAAGGTAATGGACCAACATTTTCTGTAGATGTTTGAAAAATGGACAGCTGGATAAGCTACCAAAGCAATGAAAATGTAGATGTAGATAAAATGTGTTTGTGTGTATGATTTTGATTAAGTAATAATGCGGTCTTTGATAAAAATGCTACATTTTGTTGGTTTTTTGTAGTTTCAACATATGTCAAATACACGTAGTGACTAACTATTGTTTTATGCTGTTAAAAGCTGGCATTTTGCGACCAATCTTGCTTTGCAATTCCAAATTATGAAAAATATCAAGCGCTATCACACGTAGCTCAGAAACGCATACATGTCCCATCTTCATCAGTTTATTTTGGAAACACGAAACAGGACAATGTCAGAAAATACAGAAAAAAAACAGTGTGTGAACAATAAAACGTGTTCCAAGGGTCAGAAAGGCCGAGACGGCACTTACAACTGCCCATATAACAAAAAAAGTAGTGTGGTATAATAAAACAGCAAATATGAACAACCGGTACTGAATAATAAAATTAAAATCAAAAAACCTTGAGAAAATCAGAGTAATCAACATTAATAATCTGATCGCAGTTTTATTACACGAGTGCTACTTCACTGTAGTCATTGACTGCATTGTTTTTCATGCGTCGCATTTTTGTCACATTTTATATCTGCAGTCCGACAATTGTTTATTGAAGAAACAGAAACGATTTGATGTAATTTGATCTTCGACGTTGCACAGCATTACCATGGCTGGATTAGTGGGTTTGTCATTGGGCGATTTATCGGCGACTTGGGCGAGTCAGTGGATTGTTTATAGTAGCGTTGTGTTTACGTTCGTTTATTTTTGTGAACTGAAATACAGATTTTGGCGTTTTACCTTCGAGTATTTGACCGAAGTCTATATCTTTTGTTGCGTGACTTGTGCTGGTTAGGTTTAGTGAAGTTTTATCTGTGAGGTTACTGCCATAATGCAGGCTTTTATATCTCGCATCGCTGCACAGCAAGCCCAGCAGTCGGTGTCAACAGCGGCAGCCGAAGCTGGTCTACCAAGCAATCCTGATGCGGCGTGGTGGTTAAAACTACTCGCCCGAGTCGTCGGAGTCATCGGTGGTGTAGGTTGGTTAGCACTTTAGTTCTTATTTCGTTCAAGTGTACTATCATTAAAAACCTATTATAAAGTGGTTTTATTTCCGAATTTGTCTTTATAATGTTTTTAAGCTTATAATAATTTATTTTTTAAAGGGAGTGTCTATGATCACGAATTCGTGATCGCAGCCGCCGATTGCCTATGATCACGGCAACCACAGTATTGGCTAGCTATTTTTAGAACATCGTTGGGCATGGGCATAGATTAGACAGGTGGCGTTAGATAGGTGGCGCTAGTGGTTAGGGTTAATTATTGCAGCTTATTCAGTTTTGTTAGCTATTAAATTTTTAGCGTGCAAATTTAAGGATATTTTGTACAATTATGTAGCCATAGATGTACACCCAAATTAAGGTTGCAACATTGGTTATGAATTTGAACCTAGTGCTGCCAGGCTTGACTGGCCAACTGGTATGAAGGCGTGATACCTTGGCATTGTAC
>Ga0209367_1013536_pt1 | contig 10478 bp, 7 predicted proteins | sample WorMetLIZISLAND2_FD_187412 | JGI IMG/M metagenome (GOLD analysis project Ga0209367, IMG submission 187412) | Marine gutless worms symbiont microbial communities from Max Planck institute for Marine Microbiology, Germany - Olavius geniculatus... ...
CCAGTATACAATTTCCTATTAGTGATTAATAGTAACCTAAGCCCTATCTCACACCGTTACTGAGATACAGCGAGTTTTTGGCCGAAAATCGCAAATTTTGACCACCCCCTCTCATTTAGGGCCCTCGTTCGGGGTGAGCCCCTTCGAATTTATGGAAAAGCTTTACGGTTCCTGAAACTAGAGTCTTCCAGGCAGCCGACGGTGAAGATTTGGTGATCCTAGCTTGGACCGTTTTTGCCTGATCCACCCGTGTGACAGACAGACAGACAGACGGACGGACAGAATTGCAATGGCTAAGACGCACTGAAAGCAGAGCTGCTTTCGCGCGTAAAAACACAAGAACAAGATCAAAACTAACTATATTGTTGGCTGAAATGGCATTGCAGAAACAGCTTCAGCAAAATGTGGCTTACAAATAAGAAAGAAAAAATGACTAATAATAAATGATAAAAACTAACAAGCAGATTGCAGACTTTGGCTGGTTGCTATGTATGGCTGGCAAGCCAATTTACTGTACTATACTAGACGCTAATGGCTATGATAACAAACGCCAAAAATGACGTTATAAGATAATATATTGTAATAAACACACAATAATACACAGTAAATTTAGCCCAAACAACTATCATTACATTTCTACGTAAAATGGCTGGCTAACTTTACATTTGATCATTCTTTATTGCAGCAAAGCAAGCAGCTTAGCATGCAAGCATACGCAATACACCTGAACTGCTGTTGATGGCTGACGCTAATTCAAATTCTCCAAACTACTGTTGTCATTGTTTGACGTCCAAATCACCTGCTGATGTCGTCCGTTGTTGGCTGAAAACGATCTCGACGTCGGGTCGCGTGGAACACTACACGTTGTCCCGGAATTACACAGAAATTCACGGTTTGTTGACAACACCTTCTCGCCAAGTCGATGAAGGTTTCGTGTCCAGGCCCAAATTGTCAGACTCGATTCTATCAGCACTTTCAACGTTCACATAGGCTCTCTGTCGGACTACGACCACCTTCGTGGCTTTCAGAATCTCAATACAAATTCTCACGTGAGAAATTTGTCATTTCTCACTCTAAATACAACGTTTTGAGCCTATTCTTGGCTCATCACATCTCTTCACTTTTCAACATAACTTGAAACTCTTCATCTTGTTTACAATTGATTGTAAATCGTAGTGATGCATGGATTCTCAGTTCTGTAAACATTTAATTCTGGCAATGTTCCAGTGTTGTGGTTGATGCCCAGGACTGGCAGGAAGCAAGCAAGCGTTACATATGCGGATTATAGTCTACTATCCTATGCCAGCCTTGCTATAAAGTATTGGAGTGCACGTATCACAACCTTACACAGATCAACATTGAAAACTTTAACTACCCGTACCCGGTAACTGCATTTAAATGAAACATGCTCTCGAAAAAATTTAGGAAAGAGGAAGTAACAAAAATCAGAATAGCATGATATACTATTAAGTATGAAAAGTAAAAAAGCCAATGTTAAAGCAACACTTCATACCTGTTGAAATAAACTATACCTTCATACTTCATACCTGTTGAATGTCTGACACTTCTATGAAACTGTAAAGTGACCTTGTAGTTTTCTAACTTTATGTCGTGCAAAAAATGGAACTTATTTGTCATCATTTATTATTTCTGCCAAATAAAGATATATTTCAAGCACAAAATGCCTACGCACCTGAACAGTGCTTTCTCAGCACCGAGGATCTGAACTGTGGATGCAGGATACTTTGCCAGGCTTGTCAAGCTGCCAGCATGTGATATCAGGCGAGCACCAACCTGACATTCATAACAACCACACCATCAGCTGGATTCAGACCTATCTACGACTCAGCAACATACACAAGACCAAACTCTCAAGGCCATGACCAAGACCAGAAAGCTTAACACCAGGATAGAGACCAAATAACCGAGACCATCATTAAAACATGGGTTGACAAATTATTCAAGACTTCAACAAAACCACTGTTAAATAGACGCACCGGCAGCAATGGTATCAGTAGGCAAATAAGTGACCTTACTGATTTGGCTCATAAGCTCTGAGCATCATTGATCACTAGTCATCAGTAGGGCCCACAGTTTTCCGCAGAAAATTTTACCAAATTCCACCCATGGGCCAGTTCGCAAAATTCCACGGCTCACCGCAGCACAATTGTCTAAATTCAGCAGCTTACCGCGGCCTTCCGTTTGTGCGTAAACTAAGCTCCATTCTGTGAAAAAAAATTCACTTTTTGGAAGCTGGCATAATGCTCAGTTATGACAGCAACATACAAAGAAAAATAACGATATTTTTCCCTTCCAAAAGTGCAATTTGTCAATTGGTAGCATTGTGTTTATTTACGATTGTGCCATATTACCACGGTAATTATTAGTAGGGACACAGTTTTAGACAGTTTAGTTTGATTTTTCTCGGTGATATAGTTAGTCTAATTACATTATCAAGCCGACGATCATACTAATCATCCGTCATTTCTCAAAATTCTGCGAAATTCCGTGAAATTCAGCGGCAATATCAAAATTCTGCGGAAAAAGGCAAATTCCATGGCTCGACTTGAAATTACATAGCCCGCGGAAAACTGTGTGCCCTAGTCATCAGATGACTTAACTTGTGATGAACTGTAGGACATGTCACCAGTGACTATGCGGGTCCAAAAAGTACGCAGGGCAGAAAGTTGTAATTATCCAGCAAATTTCTGACAGAGGATATTATGAATGCTCACGGCTACAATTTTGCTCCTAAATTTCCACTAAATGGTGATTTCAACCCCAAATTGTATTTTTTTGAGGCAAATGTTCCGACAAAATTTTTAGACAATTCTTTAATAGCCACGACATCTTTACATATGACAGTAACCACATCAAGCTCAGTTAAGACCAACACCATGAGAGCAGCCAATCTCTTCATTTTCAGACATTTTCATTTTCAAACTTGAAACTGAAATCATGTGTCAAAATGACATCACTCCGCCTTTCCCAATCAGCAAATGAAAACAATCGCTCAAAGTAACATTCGGCAATTAACTGAGAACGACTGAAAAGTACTAATGAACTGATATACCAATACAACGTGTTAAGTCTCTTGATTTATGCTTCTGGCAAATGCTAAACATCCCATCAAGTTCGGATCTGAAAGACGTGATAAAAAATAGAGAAACACTGACTTCACTGTGATCACCACAAAAAATATCTATTACAATGAACTACTACTGCTACTGGTAGCTGTTATTATCATAACCCTGCAAAAAACCATCATCAACACCACATACTGATATCATGCTCAAATCTCATCAAAATCAATACCCTGGCTCACACTTTATGTCTACTCTTAACACAGTAGACAATCAAAATAGTTCTAAAAGCTTAATGCTCAACAAGCTGAACAGAGCAGCACTGCGTTACCTGTTCGCCTATCAAAGTTGCGAGGTTCGGAGCAACCTGGTCCATCTTTGAGCTCAGATAAGTGTGAAGCATCTGCCGGAATTCAGCCAGCGAGATGACACGTCGGGAAAAACTCTCAATGTTTATCAGATCAATCGGTGAGATATCCATCCCTGAAAAAAATATTGTTTTAATGTCAAAAATGGTCATCCGCTGGTAAACAATCCACTTTTCTGTGACCTGATCATGCCAATATGTGACTAACGTACTACATCATAACACATAAAATAAAAGTTTTTAAATGTAAAACTAACACTTTAGCTGCATTAATCACAAATTCAACAACCTGTGGTTAACAAATCAAGTGCTATGCTTAACGCTCACAGCTTCCACTTTTCATATCAGTAATCAGTATCTTGACATTAACCATCATGTCTGCTGCAATCTGTCGACAGCCTTTCACGTCATATGAAAACAAACTTCAAAAGTATAAAACTAGCAGCACACTGCATTTTAACGGCAGAAAAATAGCCAGATCATGCACATCTAGTGCAAAAATATATCTGTAAGTATAATCTAGGCATAAGCAATAGATTCAGAGTCTGAATATTACACAAAATACACTGATAAAAATGTCACCAGCTAGTTACCCATTGATGATCGTGAAGCATCATAAATTGCTCGTGTTTTCTCACTGTCAAGTAAAATCTTCTCTAAGCCTTCGAGTTTGTCTTCAGTCAACAGCTTACGATTTCCAACATACTGCGCCACGCGTGCGTATGTGTAGTTGTCCGTCACGATCTTGACAAGCTCCGGGAAATGATATGAATACCATTCGCTGTACACATAAATGAATCGACAATGAAAACGACACAGTCAATAAAATTAGCATGTTACGAAGCACTGAAAAACACTAATCTCGTAACTGACTGCAGATCAGCAAGCTTAAATTTTTTTAGCAAAGCACATATCAAAGAATGTAAAAATATTTGCAAAATAATACAGGCTCAAAGTACCACACAGTAAAACTTTTGGTACCGTACACTAATTTGCTGAAAAATAATTCAATAAAAAATGGCAAAACTGAGCATATTTTCACACCTATCTCTTGATGTGTCTATTGCTCACATGTCAAAATGGTGACAGAAATACTTAAATGTAGCATACAGGCCCTACAATATGACTACCGGACCGATACCGTTCCTGGTTGATACCATAATCAACTTGGCATAGTGGTAACACATTTCATTCGATCAACAATGTTGCTTTACGCTGGGCCAGGTTAGAACTGCGATGGATGACTGCCTGCGGGCAGGTAAACCATCTCAGTATGTAACCAGCCATCTAGGTACACTCAGCCTTCCATCCCTAAGGGGTAGGTAAATCGAGTACTGGCCTATCTGGCTGGGGTTAAAGCAGGGCACATTCACCTTTGTTGAGTAGCAGGTAACATTGTGTGATTGCATATGGCAGGTGACATTCCATAGCTCTGTCAGGGGTTCAATCTTCTAAAGAGCTATATTCCGACCTTTACTTTTTTACCTTTACCTCTAACATCACCGACAGTACTCACAAACTTGCACGTTCTTAGTTATTTGACAAAAAACCTGGGTGACTGTTACTGCAGTACTCCAGGCAGACAAAAGTTACACTGAAGTACATTTATATACATCTCTCGTACGACTGTCAGTGTCTGTGAAGAGAAACCGACCGAATGCGCATTGAGAATGTGTTGACGTCTTTATCTAGTTGATCGAGAAGACTGATCGCTTGTATGATCATGTTGTCGGCTCGGTTCACGTTGAACTTCACCTTCGCTCGGGAGTAGCTGTGCCCTAGACCAAGCTGAGCCTTTGCCTCCGATACTTCACTCAAACCTTTCACCAGCCTCGGGAAATGAACACGGATACCTTGAACATGATAACAGGAATTTAAAGCAATACACACACACATCTATATTTGCACAATGATGCTGTTTAGATTTAAGCTGCATGCACACATTACATGTGTTAAAGATAGCTATGAAGCACTTAAGGCAAAAGTTACAGAAAAATAAAATAATGCATGTGGTTTATATGTAGTTGATTTCTCATCAAAGAGAATACAGCAAAACAAAAAATACAAGTTACAAAATTTAAACTAAAAATTAACATGAATCATTATACGCATGCACATGAAAATCGTAAAACATCATACACGGTTAATAGCACTCAAAACAAGTTCACAGTAAACACTCTCAATAGCACTCTATTAAGAGTCCATAAAACTACAAATTATTTTTATAATGAGTACCAACAGAGAAATGTCTCTCTTTGTGTTGATATTGGGCGACTTCACTTTCTGACTTGGATTTTCGCTGAGACTTTTGCTCAGCTTAAACTTCGGTCTAAGTACAGTCAAACCCGCTTAATATCACATCGCTTAATATTACAATCCACTTACTGTCACATAAATTTTTATCCCCGGCCAGCACCTGTAGTAATCAAAGGGCATTGACTCCGGTTATTGTCACTCCACCTATTATCACATATTGCTTAATGTCAACACATCTCCAAGCCCGACGGCCTTAATTGCCCCGTTTAATATCACAAAGTAGACTAGATGGCAGCCACTTTGCAGACATAAACAGCAGGCACGCCTGGCAGGTGGCAGTCCTGTGTGTGAATGAATGCAGGTCAATTGGTGTAGGTGCACGGTGGGTGGCCTGTCTAATTGCTCAGCCACTGCAATCACAGCAGCAGCAAACAAGCCAGTCATTGTGTGTGGGGTGGACTGATGACAGAGACCTACAGCCACCCAACCCGCAGCTAGCCCTGCAGCTCTGCTCACTTCATTACTGCCAGTGCTGGCAGTCACTGAGGCGGAAAACACAAACGTGATCTTGACCAAAGTGTTAAGATAAAAATTATAAAAAAAGTGGATGCCACAGCCACTAAGCAGAAAGATGTTGCGTCTAAATTTGGAATTACCGAGTCAATATATTTTTGATTCCTAACAGTGATCTCAGCTGTTGTCTTAATATTAGTTCTGCTTGGACATGGACTACTATAGCAACTCCTGTTAATGTCAACTTCGGTTAATATCACACAGTTTTGGCAGTCCCACAGATGTGATATTAAACGGGTTTGACTGTACCTACTTAAGTCAAAAAGTGAAGTGATTTCGCTGAGACTTTCGCTGAGCCTAAACTTACCTACTTAGACCAAAGTTCAGCTGAACTAACCTGGCTAAAGTCGGTTTGATTTGCATGGAAGAGATAGCTTTAGCCCTTAGAGCTCAACTTTCACTGAGCCTGAATCCACTTCAACTTTTGACTTTAGCTGAGCGAAAACATGGCGACCATTTACAGTCCTATGCGTACGGATAGTTTAGTAAATTAAAGCAGTCTGGTACCAAAAATAAACGCCATAATGAATATGCAGTGACGTCAGATGTTACGTAATTACGTTATTTGTGCACGTGGTGCAATTAAATAAGCAAGTCCAAGCGTAAACGGTTGATTTATTTCCTGTTAGGTTTACCTGTTTTTCTGCCATTTTTAATCGTTTTAGTCTAAGTAAGTAGACTTAGACCAAAGTTTAGTTGAACTGTGGTCTAAGTACGGACTTTAGCGTTCAGCTTTAGCTTTTGCTCAGCGAAAAGACTCAGCAAAATTCTAAGTCAAAAAGTGAAGTCACCCATTACATTTCTAAACCATGCAGTGCTGCTAGACTCTTCACTGCCTGGACAGTGTTAGTGCAGCAACAGTAAAAACATTTTGGATGCATGAAATAAGTCGGGCTCCAACAATTTCACAAAAGTTCATTCATGTGAGACCCAGCCTAACAATAAAAAGTATAATATTACAATTTAAAATATGAAAAATGGCCAACTGATGTGCAGCAAAAAATACCAAAGCTACTTCAAACAGCTTAAAAAACACATCACAGCATAAACAGAATATTATGCATACCACGGATAATTTCTGGAACTACACCAGTGTGCATGCATGCAGTGCCATTGGCCTCTGCCACTGCCGCAGCAAGCTTGCTGTCTGATACTCCCAGCAATATCTTCTCCTTCTTTGAAGACTTTGAAAGATTCGTCTCCAGAAATGTCTGTAGGTCTGGATGACAGATGCCTGGAACGTGCAAACAACTACATTCAACTAGAAATCCAACAATTAATTAACTTGCAAACACACAAATAATAGACTGGCTCTTCTAACAGTGAGCCTCTAGCCTAGTATCGACTACCTAACACAAGTAGGCATGAAGCTATTTCCTCCAGCAATCTAACCAAATTCTCATACCATGTAACGATACTATTATTCCGAAGGACAGATGTTATCTTCCAATCTGAATACCAACCGATATTTTATTCTCTTACTGTAAAATGTGCAACTAATCTTGTAACAATGTTAGCCTCCAACAATCACTGCTGGACTATGTCAGAAATAATCGGACCTTCTGAAATGCTGTTCATGTTGTCAAGTGCATTTGGTCCACTACGGAATGCCGTGAAAGCAACGAGTCTGATCACTGAACTGAACCGAGCCACATCGACGACGCTTTCTTCCACCTGTGCCTGAAGTAACCCGATCTCTTCAAACTCCTTGACCCGAAACAATGCATAGCCAGTGGCATGCTCAAACAGTACGTGCAGCGACTCGACCTGTGTCAACACAGCCAAAGTAATACAGTACTACCAGTACACATCTTAACAGCGGGCATTGGAAAAATGCAAACCTGTGATCTTGTTGTCCAGGGTATGGTGAAAGGTTATCAATCTGTCCACAAACTTTAGTGATTCATAAAGCGTTTTTGCAAAGATTTACGTCTTATGAGTTATTATCTGTAATAAAATTGGTGGGTTTTTGTTATTTTTTTTGTTGAGAGTGATTTTTTACGGTAAAACTGCAAGAATTAGCGTAGGCATGGCATTATGCCTTTCGATAGCCAATGTGACGTCATGTATAATTTTAGCAAAATTCTGTTCGATGAAACGTATAAAACGTACCTTTTTGATGGATCGGCGTTGAAATCATAAACATAATGAAGCAAAAACCCGCAAATTTCGTTTTTAGATATCGACTAATAAGACGAAGTAGTGTGCAAAAATGTAATTTAGAACGCAATGATCCGTGGACAGGTTGATAACCTATGGCCCAGGGTATGGGTAATTTGCGAACTAAAAAGTTGCGAAACGCAAATATGGAGCATTACTTACTGACTTGTTATCCCCTTATTTGCAATGCAGTATTGCACTAGCTAGTCAAGTTGCTTATTGTCAGCGCTGAATTCGGTGAACTAAACGGTCCCACGCCCGCCAGCCCTTACCACAAACAGAACGTAATCCACTGCTACTTTACTATACGCTATATTTCAATCAGTACACATATGACATAATAAACGGATAAATAATACACACCACCATCTTCTAAACGGCACGTGTTTACTTTACACCATTACTACTTCCGGTATTCAAGAGAGGTAACTTACCGTAAAATCATTATTAGGATATCGATACGATACGAGTATCGGTACGGTTTAAAAGTAAAGTCGATCTTCATCAGAAACTGATAATAAGAAAAAATAAAACTAACAAACAAAATGCGATAACAGCGTATATTACTGCTACGTATAAAGGCAAACTTATGTCTTCATGGCCTATGATATGAAATTTATGCAAAGCCTGTGCATATAACCGGTATAATTGTTTTGGCAATTTGTACCGGACGATTGTAAAAATGTCGTTTACTCCTTTTTTGTTGAATATTTTTGTCATTTTGCGGGAACACCATGCAAATAGTGATCGTCTGTCTGTCACGCGTTCATCTTTCTGAAATCATAGAATGTCGGGAATCCGGCATCTGCAGATGAGTAATTCGAATGTACGCAGATACCGTTAAACAGATACAAACTGAGACAAAATCACTAATTAACTCAAGCGGACTTGCATAGAGTAAAATATTTTCTTTGAAATTATTGCATGCAGACGTATTGTACGGCGTGCGCACTTGCACATAGGCTCTATATAGCCTAAACGAAGATCGACAACCATTACACTACAAGAGCATAAACCTATTAATTAGGTCGACACTGCAATCATAAATTATTGTGCCGCGTTTAGCTTGACTAAAATTCTTTCATCTGATGCAATTCAGCATAATCCGCGTGGTTTTGCGTTGAGCCAAGCGTTGTGTACACTGTTTGCGCTCAGCACTCGCCAGGTGTCGCGGTCGTCAGTCTCAGCAGCAGCAGCAGCATCAAACGACCGATGACGTAAACTCACCTCGGCGCGTGACGTCATCACCACTGGATCATCCGTCACCGGAGATTATTCCAGTTCTTGCTGATCGCTCTGAAGCTTGCGCAATTTGATGAAGACTTAGTTTACGTCCTGTCCGATTAGCAGACAAAATATCGGACTACAGGGTCACGGGGTCAACTACATGTAGGCCTATGGCTACGATGACTTGATGTCAATACGAGTCAACAAGAAATCATGTCTTGTTTACACTGCGTTGTGTGCTCAGCGACTTATTCCTTCATCATAAGCCTGTTTCATATTTATGAAACAATATTAAACCCGGCCGTCTTTTTGCAGTTTTGACAACATATCTTATGTCGCTAACTCTCTCTTCTTTAAATAAATCTACATAATGGTTAACTTTGACGTGAAAAATAATGTGACTAATTTTTTGAATGCCTTTGATATAAGGCAACCAGGCATATCGTGGATTATTGAATTAAAGTGATTATCGCGTAAGCGAAGGTCAATAAGACGCTAAGCCGACTCGACGATGTATCGATGCCATCATCTTTATCTGCTGTCAGTTCTTTGATGAGGCCGTCTGCCAGTGCGGTCGAAATTATCATGTTTGCAGTGCAGCGCAGACAATGTAAATGGATCTTGTCTGACCGGTAGTCGGACACTTTGGGTCTTTTCTATTCATCCTTGGAGACGGACACCTTGGGTGCTAGGGGTGTTGGGGGAAGGCTCTGAGGGTCTCAGTGGGCGGAGATTAGCTGGCCAATCACGTCAGCAGTCAGCTAGCTCCGGTCTAGTGAGGCGACTATTGAATCGATATCGGAATCGAATAT
>Ga0209367_1013537_pt1 | contig 10477 bp, 3 predicted proteins | sample WorMetLIZISLAND2_FD_187412 | JGI IMG/M metagenome (GOLD analysis project Ga0209367, IMG submission 187412) | Marine gutless worms symbiont microbial communities from Max Planck institute for Marine Microbiology, Germany - Olavius geniculatus... ...
GGAGCAATGGGTATAGAAAATTGTGCAACGAATATGACATTTTAGATTGTAGCCCATTGCGTTTTGATGTATTTGCTAAGTTTAAGTATGTGTGTGAAGGTTGATAAATTTGCTTTTATTCTATTTTAAATTTCATTGGCTAGTTTATTTTATTTTATGTGCATGTATATCTTTATTGACTTGAACATTTATCTGTCAGTCTATCTGTATGTCTGCCTGCCTGCCTATTTGTCTGTCATTTCATTTGTACTACCTGAGTGGTGAATAAACGTATATATATTATCGGTTTAGTAACACTTCATCGAGCCATGCCAATTAACCGCGTGCCATTTCACCACGTGTCCAGCACCCTGTCATGTCAAGTTGCCTGGCGTCGACGACGACGTTGACGACCATGCGCTGCCAGAGCAGTCTGTCCTCTGAAGCTCTAATGAGCTCTGTTGGTCTCACTTGGTCCTTTCACGATTCGCCTAAGCTGTCCAGATACTTTAGTCTCTGACTCCGCTAACGAAACCTTATCCCCGAGCGACTAATAATCGTTGGCAGCGAACCCTAGACTAATTATCACTCAAACACTAGGGTATATGAAGTTTCTGTTTCATGTACCTGGGTTAGTAGCGTTATCTAAGCCGCCATGACTGTCGTATTCAAAACTAACAATAAAAGTACAAAACAACAGTTTGTACGCTTGTTAACGGCGACGTGCAATGACTAACACATCAAAAACAGCAAAAGATTAATTTTTTTTAGCTTACTGTTCTTATTTTCGTCAGCCGCTGACGCCAGTTTACATTATTGCAATAAATCGTTATAGCGTGTTCGCGATAGATAACGGTATAAATGTGTTTTGATTGATTGAAATTTAATTGAACATTGCGCCATAAACGATCTTTTGTCGTACGTGATAGTCGCGATTCAAAGTGACAAAAGCTGAAAATTAATTTGCGCTTAACAAACGAAAACTTGACATTTGTGATCAGTATTTGCTGTATGTAAAAAAATTATTGTTTTTGAATCAAATATCTGCTGTGATAAAGCATCCAAGTTTCACAGAGCAGTAATTTAAAAAAAGAAAAATATAATTTTTTAGCTTTCTCTAATTTCGCAGTTTATCTCTAAATGCTAAAGTGAACAAATTACTAAAATCGTCCCATATTTTTTCAAGTTATCCTCAAAATAAACGTAGCTCAAAACCTGAATAAAAAAAGTAAAAAAAATATAACTTGAAATAAAAACAAAAGTGTATGCGCTTCGTCTTTCTTACTGCTAATAAAACTCTGAGTCGGTTTTACACGGTTTTTGAAAGACCTAACTTTGTATTCAATATTTTCAAATTATTTCAGCCAGATTTTTCGTTATAGATCGAAATTTCATCTTATTGCAACGCCTGCATCGTGCGACATTATACCGGGTGGCGTAGAAAAAACGTCCCGAAATTTGCGTAACTATGAGGGCCCGTATACTTTATAGAGATAAATTTACTTTTGTACATTTGTAGACCAATATGTACTTGTACTTACTTATAAATTTCAATGACCTCACTAATGACACCACTGAATGCCGCTTAATGACGTAAGACGAGTTAAAAATCCAATTATGTAAAGACAGCGTTTCATTGCACCGCACCAAAGCAACTCGGATTTCCTTCGACACAAAACGCCCAATTTCATCAGCTTACAAAAATGTACACCGCATTCAACAGACTTAAATCCCCACTCATTATTTAGTTTGGGATACCTGGCAAGAACTTGTCTATATGTCTATGAAGGAATGCATTTAACCGTTTTTCAAACCTCAAAGATCTTCAGATTGTTATCAAAGACAAATGTCGACGTCAGACAACCAGAATCAGAAAAGCCATATAGCAGTGGAAAAAGCGTCTAGCAGCAGTAGCAAAGGAGAATGGAGAACCTATTTAGCACATTTTCTGCTAATTAGTTGACTTATGACTCGGCTTACTGTGATGTTTTGGCGTAGCCTGTGTACAAGCGGCAACGCAAATGATGAACCACTTGCAAAAATTGCTTCATGGCGTGTGACGCTATTTTGTTTGTGTCACAGCTAATACAGAAGCGTTTTAGGCGAAAATTTCTACACATAATTGAAGATGTTTGAGCACTACATATATGCTTTTGCACTGATCTATTTTGACTGCTCGGGTGAATAATGCATGCAAATGTTCGGGACGTTTTTTTGCGCCACCCGGTATTCTTCTTTGAAATGACAGTCTTACAGAACCCTGCATCAGTTGCTGAGCCTGATAACGCGGGAATCAGTGCGTGCTATGATGAATTAAGCACTGACTGCAGAGTGCTGCTCCGCCAAGCGTGCGCAGCTGATCAAGCGTATAGACGTTATCACAGATGCTCTGACGCTCTTATATACAGCAAGGCGACGTGACTTTATGCAGCAGACGCGATTAAGCCACACCGCCCACGGTTCGCTTCTTTGTGTGTGGCACTGGCAGCAAAAACGCCGGATTAACTACAACATCGGTGATATATCGGTCGGCAGCTTGAAAGACAGAAAAGCTTGTTTCTTCAGTGCAGCGATGTCACTGTGTTAGCCAACGTAATTCACATTCGCCGCTCGTTTATTTCACGTCGCTCGCGAAATCTTTCGCTAGTTTTATTGTCTCGAAGTTTGCTACCGTGCGTCGCTTGTCGCGAACTAACGGTTTTTTGCCGGTGACGTTTTTCTTCGTCGACATTTAGCTTACTTCGTTCGACACATTTAGCGCAAACAGATCGGGGAAGAAATAAGCCGAAAAGAAGAAACAGACGAACGTCAGAGAAATCGTATCGAAATAACTGCTGTTGGTGCTGTTGCGTTCGTCATCCTGTTTTTGCGGCGACCGTTCGTTTACATCGACGGTTATAGGGTGTTTACACGATCCAGCAAACGTTCAGCATTAGCACGTGTATTTTGAATACATTTGTTGCAAGTTTGCTGGACGTTAATTTATTTGCTGGATCGTGTAAACACCCCTTTAGTCATTGTAGCCTAAATTCGTTTGCGCGATCGACTGGCGTGCAGAGGTCGTCGTGAAAATGTCTGCGTCAATACCGGCACACATCGCCGACTTGGCGGACGTGATCGTGCCGCCGGGTCACTGGAACGACACCGAGGTCGCTCCCGGTGCCGACGCCGGCGGCTGGTTGCTCGACACTAACGGTCAACTATGTGCCGGTAATGCGACTGACACGGAAGAAACATCGGCGGTGGGACCGACCATGGAGAACAACGTCTACGTGCAACGTCGAGTCTTCATTAACGTCTACCTGGTCAACGTCTACCGACGCACCCTACTTGACCGTCACCGTCGAAAATCCACCTCCTGTAACAACGCAAAAATCACCAAAAAACCGCTTTCTGTCACTCACATTGTCTGTGTGTTGAATTTTCATTAACGTCTACCTGCTCGACGTCAGCTGGCGGCAGTCTTCTATCAACGCACTTCACCGTCGTAAACGCGCGTTCTTTAGCACTGCGGGTATCTAAGAAAACCCGCAGTTTGTCACGCAATCTCCATTCAGCGCGAACAAATCCGAGAACAGAAGAACTGAACAGAAGAACAAAAAGAAACAGAAAAAGAAGCAGAGAAACGACGAGGTATTCGCATTAAATCTTCATTAACGTCAGTCGACTACTGATACACCTGACCTGCCCATCAGCGTCGAAAACCAACTTCCTGTAACACCACAGCACAGAATCATCAAAGAAACCCGCATGCTGTCACATACACACACGCAGCCTCTGTGCGTTAAGTCTTCATTAACGTCTACCTGGTCGTCGGACTCTGTGCATTCGGTTTCGTCGGCAACGCGCTGACCATCGCCGTACTGCGTAGAGACAAGGTCAGCACGATTGATGCTCTATGTACTACACTGTGTCCGGTAAAATAGTAACCCCCAAGACATCGTACAATAGAAAAGTCAAATCTAAACGAATCTGAATAAAATTTCGTAAACGTAATACCCTATAAATTGCAAAACCGAACACTTAATTTCTTTGAAAAACATTATTTTCTGATGGAGTTATTAATTGTTGAATATCGATAACAAAATATCTCCGTTATCAATAAAGCGTTACATAAGTAAACCTTTCTGTTAATGTACATTCGCGTAACTTTCACAGAAAACATCTGATTTTGGCAAAGTTTCACACAAACGTTGCACCATCTATTGGCAGTTGAATTGTCAAATTTTAGTTAAATCTGCCAAAGCAAACGATAATTACAGCGACTTTTGAGAGGTCACCCCAAAACCGTTCAGTTTCCGGTCTTTGTGGATGACGTCAGACCTGAAACAAAAGTGTTTTGAGGTGACCTCACAAAAGCCGCTGTAGTTATTATTTGCTTTAACGGACTAAACCAAAATTTGGCACTTTGGTTGCCAATAAATGGCGCATTGTTGACGTACAAGTTTGCAAAAATCAAATGTTTGTTGCAGTTACGCAAATGTTTATTAACTGAAGAGTTTACTTGTGCCACACCATATTGGTAACAGAAATATTTTGTTATCGATATTTAACAATTAATAACTCCACTAAAAATATTTTTCAACATGTTTGGCGCTCTTTTTGCAATTTATTGGTAATTAAGTGTACTAAATTTTATTCAGATTTGGCCTTTAAACGCAGAGCCGGAAATGCAAACTAAAAGTAATAAGTTAAGTTATGCCGTGTTACATGTGAAATACAAACCATTTGCAAAAATGTTTGCAAATGTGTTCTTTTGTCCGAATTTTTGGTGTGATAATGTCACGACGTTTTAAATTCAGCGTTCAGGTGCTTGCTGACATCGGTCAAATTACACACGAACAGCTTCTAAACAGCAGTTGATGGTCTATTATTTTGAGCAAGCCTTCAACCAGTAAACCTGACTCTTTCACGCGACCTAGCCACATATTGGTGTGGGCTAGTACTGTCGAATTAAGTCTCGTATCTCAACTCAATAGCAGATCATAGGCCAAGGATGCAATAAGTAGCACATCTGACGCAAAGAAAAGACCAGGCACAAAGAAGACGTTCAGACATGTTGCAAACTAAATCAAGCGGTAGCGATGTCGGTCGTTGGCATTGGTGATTTCTTAAGTCCAGACTCTATTGTTTTCATTTGCCGTGGATTTATTGTATAGGCCTAGTCTTAAGCTGCCACCGTTACTCACTGCAACAACTGTCTAAAGATGCGTAATCATCATCGTCATTTATTTCGTTCACAGACACAGAACATCACATTTTCAAGGTTACAAGTAATGAACAAGAACGACAAGGTTGAAACAACACTGACAGCCGTCCGAAAGCCTAAGTAATACAGAACACAAACAAAAATAAACGAGCAATTTAAAAACACTTCGAAAATACCGTAAAATCAACAGAACCTATAGATAGTTTAAAAAGCTGCGTTTTGGATGACCTAACAAGTTACGTGTACCGTAGGCGTATATATTATAAATATGCTAATGATAATAATACTTTTAATAGTTTTAATACTTTTAGCTACTAGTTTTAATTTCTGCTGACGGCACGGCAGACGGAAAATTCGAAAGAGTTTTGTTGTGTTGTACAGTGAGGCAATATACTAGTAAATTTGTTTTTTCGTGCTTCAGCACAGAATATCTAATTATAGTATTTTATAACGTACTTTATCTGTGAACAATGCCTAACATGTTAGGCATCAAAAACGCAGCTAAAGTATTGAGACTTCTGAAATTAACACTTCTAAACGTTTGTAATGCGCTCACGGAAGATCGACGAGCGTGCACAATGATTTGCACGATACTTGTAAAGTTTAAACTGCTGTCCGCGTGTTGACACAGCAGAACAAAACTCAAACAAATTTACATCTAAATCCACATAACTAAAAAATCTTGTGAGTTAGCATTAGATCAGCATGTAGTCGACGAAGCTCTAGGCTGGAAATGTTTAGGCGTTTTAGACGTTCTTGGTAAGTATAACTTTTTAATCCATGTAATCGTTTAGTGAAACGCCTCTGTACGTTTTCTATGGCCAAATGTCCTTTATAGTACACGGTGACCAGATAACAGAGTTGTATTCTACAAGAGATCTGACATATACTAAAAGGCACGTAAAAGAAGATAAACGTCAAGTGACTCAAAAGCCCGCAGTATTAAACTGGCACGCCTGTGAGCCTTAACAACAATGTCATTGATATGAAGAGTGGGTGATAAATCCCCAGACACGCTGAGACTGCACAACGAGAAGAGCTACACCATGAACTGACGATATATATCAAACTTTAATATACCAATATTAGAACACAGCATTTGTCGACCGATAAACTAAGCTACCACCTATCAGCCCACTGTACTAAGTCACTTAATGCACCTTGCAACTGCACAATGCCAGTTGAACAGAACTTAACTGAAGTGAAATGAGACGGTTTAGTCTTTTACCAACTGACCAATGGCTGAGCATGGCGATCCCATGCATGGTTGACGCGTACGTGCGCGTAGTCACGTAGTCAGACGGTGCCTACTGTAACACATTACTGCTTGGCCATTGGTTAGTTAGCTAATAACTTAACCATGTCAGTTCAGTTCAGTTCAGTTACGTGGCTTAACACTGCGTTTCACTAATTCAGGTTTTCTTAATTCGGAAAAAATGTTAGGTTTTATCTTAGAATTTATCCTGTAAACCACTGGTCATATTGTAAATTCACAACAAAATGTAAAATGAACAGTAAGTTGTAAGCTATACTCGGTATACAACAACCTGGCTGATAAACTGCAGATATTGCAGCAGACTTCCCGCAGATGCGTCGCCGGTAATATCGCGTTGATTCCTACGGTGATAATTAGCGTGACAGCAAAGCAACGTATACGGGTTACCAGGCAGTCGCCCTCTGAGAGTTGAGAGACTATTTTCAGTATCTTCTACATTCGCTGACTTTTAGTGAAAAGCAGGCTTGCAGTTCTTTATCATCTGCTTTGAGCAGTATGGTTATAGGCTTCAGTTACGGACACCAGGACGCCAGCTCTCCTCGAGCGACCTAAAGATATTCTCCTGAACATATCTTGGACATTTTCCCGGCACTTTTCTCATGCATAAACATTTTTACCTTTCATCTTTGGCTTTTTCTCAGTAGATAAGTGTGGTTCTTAATCGGGAAATCAAATTTGTTAGAAGTACAATACAAATGACCTGCTGCTTTCTTTTCATTAGGCCTATTACGAAATTTCAACTTCCTATCGTCTAAGATTTCATAACTGTAATGTGACACAAAATAGCTTACAAGCCAATTTGTTACTGTATGGTAGCCTACCTGATAATAACATGATAATAACATTGCCGCGATTGTGATAACTAAGTTTATTAACAATACTAAATTTAGCGAAAATAAGCTAAATAAGTAAACGCATGTGAAAACTCTAAATTTGACCACAGCAGTAAACTACACGGTGTTTCATAAAAGGAACCCCTTTTTGTTTTTCTCATAATTCACTCAAATAATAACCAATTTACACAAATATTTTACCAGTTGTAGCTAAAAAATACTAATTCGAAAAATTGCAACAAAATATAACAGTTGATTAAATATTCTTTGTTAGTCGTGACGTAATGCTGACGTCATCGATGTGCCAGGGTACAAACTTGATAGTCTCAACTGGTGCTGTCAGTTGCTACCCTGCTTCGATGGTGAACTACACTAATGAAAAAGTGTTTATCGTGTCAGCACTAAGCAACATGGGGACATGAAACCAAGCGTCTTGCGATCCAAAAACGCAACCATATTGCAAGCTCGGTGTGCTAGTGCACTGTCTTGCTCGAACATATGAAATTTCAACTATCCACACAGACACGTAAATGCGATCGCTTTGCACGTTTTTGTGGCTGCAACTGTAAAACTTCAAAAATTTGTCATCAGCGAACCAAATTTTTTACCATCTGAGCAGGTAGCGATAGACAGCACTAGTTGAGACTATCAAGCTTGTACCCGTGACACATTATGATGTCAGCATTACGTCACGACTAGCAAGAAATATTTAATCAACTGCCATACCTTGTTGCAATATTTTGAATTAGTATTTTTTCAGCTACAACTAATAAAAATTTTGTGTAAATTGATCATCATTTAAGTGAATTATGAAAAAAAACAAAAAGGGGTCCCTTTTTATGAAACACCGTGTAAGTAAGTTACTTGTACAACGCGTTAACTGTAATAATAGAACAGTATGCACGGTTCAACATAGACTGAAGCAGGAGGAAATTTTATGTCACACCTGGAAGCGGCCACGTTGCTTTTTATCGAATTCAATTACCGCACGTTCATAATGGCGGTTCGCTCTTCAGATTTGCAGCGGCAAGCTCTTATTTTTCATTCAAGCTACTTAAGCCTACATGTAATGGCGGCCCGATTTATAAACAGCTGGTCATATTCTCTACAGCAAAACGCGGACTGTTCTTTTTACAGCGACGTCTCCGGCGATGCTGCATTGCTGTTCGTTCGGAACTCATAGCATTTTCAGCTATAGGCCTATACGAGGCTGCTGGCACTCACATTGCAGTAATGGCGTGTAATGCAAGCCTAATGTAAGAAATTTCGGACTTTTTACATTGCATTACAGCCGCCACGTATATGCGGAAAGCGACGTAAGAAAATTACCTACGGGCAGTATTGCATCGTGCTGGCTATAAGGTCGCCTGACTTCTGATGGCGACCGCGTTTTATGTCGCTTCATGGCTTCAGCGCGTCGGTTAAATGAATTGCTCGCTGACGTCATCTCTGCGTTACCTATGCCACTTTCACAGAAATGCTTAAAAATCCGTTTAAGCAGCCGCTTGGCCCAAGGACATGTCTTACAATTATGTCTGACTTGTGTAATCATTTACTTTCCCCTTTCAAAAAAAGTTAAAATTATTTACAGTTTCCGGTACCATCTGCAATATTGCAATATTATTTTTTAGCCCTAACGGTCGTGCTTATGGTACGGTTGTCGTCTGTCTTTCTGTCTGTCTGTCTGTAACGGATGTATCCTGGCTAACGGGTAGGTTCTAGGAAATTTTTTTACACGAGTAATTAACTATGTGTCTTAAACCCAGGCGTGCAAAATTTCAGTGATCTAGTGCAAAGGGAACATTTTTAACATTGCAGTTGAATGGAGGGGTAAGGAAAATGTGCGTTTTTCAACGGAAAACTGGCCATCCCCTATCTCAGAAACGGTAAGAGATAGACCCAAGGAGGATGCTATTGGCCACTAATAAGAATATTAGGGTTACCAAGTTAGAGTTAACTTTGTGCTCACTCAAATGAGTCAATAACTTCGCGTGTAGTTATTAAAGAATAATGAAATGCCGCCTGTAGCCAGCCGCCTGACCACCTAGACAGCCAACTGGGACCGCAAGCGTGGAGTCTATTCCACATGTGTACGTCTTGTGTCATAAGAGCAATGGAAATTTATAAACCGGTAAATAAAATATTCTGCAAAATCGTATATCTTATAATCTTTGCGTTTTCCGTCGAATCGATCTCAGATTAAAGTTATCCGGGACAAATGCGGACTCTCATTGGCTTCTGTAGTCGCCAGACTTAAGACGTACTATACCGTACTGGTGATAAGTAGCAGCTTTAGTTAGCAGATGCACACATTGAAATATTAATGAAAATGTACGGCGCAGCGTAGAAAACTGGAGTTTATGCGTAAGCCATCATCTGTCATCCAAGACGATGGATAGAGATAGCGGTGGGGATAACATATATAAGCTGCGGCTTTTATAAACAACCTAATGTGTTACGACGTGTATTTCAGAGACCAACGCAGTTCGGTCTCCATATGACGTGCACTATGCGTTTCGATCATGTTTTTTACGTTGTGTGGGATAATGTGACCACAGTATAATCAGAAAAAATAAATTATCAATGTATGGACAACACTCAGCGCATTTTTGCTAAAATTTTAACAAAAGTTTAATTTACTTGCACGTGATTTTTTTAGTTAAAAATGTCTGGAGCGATTGCCTACAATCTAACACATTTCTTGATTATTAACTTAACCCGTCGCTAACTTTCGTGAAAATTTATAATATCATACAAAGTAATACTGCTGTCTCGATAACAAATTAACACAAAACACGATTTTTTGGCAAACACAAACACTTTGCCTTAGGTGGAATATTAGCAATCTACGCTGTTGTTGTTGTTGTTAATCTTTTTTATGGTATACAAATATTTGTCTAAATATTTACAAACGCTGAAGGTCAAAAAAGAAAGGCAAGGAAACACAAAAACAATCTTGCAAAAAGTACCTAGATTATTAAATAACTGTGAATAATTGTAAAATAACTTACAAAAACAAAAATGTACTTTAAACTTTTTTCGTTTTTACTATGTTATAAATGTACAAAACATCAGTTTATACACTTGTTAACGGCAACATTTAAGGACTTGCACATCGAAAACAGCAAAAATTACAAAAGGTGATATTATTCAGCAGCACATTGACACACAGTCAGTGTG